>Ga0209757_10000371_pt1 | contig 10985 bp, 5 predicted proteins | sample ETNvirome_6_1000_FD_185472 | JGI IMG/M metagenome (GOLD analysis project Ga0209757, IMG submission 185472) | Marine viral communities from the Pacific Ocean - ETNP_6_1000 (SPAdes) (version 2) | ecosystem: Environmental > Aquatic > Marine > Oceanic | place: Pacific Ocean | collected 2013-06-19 | reverse complement strand
CCAGAAAGAGGAATCAGACACTCAGATCCTGATAGCAGAGAGAGAGGGTGTCAGACATAGGTTGATGCTGGCAGCCAAGGACCGGACACCAGGCGAGAGTCGAGCAATAGCAGATGTTAAAGTAGGGACAGGCGTTCGTGATTACATAAACTGGCTTTAGGATGAGATATGGCGTTTCGGGGATTTACAGAAGCAAAGCACAAAGACGGGGCTTTGAATGATCTCGAAACGAGGGTTAAGAATACCTTTAACCAGGTAAAGAACAGTAGGATTTTGGGCGGCAGCCTTATGTCTGGCGTTAAGCTGAAATCAACGGCGAGCAGATCCAACCATCCTGTTTCTGGTACTGGAATGACCACCTTTACGGTTGTTGACTGGACCATAATACCAGTGGGCTTAGCTATAAGGCTCGGCACGCAGATTACAAACATAACAAGGGAGAATGTTGTAACCTCCCCACTGGGCCGACTTGATGCAGCTACCATAGTCGAAGATCCCCCTGGTTTTGCCATAGTAACCCTTGCAACTCCCGCAGACATCTCGAATTTTTCAAATGGCATGGAGGTTACCTTCTCACCCGGTATTGAAGGGGCCCCTCCGCGTGTCACAACGACGATAGGCTATGTCCAAGATGACCCAGCCGACCCAGATTATGGAACATTTGTTACCGTATATGAAGAGGGTATACAGCCTGAGGACTACTGTTCTGGCCCGCCTATCCCAACAGCCTATGATTGGACTGCCGCGACAAGTAATGATGCAACAGCACAGTCTATTGTGGATGCCTTCAGTGAGGGGTCTGGTGATGTTCTGGCGGGTATTGGTGTTGAGTACCCTAGCCCAGCAAAAGTAGAGTGCATAGCGTCAAATGGGTCACTAAGGGAGGCGCTAGTATCCTACAGCCCTACAGGGACAGCCAGCGGTGTTCAGGCTGGCTCTATAATTCCCACGGTCAGCATAATTGCTACGACTGATTTCCCTGATGCATCTACTAGCGACTTCAGTATCAATGAACTTATAAGGTTTGGCCCTCGGGCTCCTTCATCCCCAGGAGATCTGGCACCAGGGGTTTTTCGCATAAAGGACATAGGGGCTTCTTTTGGCGCTATTAACTATCTTTTGATGAGCAGCTTACCTTCGTCGATGGACGTGCTTTTCCCCTACTCGACGTACGACTCCGGCATGTACGTGTATAAGCTTTTAAGGAACCCAATTCCTGGTGTTGGGAGTGGCTCCAAATATATGATTCTAAACCAAGACCGACCTTCTAAAATATGGAGTGGAGCAGGTGGGGGTAACCTAAGCTTGTTTTGCGACAATGACTGTACAGTCGATATGTGGGTGTTTTAATGGCAGAGAAAACAAACTTCACCTTCCCCTTCGCCAGGGGGATGAATGAAAAGCCTTCTGAGCGAGCCCAGGCAGACGGCGAAATGCGTGTTGCGGAAAACATAAGAATCTCAAAAACCGGGGAATTCAACAAAAGGAAGGGTTTCGAAGATAAGAACCCGGTCCTTTTTGCCGGGGACTCTGGTTCCTTTACGCTGCCTTCAAACCTCCAGGCATCGGCGGCTTACAGTGATGAACTTGTGGTCTTTGACGGCGAGAGTGCATTTTCTCAGTATGAGGACGGGAAGCTCAAAGGAAGAGGTACGTGCGTTAATGTCCGTGGCCATAAATCGAACTGCAGCACAAATGCAAACTCCATTGCGGGTGCTCCTGCGTACAGCACGATAAGGGATGGAAGCACAGACGAGATATACGAGATAATGGTCTGGGAATCTCGTGAGTTTGGCGCAGACGATATTGAGTCAAAGACGGGGACTTATCCAAATATCGATGATACCCACAACTACAGGAACAAGCCTTCAAAGCTCCTTTATTCTGTTAGGCATCGGGATTCGGGGGTTTTCGTTATTGAGTCACAGCCGATTGTCCATGACGGGAAGGATTTCGTAGATAGAGATCTCTATCTCGGGTCGAACAACTTCTACAGACCAAATACGGGGAGTTATCAGGACCTTATAACGGTAAACGGGTACGGGACAGCCTCAATCCTTGGATCTTCTCCAACAAACTACAAGAGAGATCTTGCAAATGTGGTAGCCGATGGAAACGCCCTTGTCCTCTCTGGAATATATGACACAGGCACAGGCACAAGCGCACGGATGGGATGTTATTTGTCGTCGGGTGTAGAATCTGGTGGGGCATCCCCGACATCCCGAGGCACGATTGAGGCAGGGAGCGCAGCATACTCAACGCAGTACAATAACGTTGCGGCAGTGACCAAAGCAGCGGCGGATATGAGCAATGTTAAAAGCTATCTTAACGTTGAGCAGGGCCTGAACTCTCCTTATTTCACCACGCAGCCAATGCTTTTCAATATGGCTGATGGCTACGTTACAGGCGGCGGAAACACCGAGGGCTGTAATGTTGTTTTAGTCTTCGCCTCACAATACAACAACGATGAAGGACAGGCGGGCCTTTGGTCCATATATCAGGCGTACTGGAATTTTAATTCCGGTATTGGCAACGCCCAGATAAGCACACCAGCAGTGTTAAGCAACTTTGGGAAACAATATGTCAGCCTAAATTTCCTTACTCCAATCTGGGATGCAGATCTGTATCATTCAGCGGATGCCGGTGTTAGCGATGACGAGAGGTCTACAGGTGTAGTTTTTGCCTTTCAGGCGGCAGTGCAGACAGGGGACACCGAGGGGGAGGTATTAGCACAATACTACAAATTCGACGGCACGGACCTCGACGTAGATTCACCACCCGCGGGCACGAAGCTTCAAAGAGTAGTTAGCTCATCAGACCTTGTAATCCACCCGAGGGGCCTCGGGGACACTGGATCCCCTAAAGATGCCCACGGTAGCCAGTCTCCGGTGCGATGGTCAGACAACTTCATCCCAACCAGGATAGTGGTCAAAGGAATAAACCAAAAACGGGCTACAAACGGCGGCTACGTATCAAGCACGAGCAACGTCTTTACAGTAATCGCAAATTCATTCGTTGACGCAGATATTGCCATTTATAAGGGATCTGCCGCATGGGACGGGGGTGGCTCCTGCACTATGACTATCGCCACGAAGGAATACCTCCTGGCCTATACCGGGACCGCACCCGTGTACCCCTCTGACCTGCAAACGACATGGGAGCTTGATGAGACAAGGCAGTCTTTTGAGGGGGTCACAATCGACATAACTAACAGCCGATGGCAGTGCGAAAATCTATCCCTCGTTAATGCGGCGGTGACGAACTGGTCAACAAGCACAAGTGATGCAATTTATGCTTTCGTGGAAGTTGCCGCCACTCAGTACAGCGATACTATCACCTGGTCTTCCACTGTGACGAGCGGAGGATTAGATAACTCCAAATACATCCAGTCTGAGAATCGGTGGATAATAAGAAGAAACCTTAACGACAAAAATGACACAAAGGTTTTGCTTAGAAATGTGAACATCCTTTCTGATGCAGTCTACCCTACAGCAGGGTCAAGGGCTTACTTCTGTGGACACTCTGTTTTTGAGGGCGACAGCTCTACGGCCAGGACGGCGCTCTTTAATGATGAAGGAGAGGTAGTCTCTGTGTTCGCGTCCGGCGATTCTGCCTTATGTCACCCCTACGAGATGAAGCAGATTTGCGCAAACGCCTTCCTGTTCCCCAATTATCCGATGTACAGCCTGAGATCTCGACTAAGCTACTATAGTTATCCTGGCACAGTAAAAGGGATGGTGGTCGGACCGTACGTAGAAGGGGACGGCTACTACAATATGGAGTTTGGGGTTTCGACCATCGATAACGCCACAAATTCATTCCAGTACAACAGCTCGTTTAACCCAAAAATCGCGGTGTTTGATTTCCAGCCCCCCAGACTCTACCCGAACCAGCAAGTCTCTGGGTCATTATTTGTTGGCTCTGGGCTGCTCTGGGCTTTTTCTGGGAATAAATTCATTGAAAACGGATTCCTCCAGAAGCCATTAATCCAATCAGTAAATGTTCTTGACTCTGAGTATTCACTTGGCTCAGGAGCTGCGGGAAATGACCCCGGCTGCCGCGTCGGAGAATACACTATTGCTGCGGCATATTTCTACAAGGACAATAACGGCGTAACCCATTACAGCGCGCTGGAGCAATATGGGAGCGGGGCCGACCCTGATTTTGTGAGGGTCGATGCCGTTGCCAAGAAGATGCGGGTCAGGGTGACAGGGATACAGCTAACAAACAAGAGAACAGGTATCGCCAGAAAAGACCACCTTGGCCAGGTCATCAATGATAAAGATTCGTCTACCGCTGGAGTGGCCATATTTATTGGCATGAGCAACACAGAATTAAGGGGGGACGAGACCTTCCTTAGGATAGAAGATTTGCAGCTCTACACGATGGTGGCAATGGACACCAACCACAGGTACCATGACATAGATATCGATTCGCCTAATGGTGTTGTTCAGTTTCGAGATGAGGCAACAGCCGCGCCTGAGCTAATTAAGGCGAAAGTATCCCCTGTTCAGCCTCCCTGTCCTACTGACCTGACATCTCATAAAAACATTTTATGCATAAGCACCACAGATGGCATGATCTATCCCTCACAGTCATTTGGTTCCACCCTGGGGTCAGAGCAATCCATGCTGTGCCCCTTGTTCAGCGTTGCAAATATAATATCAATCAGCGAGGAAACAAACGGGGCCGGGGCATCTCATATCGAGAGCAATGGGAATTTCCTGGTTGCCTTTAACCGAAACAATGTTTTCCTTATGGCAGGGGATGGGCCTGACCAGGGAAACAAGAACACGTTTCTTCCTCCACAGATTGTGTTTTTAGATCAAGGGATTGAGGATAGCTCAATCTGCGCCAGAATCCCGGCTGGCATAATATACAAATCAAAACACGGATATTACCTGCTCGGTAGTGAGGGCCTATCTTTTATAGGGTCTCCTGTTGAGGACTACACGCATGATCCTGCTGGGGTTCAAGTCGTTGACGAAACAAATGAAGTGATCATTCCCCTTAGGCTGCTCGCCAATATAACTTCGACCGCTAGCGGCGGAGCATCCCAAGCCCTTGTTGGTGGCAGGTGCCTCGTCTACAATTACGAGTTTAATCAGTGGTACACATGGGCGGTCCCTGGGCTTGTGGGTATCGGCGCAGGGCCATACCTTAACGACGTTCAGGGGCTTATTCGGGCAGATGGAACCAGGAAGCTCTACTTTGTTGCATCCAATGGGAACATCCTTGCCGAGAGATCATCCTATTACACCGATAAAATAGCGAGTGATGGCAATAGCTACCCGGTCCCGATGAAGGTCAAAACAGGCCAGGTAAAGATAGGCAAGTTCTTTTCTGGGTTTCGCTTGTATCGCGTAGGAATACCAGTCTACGGGCACTCAGCCACAACCCTGACCATTAAGCTTTATTATGATGGAAGCGCCAGTACATCGGAGACGTTTACGGCGACGCTTGGGGCAGGAACTTATCAATCAGAGATAATACTAAAGCCTGCCAAGCAAAAATGCAGAACAATAGCAGTAGAGATAGAGGAAGACGCAACCAATAACGGGTCTGCCGATCGAGGGGCTACGCTGAATGGTCTTGGGTTGCTTGTTGCACCAAGAACAGTGAAAATGCCTTATAACGTTGCAGTTTCGAAGATACCAACAGGGAGTTAATGATGCCGAGTTCTAGTGAAATCGTTGCCGCTGAAAAACTGGCTGGAATGTTAAACTCTGCGATAGACAAAGCCGATGGCAATATTATTGTAGCGAATAACCTTGTGAGAGATGCTTTTACTCAGATTGGCCTCGAATCCATTGTGAAAGGTGAGGTAGAAAGCAGGAGAGCGGGCACCAGAAAAGACCAGGCTGCACTAGACAGAGTTTCTGAGGAGGCATTCTCAGAGAATCGTAAAAAGAAAAAGGATCTTGAAGTAAGATCCTTTAAAGAGGGTAAGCGGATAGCGGCAATATCTGCCGGGATAAATGCCCTAACTGCTGTTGGGATGCAGGCTCTTAATTACTTTGCCAATAAAAGCCCCCAGGATGATGATTTTAAGCTAGAGCTTCCAGAGCTTGGAGAGTCGTATGTTACTCGCCCAGAGGATTCACCGAATTTCCGATTTAAGGGCGCAGGGACACTTGCCCCTCCCCATGTTGAGGGGATGTCTGTCGCAACCGGACCCCGCCTGGAGCAAGTATTGGATGTTCCACTTACTCGCCGAGACCCAGCGGCCACTGCTCTTAAGATGAATATGGCACCTGCGTCATCACCAAGAGAAAACCCGCTAGGGTCTTTAACTGGCCCTGGCAACGAACTTGCCCTTAAGCAGGGACCACCTGAGATCCGGCCCGATGTTGAAGCAATTCAGGAAAGGGGACTTGCCCTCTCCCCATTTGGAAGGCCTAGGAAAGAAATGACTCTTGAAGAAAAGATTGCGTATGGGGAGTTAGACTCCGCCATAATGAGACTTATTCAGGGGCGATTAGGAGGGGGACAATATGGATCGTAACGCTTTAACAGGGGCTGAGAAAGAGAAGATTTTGGCCTACCAGCCCCCGAAGAAGGCTGGTAATGGTTCAGCTGCGGATCAATCTGCCTATGTCGAAGATAGGGGTAAACGTTATACTCCGGCAGAATTTGATGAGCTTAAGGCTAAAAGGGCGGAAAGGGTAATAGCGCTTGAGAAGCTTGAGGCGGACACGGCAGCCTATGAAGAAAGCCTGAGGCCGAAAAGCGAACGCGAAAAGAGAGCCCAGGCACGAGAAGAGGCCATGGCCATTAGCCTCGAAGATCCTATTCTTCAGGAAAGGTATGACCTCTTAAAAAGAAGAACGACTCAAGATCTTATAAGCCCAGACCATATGGATCGCTGGGAGGAATCTGCACGGGAGGGAGCAGAGGAGCAGAAAGCTGCTATACTGTCCCGTGCTCGCGCCATGGGCTTAAATGCTTCCCAAATGGAGGCTTTGAATCAGAGTCTTCAGGAAACTGATGTTACCTTTGAGAGGCAGATCCAGAAGCTTAGGTTTGAGAATAGAGAGTCAGCGAAAGAAGAGTTTGAAAATTTCACCCTTGCACTTCAGACTGAAGGCGCAAATCAGATCCATGCACAGCAAAGCTTAGCCCTCCAAGCAGAACGGGACAGGTCAGCGAGATCAAGGACTTTATGGGGATCGATCCTTGGGTTTGTTGGTGGTGTCGCTGGTGGGGTGGCAGGGTTTATGGCTACTGGGGGCAACCCTATGGGTGCTGTAGCAGGAGCTTCCACTGGTTCAGCGGCCTTGGGGGCGCTTGGGAGGTCAATCTAATGACAGGGATACAAGAAATGCATGATCGAATTAAGAGATTGGAGATAGGCTAATGGCTGTTGATGAAGAGTATCTAGAGTTAACGGATGACCAATCTAAAGCCCCAGGCGCTCCACTGAATGTGGACTTAAGCATGACAGAAGCTGAGGTCGAGGAGGCCCTAAAGAGGGTACGACCTAAAGACCAGGTGCAGGTTTGGAGGAAGTTTGTAAATAAAAAAATCAACGACGCTCAGGCCGCTTCAAGCAATGATCTTACTCTTGAGAATAAAATGGCCCTCTTTAGCTCTGATCGCCTAAAGAAGGCTGCTGCTGGTCTCCCAATCTCGCTTCAATATGACTCCGAAGGACTCAATGCCGAAGAAGGCAGTGGTGCGCCTGCGGTGAAGGAGACCCCCGAAGGAGACGGGCAGCCTGTTGGTCCAACAGAGGAGATGATGGCTTTTTCGGAAATCCTTGGGACCCAAAAATACGCTCCAGCTGTGCCAGCCCCAAAGTCGCTGGAAGAGCATTACAAGACAGTAATGGAGGATATAGAGGGCGAGGAGGGCGAACTTACTCTCGCTAAGAAAGATGTCGTTTCTTCAGAGATAAAAATGGAGGACGCAGAGAGGAAGTATGCCCAATTCTCTGAGGACATCAGAACCTTTAGAATTAATCCATTTCGGCTTTACGAGAATACCCTATTTGCAGTTACGGCAGCTATTGCCGCCGGTCTTGGAGCAGCAGCACAGAGCCTTAGTGGGGGCGGCCCCAATACGGGCCTTGAAATGATTAACCGCGCTATCGATATGGACGTAATGAGGCAAAAGCATGAATACGACGCGCTTAAGGATAGCGCCGCTAAGCAGGCTACCCTCTATGGGCGAGCTGTTCAGGTCTATGGGACCGACAAGAAAGCTGTTCTGGCACTAAAAGCAGCCGGGATGGAGATGGCAGATAAGAAAGCCAGGCTTGATATGGACAAATATAAAGTAGATTCTCAAAGTAAGATTTATATGAACAGGGCCTTTGCTGATGAATTCAAGACGAAGAAAGACGCGCTGATGGGCATTTTGAGTGCGTCTAAAAAATCCAAAGCTGAGGAGAATACCGGGTACAGGAAGACGGCAGAAAATGCCATAGAACAGATAAAATCCTTTATTAACCTGTATGCGACCACAGAAACAGGGATAGCTACGGCTGTTGGTGCCGCTTTTGGTGATAGTGATTTGGTTGTAAGCAATCTATCCAAAGAGAACCAGAAGATTGTACTACTCCATAAGACAGCTAAGTCAGCAATGCCTCTATTAACAAATGCCATAATGAAAACAAGCGGAGACAAGGGGAACCTAGGGGCACAGGAAAGGGTAATCTTTAGGGAGACAGCAGATAAGCTAATCCCAAATATAACCCTTATTGCTGCCTTTAGCGATGATGCCAAACAAACCGCTATTGATAGGGCTGAGCTTGCGTTGACGGACCTCATATACATGCTGGGCATAGTGGACGATCCGTCCCAGAAGGAGGAGACATTGAGAAGGTTTGATAGAATCAAAGAGAGTGCGGCTATTATAGACAATCTTTCTGCGGAGCATAAACGCCAGGAGAGAGGGAAGGCTAAGCCATCTGGTGTTGTTCAAGAGTACAGCAGTAATACAGACCCGACAAGGCTTCCTGTTGCTTACTAATTTCAGATTACTGGGGGTCTAGATGGCTTTTGTTATAAGCAAAGAGGATGGGGAAAGAAGACGTGTCCCCCTAGATGACCTGGACGCCGTTATCCGCGCCGGGTTGGCTGTTGTTGACCCCGATGAAGCCGTTATAATGGAGGATAGTGAAGGGAACGTTGTAAACGCTTCCGGGCCTGAATACGAAAAGATTATTGCTCAGGGCGGCAGAACGTTAACAAGCAGTGAGTATTTCAACGTCATAGAGAATACCCGTAAGGAATTCAAATACACCCGGCCAGGCCAAAAAACAGGGGCAATATTCGAAGGTGCTATTCGAGGGATAGACCTTGGAGCCAACGAGTGGGTTCGAGGTCTAGCAGGTTTTGACCGTGAGGAGATAAGGGCTCGGCAATATTTCAATGCGTACTCTGCCGGTGCTGCTGAATTAACTACAGGTATATTCGGTGCTGGCAAGCTGAAGCTTCTAGCTAAGGGAGCAGGGGTAGCACTCAAAGCTGGGAAGATGGGCGCTGTTGGGAAGGCCATAGCGAAGCCGGTCGGTGCCGGATTCCCCCTGCCTTCGGTCATGGCTTCTAGTGCCGCAGAAGCTGCTATGAGAGGGAAATGGGTTAAGAACCTGGCAAAGAAGGGAGCACCGAAAGACGCCTCCCGGCTCATGAAAATCCTTGGCCCGACAGCACCAATAGCTGTCCAGGGAGCAGTGGAAGCAGGGGTTAGTAGTGCGCTCTATAGTGCATTTAGAAATAGCGAGGAGTTTATTGGAGACCCCATGGCAGTCGCCGGGGATATACTCTGGGAAGGAGGCTTGGGCGCTGTCTTCGGCTTGGGCATCGGCACAGTAATAGGTGCTTCTCCAGCAGGGAAGGATATAATTGGTTACCTCGGAAACAAGTCCGGCCAATACATAAGTACCCCATCGAAAGCCCTTGGGGATATAGCAGTCAAAGTAACTGATGACCTTGCAGAAGCCACCCCCAAAACTATCACTCAAATCGTAGAAGAAGGTAAGCATACCCCAGAAAAGCTTGTAGAGCTGGTAGAGCAGAGTGCTGAGGAGTTTGGGGAAAAAGCAACGAGCAGGCTAGTCCCTCATGTGCGCCATTTAGCCGAAGAAGGAAGAGATGAGCTTGGGGACTTATCCTACGGTAGAACAGGTTCTACCAGACAAAGACTTGCTGATGATATCGAGCCAGGCGGTGAGTCCTTCAATGACTTAGAGCCGAATTTTAACGACGAAGTTTTCTATGAAAAGGCTAGTGGCCTTTTCGCTGATGTTGATGATCTTGCCTCTAATCCACTGTCTTATGGATCAAAGGCAATGAGAGACCTGGAGCGAAAGACAGGTGGGGCAACAAAGGGAGAATACTCAAGAGGCGTCGAAGAGGTTGTTGATGAAATAAGCGGGAAAACAACCAGGCAGAGAAAAAGAGGGGTATTTGAAGATCACCTTGAGGCGAAGAATAACCCGCTAAAGGTGGCGCTTTTTCACGCCTACAAGAGGCTTAATAACGATAAAGCTTATGACACCCTTATAGGGAAACTACAGAAGGACCTTAAGAAGGAGTTTGATAACGAGGATATTCGAGGGATAGCTAAGACCTTTAAGGAAGTAACAACTTCAACGAAGGTTATCCCTGGAAAGCCTGCTCAGTTTCATTACCACCTGCCGGAGCAGCCCGCGACGCCTGGTCGCAATATCAGATATAAAGACAAGAAGAAGGTTGAGGCCCTAGGAGAAGGGCCAAGCCCGATACTCAGCAAGAATCCATCTGCCCCGGCTAAGCTCTTCCGTGCCGTTATTAATGGCTACGACTCAGCCAGAAACGCTATGTACGATTCGACTGGAGGGCGAGCCCTTGACGGTATAGACGGAGCCAATGCCGAACTAAGACTGTATTTCGAGAATATCTACTACAGCACCAATATGTTTGGCCCCTCAGCAGCAAACATCAAGGAATTCAATGAAGCCTGGGACCTGTACAAGCACGCTCAAGGGCAGGTGCTTAAAG
>Ga0209757_10000370_pt1 | contig 10989 bp, 15 predicted proteins | sample ETNvirome_6_1000_FD_185472 | JGI IMG/M metagenome (GOLD analysis project Ga0209757, IMG submission 185472) | Marine viral communities from the Pacific Ocean - ETNP_6_1000 (SPAdes) (version 2) | ecosystem: Environmental > Aquatic > Marine > Oceanic | place: Pacific Ocean | collected 2013-06-19 | reverse complement strand
CACCACGTTGACCTGGTGCTAAACATTTCTTTACACCATGAGTCATAGCAGGACATGTGACATTGAACGCTTGCAATACGTCGTACACATCTACCCATACACCAGGTTTAATTTCACGTTGATACTTATTACTCATCGGTTGTCACCTTCCTTAAATCTCGCGCCAATGCTTTCACAGTTGAGTACCCTAAGAAACATTGTTCCGCGATTGCTTTCAACGTGATTTCGAGTTCACCTGACTCACGTTGCCTAATGAGTTCACGAGCTTTGTCACAACGACTCACACGTTTCACACCATATTTTTTACGCAGTGCGTCATTAGCACGCTTGTGTTTACTCGCATTCTTACGAGCAGTAACCACATTCTTTTCAAGCTTCTTTACTTGAGCTTTTAATGCTTTGATTTGCTCACGTAGATCCACTTCTTCAGTAAGCTCTTTAATCTTGTGTTGCAGGTCAAAGTATTGCTGTAAATCATTCATTTGAGAACGTCCTTCACTTCATCAATCTTCTCACGCAGTTCAACCAATTCTTTCAATGCTTGAATGGTGTCGGCACGAATATCACCGTGATAATAACGATTGTCGTCAGTTTCAAATGCAGCTATAAGTTTCAATAGTTCACTTGTTTCCATTGTCATTACCTCATTAATAGGTTCAACACTGAGTATAGTGTAACATTGTTCCACAGTCAACACACATGATGATGCAACTCACAATCAATAATAGATAACAACTTATAGAGGTCAGCATGTTTACATTTCTCACGTAACAATGACCATGCTTTCTTCTTAGCTGAATCATCGAACACAGTATCAATATTGTATTGAATAGGTTTCAGGGTCACACATCGCTTGTTAACTGGTACAAATGTCACTTGTTTAAATATCATCATCGAACCACCGTTAAGGATTGTTCACCACGTGCAATTTTCATCTGACGCTCATACTCGTGGTACAACTGCGTCGATGTCATTGCTGCATATTTCTCTTCATCACGTATCACCCACAAACGTGCTTCACTGCATCGCACTTGTTTGTAACTCCCGATTTCTTTCAGGACCATTCCCACTTTCTTATCAGTGAAGAATTTAGGATCGGTCATCATGTCACTTGGCATCATTGCGCCAGCACGTAAAGTCTCACCCATATCATTCGTGGTGAGAATGTCACATCTGAATGCACCATGTTCTTTAGTGATGAATGCTTCAATAGTCTGCTGCATCGGTGACTTACTTGACTCTTTAATCTCACGTAGAAACTCAGTCATCGGTGGTGCTTGATTAGGGTTGAAGTCAGACAAGTCAACCACGTTCATCAGATGGTGCACAACTGCTTTCCATCCACCACCTTTCATCCAGTTCCACCGGTCTTCCCAGTAATCAAGCCACTCACGCTTCATGTTGTCGTTCTTATCACGTGGGTTTAAGTCAGACCATATTGCATAGAAACGACGACTAGGGCCATTCAAGCGTAAAGGCATAACACTATTTGTTGTCATAGTAGCATTGACAATGTTACGAATTTTTATTGGCTTGATACCTTTCTGGTTCACTCTCAACGTATCTGGTGGAGCTGCTGCCAATGGTTTCAGTTTATTACTGACTGCTAATGCTTCACGACGGTCACCCAACTCAGCTTCATTGATATGCAGGTATTTAGTTGATAGTAAGAATTCTCTGAAGTCTGATAGTAAATCTTCACCTTCAATCGTGGTGTGGTTGTCACCCATTGCTTTGATTAGTGGGTACAATAAGAAATCTTTACCACAACCTTCACCACTACCAAGCAGTAACATGTGGTTGATTTTACGATCAGGATGACGCAGTGTGAATGCCATCCACTTTTCAATGTGGTCACGGTGTTCTTCCCAACCTAATGCATCGAAGTGTTGTAACCATCGAGATGAGTCACCAGGTGCACCGACCGACTGAGATGCTTCGGTCCAAGTGTTTGCATAACGACAACCGTTTTCAATGAATACACGTGGTTGTTTCGGTGCGTAGTCAAGACGGTCAACCTTTTGCACTCGACCATCTTGCAATGCAATCTTACGTGCTTCAGCATCTTCGTGACTGAATGCGTTTTGGAATGCTTCAGTGCTGAAGAATATGCAGGACTCCCAGTCATAAAATTGGTTTAACTCTTTGACGAATACCACATTGTCATAGAATTCAGCTTTACTAACTTTCTCACCATACCAAGTCTTACGAAGATCAGTGATGATGTCTTTAAAGTCGGCTTTACTCCACCGCATAATATCAACGACGACTTCATGCCAATGTTTCTGATCTATCTTAGGCATGTCATCAGTGAACTTCAGAACCTTTGAAGCGAGTTCACGCTGCTCATTAGTACCAGGTAACTGACGACGCAGATTGTCACATAACAATTGCAATGCATCAGGGTTGACCGCTTCAGCTACTGGTGGTTGAGCGATTGGTTGTGGTGTTAAGAACGATGGTTCATTAGGTACTGTAACACTGTTGGTTGTGGCTGCTTGAATGTGGGTCGTCGGTTGTGCAACAGGTAAGCTGGACATGAAAGAGACTGGTGCGGCAACGATGTCAAGTTCTCGCATAACCTGCCAATTTTTAAGCTTTGAACTGAATCCTGCTGCATCGTTTTCGATAAATCGTAAAAGGTCTGCACCGGTACGACTTTGACAGTTTCCGTGGTGACATTTAAAACCGATAGTCCCATCACTATTTGTGAAGACAGCAGATCCTGAATCATCTTGCCCTGTATGGTCTTCAACCCAGGGACATGTAATATCGAAACGTCCATCACTGCGAACCTCTTTAATGTGAATAGTATCAGGGATATTGATCAACGGATGGTCACTAACTTCAGCAGCACCGTCAACACGTGACTCACGTCGCTCTCTGTCAAGGTCAACAGCGAATGGTGCAGCTAACTCTTCTAATGTAACTCTGTTGAACGGTTGCCACTCTAACATGCGACACTTGAACGGTTGACCATTCACCAATTTGTTTGCTTTGTTGTTGATACCTTCAGGTAATCTGAGATAACGGGTCACACCCTTCATACCAGGGTCACGACCATCAGGTGCTAGACCATTGGCAACAAGACCGTCAAGTAAGTTTTCAACACGACCACGGTCAGTACAAGGTGTGTCGAGTATGTACCCGTACTGTTCAGAACCTTCAGACGATTCTAATATCCATGCAGGTTTAGGTAACTTATTTACCTCTTCCATAGATAACTTTTCTTTTACGTCATCTAATACAATACAAGGTGTTTTTCTAAATAAAGCTTTACGACGACGCGCTTGCTGTTGTTCGTCACAATAGAATAAACTTATGGTGAAATACTGATTAGTATTAGGTGCTAAATTGTAACGTGAATAATAGTCACCTTTCCATGCTATAAGATGTTTATCTTTTGGAATATTCGTAGGATCATGTGGGAAGTCAGTGACGTGTGAGAATAAATAATCTTCACCGAAAACTGCTTTTAAAAAATCGTCGTTAGTAACGTTAATCATAGTGACCTTACACTCCCGTGGTTCTCGTGGAAACCGTATTCAATTTCAGCACGAGATCGAGCGTCAACTGCATCAGACAATATATCAAAACGACCCAATGATACTGTCTTACCTTTAATAGTTATAGATGCACACCACTTTTCACGTTTAGTGTCCCAGTAAACACCGGTCACACCTGATGTGTTTGTTGATCTTAACTTTTGATTTTTAGAATTTTCACGATGAGTAACTTGTCGAAGGTTACACCATCTGTTGTCAGTACCGTCACCGTTGATGTGGTCAATTTGGTCAACAGGGAATTCACCAGTCATATAGAACCAAGCTAATCGATGCGCATAATGTTTATCACCATCAACAGCAGTTTGGATATAAGTTTTACCATCTGGTGTTTTGTGGTGATAACCAGCTGTGTCACCTATTCTCACTCGAAATGACGTGGGGTTCAACCACGTGAAGTCACCTGAATCGGGGTCGTAGTGTAGAACGTCCCTCAGTCTTTCTTGATTAATCAAAGTGTCACCTGTGAAGTATTCGTAAATTAAGTCACGTAAGCATATGCTCACAACCATTGATTGTCAATGTACATTCTCTGTGAAACTTTGTCAAACTTTTTAGTTGACAGGTGGAACAATGTGACATTATACTTGTTGACGGTGACACAATGAACTGATGAGGAAACTTCACCATGTCTGCTGAAGATAGTGAAACAAATGAAGTATTAGATGGTGACTTACGCATGAGAATGTCACAGTCCGAACTTGAAATATTTCAAAAGAAATCGAAACGTGTAACAGGTAAACCGTACCAGTTAATGCTTCGTGAAATGATAACCGCTTTCAATGACGGACGTTTACGCATTGTCCCAACTGAAGCACAAAAATCCCAACTTGGAGAACTTTACAATGTCGATTGAAAATAACTTAAAACGCATCGCTGATGCACTTGAAGCCTTAGTTGCACAGAAAGCTGGTGCAGATGTTAAGGTCAATGAAGTAGTGCAGCAAGTCGCTCCTGCTCCCGTAGCTGAGAAACCTGTTGCGCCAGCACCACAGCAACCAGTCGCTCCACAAGCACCTGCGCCAGTACCACCTGCTCCCGTAGCTGAGAAACCTGTTGCGCCACAAGCACCAGCTCCTGCTGCACCTAGTATGACACCTGAAGAGTTGAACAATGCTTTAGTTGTTGAGTTCCGTCGTCTAGGTTCTCGTGAAGCAATTGATCAAGCGATGGCTGAACTTGGTGTAACGTCAGTGAATGACTTGAAACCTGAGCAATACAACGTGTTACTCACCAAAGTTCAAGGTATAAAGTAATGACTGGTCACGCCCGTCTAGGGCCTAGCAACAACCGGTGGCCCAACTGCCCTGGTAGTGTGCGTGAAGAAGCGAATTACCCTGACATCGCTGGTGAAGCAGCTATCGATGGTACGGGTAGTCATCTTCTACTTGAACTATGTCTTGAGAACAATGTACCTGCGATTCAATATGACCAGCAGATAATTGGTGCTAACCATCCCGATCACCCCAGTGGTTGGTTAGTTGGCATTGAGCGCATTCAACGTGTGCAGATGTGTCTTGATTATGTCACCCGTCGTGTGAATGAGTTAAAAGCTGAGTACCCTGGTAGCACAGTGACCGTTGAAGCTGAGTCGAAGTCTGACCCAGGTAGTGCATTCGGTCGTGATGATTGGTGGGGTACTTGTGACATCACCATCACATGTAGAAAAGGTGACACTGCTTTATTCATTGAAGGTTGTGACTATAAAGATGGTCGTGGTTGGGTTAATGCTAAAGACAATACTCAACTGACATCATACTTGTTCGGTAAAATGCTACCTTACATTGATGAGACACTTTCACCAGATTATGTGAAGAATTGTCGCATGACTATTGTGCAACCGAAGACTAACCCAGTCATACGGTATCAATGTAGCACTCGACCTGAAGATAATTTATCACCAGCGTCAGTAGTTGCTAAAGCTGTTGAGATGAGTCGAGCTGCTGCTGAAACCGATAAACCTGACGCACCGACGCGCAGTGGTAAACACTGTCAATGGTGTAAAGCTAACCCTAAACGTGGTGGTCATTGTGTTACCGCTACTGAAAAATCAATACAAGTGGTGACAGATATGAGTACCAATTTAGCAAGTCTAACCCTGCCAATGTTTGAGCAAATAACTCAAGTTGTTGCAGATCCTAAGTCACTGACATCAGATCAATTGTCTGAGCTGTTAAGTGCACAAGATGCTTTGATGGCTGCATTTGATGCATGTCGTACTGAGATACAAGTGCGTATTGAAGCCGGTGAACACGTCAGTGGTTATGCAATGCAACCTGGTAAAGTTTCACGCAAGTGGAATGAACCTGAAGAAGAGATTGTCAAGAAACTCAAGTCACGTCGCTTGAAGCTCGATGACATCTATCCGAAGAAGTTGATCAGTCCTGCTGCTGCAATGAAGCTTGATAAACTGACTGATGTACAGAAGAAAAAGATCGAAGCTGACTTGATAACAGAAGTCGCTGGAAAATTAACTTTGAAAAAAGTTGCACATTCTGTTGCACAAAGTTCCACAAATAATGTAGACTCTGTACAACAGATGTTCGCTGATGTACCAGCATCAACTGAAAAACCTGCCGAAGCACCAGTGGCTGAAAGCAACAACGAAATCTCATTTTTCTAAGGAAATAAAACAATGGCTACAATTAAAGGTATATTATCATTCCCTGCTATCTTCACACCGAAAATGGCTAAAGGTGCATCTGAAGAGAAGTACAGTTGTACAGTGTTACTTGCACCAGGTGACCCACAAATCGCAGCAATCCAAGCTGAAGTTGATGCTGCTAAAGCTAACTCATTCCCATCAGGTTACAACGGTGCTGATGAATGCTTCGGTCCATACGACACCAAGTATGCAGGTAAAGATTACTATGACCCACGCTTCACCGGTTGGTATGTATTCAGTTGTTCTGCTAAAGCTGATGACCGTCCTGCTGTTGTTGATGTCAACCGTCAACCGGTGATTGACCCGTCTAAAGTATTCAGTGGTATGGTTGCTTATGTTAGTGCAGGTATCAGTGGTTACACCAAAGGTAAAGGTGGTATCGGTGGTTGGTTGAATGGTGTGATGGTAACTGATGAAGAACCTACAATGGGTCGTCTTGACGGTAAACCATCGGTTGATCAGATGTTCGCAAGTGCACCAGGTGGTTCAGCTCCACAAGCTGCTGCACCGTCTGCCCCCGTTCCACCAGCACCTAATGCGCCACAAGCTGAAGCTGCATTGGTTATGACTGATAAAGCCAACGGTGTAACACTTGAACAATACTTGGCAACACCAGGGTGGACTGAGCAGATGTTGATTGATCAAGGTCTTGCTACTCGACCTGTTGCAACTGCGCCAGCAGCACCTAGTGCACCGACACCCCCTGCTCCACCAGTGCCACCTGCACCTAGTGCGCCAGCAGCACCGGTTGCATTGCAGATGACAGCAGCAGCAAATGGTGTGACGTATGAGCAGTACATGGCAACACCTGGGTGGACTGATCAAATGCTACTTGACCAAGGTCTAGCAATTAAACCTTCGTTTGCTTAACTCCCAACCTTGACCCTGTTTAGCAAGTTTTAACAGGGTCTTTTTTCAACTTAACAAGAGTAATTATCATGTCAGAACAATCAATTGAAAAAGAAATCCAAGATAAAGGTCTTAATGCACCGCGTCTTACACCAGCTTTAATCGATTCAAAAGTTAAGTCAGTTGAATTCCATGTGTTCGCAGCAACATGTTTAACAGTATGCTGTATGACATTGGAAAACGGTTTCACCGTGACTGGTGAATCAGCTTGTGCTAGTCCTGAAAATTTCAATGCTGAGATAGGTCAGAAAATCGCTGAAGAACAAGCACGAAATAAAATATGGATGCTTGAAGGTTATCTGTTAAAACAAAACCTATTCAACCAAACCATTAAACTTTCATTCTTTGATCGTATGGTCCATGAACAAATGGAACTGCGTGAGAAGCTGGACAAGTTAGTTGCATTCTTTGATACAGATACATTCAAAGGACTTGGTGAAGTTGACCGTGAGTTGCTTAAAAGTCAAAGTGAACACATGCATCAATATTTAGCTGTTGTTGATCATAGAGTATCACTTTACACACTTTGTAATTCAGCAGGTTAACCAATGGCGAACAACAGTTGGAGAACTCCACCACACTTCATTGAGTCAGCTCGAAAGGTTATGGGGTCAATTGATGTTGATCCTGCATCCAATGACGAAGCACAATGTATTGTTCAAGCAGGTCAGTATTTCACTGAAGAGGACTCAGGTCTTGAACAATACTGGGATGGTAACGTGTGGTTGAATCCTCCTTATGGTCGTGGTTTAGCAAAGCCATTTATCAATCAGGTAGTTCACCAGTACAAGGTTGTGAAATGTGTGACTCAAGCTGTTGTTCTGCTTAACTCAGTGTACTCAAGTGCATGGTGGAAAGAATCAGAGATTGCACAAGCGTGTTCAGCGATATGTTTACCTGACCACCGTATTGCATTCATCAACCCTGATACCGGTAAACCTGAAAAGGGTAATGACCGTGAACAAATCATCACTTACCTTGGTGACAGTCCCACTGAGTTCTGTGAAGAATTCAATCAATACGGTCTGTGTGCTTTACCCTATAGACCAGTAACATTTATGTAAGGTGACGACATGGTACGTAGAACAGATTTCAGAAAAGCAACGACCTACACTGGTCAAAAGATAAAGGGTATTGTTGAAATATCCTACAAGATTGACGGTGTACGACTATTACGACGTGACGGTCAACTGGTCACTCGCAACAATAAAATACCACCTGGTGCACACATCGCATTCACTGATGATATGCGTAAACAGCTATGGGACAACCCTGATCAGTACATTGGTCGCATGATGGAAGTTCAATATAAAGAACTGTTTGAATCAGGTTCATTCCGTTATGCTGTTACATTCCTTCGATTCCGTGATGACAAAGACACTGAATCATTCGACACTAAAGGTGACATGAAATGAGAAGATTTAAAAAGCTAATTGGTATGATTTTAATGTTGATACCTATTCAATTTTGTTCGATGGTCATACTGAAATTACACGGTTTACCTGCTGATGATTCCTTCAAGGTGTCACTAGTGTTCGGTTTAATATTTATATTAGGTATTGATTTATACGTGGAGGCTTATCGTGAGCGTTAAACAAATGACAATGAAGTTGGTGAAGTCCACCAAGGGTACACATGTTTACGGTGATGACAGCGACGATGCAATCATTCCCACGGTATATGTGAAGAAGTCTGGTCTGCCAACTAACCCACCTAAAGTATTAACTTTAACCTTGGAGTACGATGTCAATGAATAATCTTCCTGACTTTCTCTTCGGTGTTACACCAGGTGATTTACGATACGATTGTGAAACATATCCCAATGCATTCACCATCGGGTTCATTCACCCTGTAACACGTCGTAAGTGGTTATTTGAAATCAGTAACCGACGCAATGACATTCAACTGTTCTGCTTGTTCCTTGAAGTATTGAAGCAGCAGGGTTGTCGTATGGTTGGTTACAATAACATAGGGTTCGATTACCCTGTGATCCACTTCATCTATAAAAACCGCAATGCTTGCATCACTGTGACTGACATCTATGACAAAGCAATGTCAATTATCAATGCACCACATCACGCACGTTTCGCTCACATGGTGTGGGAATCAGACTGGATAGTTGAACAGCTTGACCTTTACAAGATACATCACTTTGACAACATGGCGAAAGCTACAAGTCTCAAGGTCCTTGAGTTCAACATGCGTATGCAAAGCATTGAAGACTTACCGTTTGATGTGGGTATCGACCTCACCAGTGAACAGATTGACGTGCTTATATCGTACATGTGGCATGACATCGATGCAACCGATATGTTTGCTGATAGAACAGTGAAGCAGATTGCAATGCGTGAAGGGTTAACTAAAACCTTTGACAAGAATATGATGAACATGAGTGACGTTAAGATCGGTGAAGTCATCTTGGTTACTGAGATGGAAAAAGCCGGTATCAAGTGCTTCGAGTACATTGATAACAAGAAGAAGAAACGTCAAACTAAACGCGATAGTGTTGATCTAGGTCAAGTTATATTCCCTTATGTTAAATTTGAACGTGTTGAATTTCAGAACATTCAAAACTATTTAGCTGCACGTGTCATCACAGAATTCAAAGGTGTGTTCAAGGGCCTCATTGCTACCGTTGATGGTGTTGATTATAAGTTTGGTACTGGTGGTATTCATGCATCAGTTGAGTCACAAGTGGTTCATACTAACGATACTCACCAGTTAGTCGATGTCGATGTTGATTCATTCTATCCTAACCTAGCAATCAAAAATAAACTGTTCCCTGCTCATCTCGGTGAAGAGTTCGGTGATGCTTATGAAGGTGTTTACCATACTCGTAAAACTTACCCGAAAGGTTCTGCTGAAAATGGTGCATTCAAGTTAGCACTTAACGGTGCATACGGTGGTAGCAATAATGAGTACAGCCCGTTCTTTGATACGCAGTTCACAATGGCAATCACCATCAATGGTCAGTTACTGTTGTGCATGTTAGTTGAGCAGATGTTGAAAGTACCTGGTCTTCGCATGATCCAAGCTAACACCGATGGTATTACTTACCTTTGCCCACATGAATATCTTGATCACACTCGTTCAATATGTCGCTGGTGGGAGCAGGTGACAAACCTTGAACTTGAAGAAGCGTTATACAGTCGCATGTTTATTCGTGATGTAAATAGTTACATGGCTGAATATGAAAGTGGTGACCTGAAACGTATCGGTGCTTATGCACACATCACTGCTGAAGAAGACCCTGGTACACGTGAACTTCCTTATCATAAAGACTGGTCAGCTCGTATTGTTGCAATGGCTGCTGAAGCTGCATTGGTACGTGGTGAAGATATTCGTGAGTTTATCACCAGCCACGGTGATACTTTTGACTTCTTCCTGAGAACCAAAGTACCACGAAGCAGCACACTTGAATGGGGTGGTGAGAAAGTCAGCAACATTGTTCGCTATTACATCAGCACTGATGGTAAGCCACTTGAGAAAGTGATGCCACCAAACGGTCCAATAGGTGAGTATAAGCGTGCTAACAAGCTGACTAATTCATATTTCAATGAAGTCATGGTTGAGATTGGTAATGGTGTATGGGATGAGCGTATTCACACCAAGAATCAATCAACGTATGGTGAACGTCGCAGTGGTATCAATACAGGGTGGAAGGTTGAAGTGTGTAATAACCTTGATGATTTACTCGTGCCACCTGACGGTGGTTCACCGATGTCTAACATCAACTATGAATGGTATATCCAAGAAGCTGAGAAACTTGTTAAACCATTACTTGACTAACGTGGAACAATGTTCTACATTAGATGTATATTAAGTTTCAGAGTTTAACATTCTGAACATAAC
>Ga0209757_10000369_pt1 | contig 10990 bp, 20 predicted proteins | sample ETNvirome_6_1000_FD_185472 | JGI IMG/M metagenome (GOLD analysis project Ga0209757, IMG submission 185472) | Marine viral communities from the Pacific Ocean - ETNP_6_1000 (SPAdes) (version 2) | ecosystem: Environmental > Aquatic > Marine > Oceanic | place: Pacific Ocean | collected 2013-06-19 | reverse complement strand
GATGTGATGTCAACCAGCGCGACGAGCCGATGCACCAACTCGCTCTCCGCTGGCCCGACGCCCTGGTCTACTTCGAGCAGGTGGTGAGGACTTGCGTGATGGAGGGAGCCCGGAACATCGAGTTCAACGAACTCCTGAACGGGGCGATCCCGTTTGATCCCGAGGTCCAGCCCTCCGTGCATATCAACCACGGGCGGTGCTTCTCCTCGCACGGGAATATCTACAAGGAGGCGGGCACGCTCGTCCACCCGAGCTGGGGACCGCTCACCGACTATTGGCACGAGGAGTGGACAGGATGACCGAGCCCTGCCGATTCCGAGGAGAGGCGGCGGGGCTGGAGTTCTCCCGCTCGCCTGGGCGCGAGATCCAAGTGGTCGAAGTGCAGGGCTGTGAGCTGCTCGGGCTCTGCACCGAGGAGGACGAGGGGCTGCCCCGGCGGGAGCTGCTGGAGGAGTTCGAGGTCGGCGGCTGCCAGTGGCGAGGGGAGCACCTGCGGGATTGCGAGTCGGGATGACGGGGGCAGATCAGGGTAGCCGTGTTTGCTTGCCCGTTCTTCACCGAGTGCGCCCTCGACTATCCGGTCCCCGGAGTGGGAGCGCTTTGCAAACTCTGCCGCCGGAACACCGCGCGAGAGGTTCCGCTCCCCGTCTGCGGCTCCTGCCTGGAGAGGCTCCCGTGAGCACTCGGGGTTTTTGAGAGGCTCCCCCGGCGATTTGGCAAGGCACGAAGTGGGAACTTTCCACAAATAGTTGGGAGGCGCCCGTAGCCCCTTTGTTTGTAGGGGTTACCGAAGGGCTGGGAGCCGCCGATTCTGGGAGCCGCTCTATAGGCGTTGCCCCGGATAAGTCTTTTATCTATTCTATATGTCCCCCTGGGGGTGGGGGGGGGAGCTTATCAAATCCACCCGGACAGAAACGAAAGGCTGAAACCATGAAACTCGAAATCAGAAGCGGAGTCACGAACGACCGGCTGCGGGATCTCCTGCGGCGGAACGGCTCCCCGACCTCGGGCAACAAAGACCGCCTCACCTACGCTGCGGCGACTCTGATCCTCGCGGGCCAGATCTTCGAGCGGAAGGACGCCGCTCTCATCTCCCATTGCATGGGCTGCGTCCGCTCTTGGCGGGAGGAAACCAAAGCGGCGGCGAGGCTCAAGCTCGACCCGAACTGGAACGGCGAACGATTCTGGCAGCAGCAGGAACAGGCGGCGAAGCTGGACGAGCACCTCCGCCTCCTTGATCGGGACGGCGAGATGGCAACGGGGCGAGCCCTTGAAGGATCACCGGCGAAGCTGGAGAAGCTCGCGGAGGATCGCGGGAAGGCCATCGCCTCCCGTCTCGACGAGGGCACGGTGCTCACTCGCTCCGAGGGGGATGACTTGTTTGCCTACTTGCGAAGCGGACGCTAACCGCGCCGCCCTGGAAAAACGAAACCACGAAACCACGAAACTCGAAAGGCTGAAACCATGACCCTTTTCTCCGACATCTTCGAAGCGGAAAAACAGAACGCAAAGCGGCGCGAGAACGCACGGAACAAGGCGAGGGCGGCGGACGCCGCGCCGGTCTGCGACCCCCTCCTGGCGATCCTCGACCGCTCCGAGAACCGCCGCCGGGAGCTGCTCGCGGCTTGCATTCGCTGGGACGGGAACGGCATCTGGACAGACGCCGATTGCCGGAGCGAAGGGGAGCCGCCCCACACGACTTCCGGGCTCTGGGACATCCTCTGCGACCTCGCAGTTGAGGAGGAGTGGACCGCCGAGAACTGGACCGCCCTCGGGCTGGATGTCCCCGACTTCTCGGGCGTCTACCAGAACGTCGCGGAGAGGGCGGAGGCGGAAGTCTCCCGCCTCGCCGCGATCATCTGCGGGGACGACGACGGCAACCGCCCCATCAACCTCAAGCTGCTCTCGGCGGCTTGCCAGACCCTCGACGCAATCGAAGACCGCTACGGCCTCTGGAACTGAACCGCTGACCTTGACCGGGGCGAAGCCCCACAGACCCGAAAGGCTGAAACCATGACGAAGCGAAACGAGCACGAAGCTGACCGGAAGCACCGCGAGCGGCTGGAGAAGATCACCGCCGCCTCTCACGCCGCCCTGGCGGAGCCGAACGACGATCCGGCGGCTGCTGGCTTCTCGGCTGCGAAGCGGGACAACCGCCTCGCGGCGATGTCGGAGGACCGGGGCGAGGCCATCGCCACCCGGCTCGACGAGGGCTCGCGGGGAATGCCCTTCTCCTTCATCGGCCTGAACACTCAGGACAAGGACGACCTCGAAGCCTACCTCCGCTGCGGACGCCAGAACAGACGCTAGACCGGGGCCACGCCCCCCTCCTTCCTCGAAACTCGAAAGGCTGAAACTATGAACTTGCTTGACTGGCTGCTCGCTGACCTGACCGACGACGAAACCCACGCCCTCGCTGACATGAAGGCGGAGGCGGGGGAGAGCGCCTAGAAACCGCTCCTCCTGGAAATCACAAACAACGAAACCACGAAAGGCTGAAACCATGACGATGCCCAACATCCCAGAGGCACCCGACCACGACGCTCAAGCCGGGCGGCTTGATGAGATCGCCGGGGAGCTGCGAACCCTCTTGGAGGAGGCGCGGGAGATTTGCCGCGACTCGCGGATCACCTACATGGCGAACGCCGACGCCTATGTCTTCGAGCAGATTGCCGAGCACATCCAGAACGGCAATCCCTACAACCAGTCGCTCGCCTCGCTCGCGGAGGAGATCCGGGCGGGTGAGCCACAGTTCGACGAAGGCTGCTGAACCACAACCGGGGCAGAGCCCCACGAAAGGCTGAAACCATGAAGATCGAGAACAGCTACAAGGACGGCAAGCGGATCGAGACGGGGAGTTCCGACGCCGAGTGGGAGGTCTGGTTGATGAGCTGGGGGTGGGATGCCATCCAGCGAACCGGACCAGAACCACGAGGGCGTAAGAACTTCCCGAAGTTCGACCAAGCGGAAGCCCACGCGATGGAGCAGAGCACGGACATCATCAGAAGGTCCGAGGCCTCGGCGGCTCGCCATCTGCGGCAAGCCGAGGCGCTGGAGCGGGAAGCCAACGGGCCAACCGCAGAGTCGCGTTCGCTCCGCTGGATTGTCGAGCTGAACCTCCAAGCGGCGGCGGTGCTGCGAGCCGAGAAGCGCGGGGCCACTGTCCGCCTCCCCTGCTCCAACGGCTTGATGCTGGACCGCGAGGGGGCATTCACATTTGTAGAAGGCGGAGAGGAAGTGGACGCAGGTTACGAACTGAAATCCAACCCCGACATTACGATTCAGGTAGCCGAGTACGCCGGAGGATTTCTTGTCCACAGATGGGATGAGGAAGAAGGGGCGCAATACCACCACGGATCGTTCCCCAATCTGGACGACGCCAAGAACGCCGCGCTCAACCTAAACGAAACCCCGAAAGGCTGAACGATGATGAACAATCGACCGAACTCTGTAACGCTGCGGCTGAACTTCTCCAACGAGGAAGCCGCCGCACTCGCCTACAACTCCTTGGCGAAGCTCGCGGCGGGCATCTTCAAGTCGCCAGCGTGCGAGGAGACGGACATCCGCCTCCGAACCGAGAGCTGGCCAGAATATCGGGGCGGCGAGCGGCGGAACCTCCACTCGGAAGATGAGGAGGCCCACCTCCGCTTCCAATCGGAGCACGACTTTCCCGAGCCCTCCGCCTGGGCGGGCGCGACTGGCTCGCCCGGACCCGGATGCGAGTGCGAGGACTGCGGCGGAGATGAGCACCCCATCACCTGCCTCAAATGTCAGTGCGAGAGATGCGGAGGGACCGCCCCCGCCTTCCTGCACACCGATCCGCCCGAGGTGATGTCGAATGAGGCGTGCCCCGGCTGCGGCTCGACGCCGGGCGACGGTCCGGGCAAGGGGTGCGATGACCCGGACGGCTGCGGGTTTTGGAAGGAGGCGGGAGCATGAAGGCCCACACGCTGGTCATCGTCGGCTGCGGCAAGGCGAAGCGAGAGGCGGCGGCGGACGCCTGTGACCTCTACACGGGTCCGCTGTTCAAGGCGGCGAGGCGCTGGGCGGAGGCCTTCGGGACTCGCTGGCTCATCGCCTCGGCGGAGCACCGGCTCATCTGGCCTCGCACTCCACTGAAGCCCTACAACACCACGCTCAAGGGGAAGGGGGCGGACTTCAAGAAGGAGTGGCGCTTCGGCTGCTCGTCGAAGCTCCAGCAATCGCTCACCCTGTTCGGCTGGCCCGACCATGTGGTGATCCTGGCGGGCGCCGCCTACGTCGATCTGCTCACCACCTGTCCCTTCCTCAAGGGGCACCCGGACATCATCCTCCCCCTGGCGGGGCTGGGCATCGGGCACCGGCTCCAGTGGCTCGGGCGGATGGAGGATGTCGAGAAGAAGGACGCCGAGGTCATGCGGAAGGAGCGAGCGGCGAAGGCGGCGTGGCAGTCGGCGGAGGGGCGGCGAGCCTTCCGGCAGGACCGAGAGGCCAGACGCGCCTTGAAGAAGCGAGGGGGGGTCACCAGATGAGAGACTACAGCCAATACGAGAAGGGGCGCGGCACCTTCATGCGGATCGACGGCAAGCGGGTGGATGTCTCGCTCTGGCTGGCGCCGCCCTCGGCGGAGCCCCTCAACAACGGCTCGTTCTACTTCGGATCGCTGGAGTGGCGGGACGTGGACGGGCGCTGGCACGAAGCCGCGACCCTGGGCGCCGAGCCGCGCGGAGGAGACGGCTCTCGCTGCATCGCGTGGGTGCGTAAGCAACTCAAGCGGATGTGGGTGAGGATGGCGGCGGAGGGGCGGACCCCCTGCCGCGCGCGGATCTTCCGCGACAATTGCGCGGGCGGGATGGGGGGGCTCCTCGGATGACGCTACGCTCGTCCGCCGATCCGCCGACCGTCTGCCTCTACTGCGGGGAGGAGCTGCGCCTCGGTCTGCTGGAGATCTACGAGCGGGGCTTCCTGCTCGACTCCTGCTGTGAGGAGACGCAGGAGGAGCAGCTCCACGCCCTTGAGCTGGCATCTCGACAGGACCGCCGCGAGTGGCTGCGGCTGGAGGCGGGGCTCGACTGCCGCGACCTCCTCGACGGCACCACGATGGACTTCGGGCTCCGCCTGGGCGCCGTGCCGCAGAAGGTAGCGAAGGAGTTTGTGCGGGATCACCACAGCCATTGCCCCCCCCCGGCTGGCTGGCGCTGGGGGCACGCCGTCTTCAACGGGGAGGAGCTGATCGGCGTGGCGATGGTCGGGCGCCCGGTCGCCCGGATGCTCGACGCCACGAAGGTCGTGGAGGTCAACCGGGTGTGCGTCGAGGCGTGGCCTCACGAGCTGGTGTGGAACGCCTGTTCGATGCTCTACGGAGCGGCGGCGAGGGAGGCGAAGGCGCGCGGCTTCGAGCGGATCATCACCTACACTCTGGAGGAGGAGGAGGCGACAGCGCTACGGGCGGTCGGCTGGGATCGAGAAGCCACCACCGCTGGGGGGAGCTGGAACAGGAGAGGCAGGAGCAGGGAGGACAGGTCGCCCACTTGCCGCAAGGTGCGGTGGGGGCGAGTCCTTGAGAGCTGCGGGCGTCCGTGCCCGTAGTCCCGTAAGGAGGCGATTGGCAATTTACCACACGCCCTGGAGCGGGCACAAGCGAGAGGGGGAAACAAGATGAGAAGCGACGAACCGAAAACGATGGCCTTCGTGATGCCCTCGGGGCTTCGCGCTGCCTTCGAGCGAAGGAGAGCCGACCGCAACCTCACCGCCAGCGAGGCGGTGCGGGAGGCGGTCGGAGAGTGGGTGGGACGCCCTGACCTGGCACGCTGCCAGCAGGGACGCCCCCCCCTAGACAAGTGAAAGGAGGCGAGTGATGGGGATGCTTGTGCTGACGATGAAGGCGGGCGAGGGAATCGTCATCGGTGACGACATCACCGTGCGGGTGCTCTCGGTCAAGGGCGAGCGGATCAAGGTCGGGGTGGACGCCCCGCGCAAGACCGAGGTGGACCGCGAGAAGGTGCGGGGCAGGAAGGAGGTGGAGCGCTCCGCCGCAGCGAAGTGAGGAGAGGCTGTTTTACTAATCACGAAACCGAGTGAGGAGGCGAGACGATGAGAGCAGGAAGAACGCTACAGGATTTGGCTACCGAGCTGGACCGGCGCCGCGATGCACAGCGGGACTTCTACGGGGACAGCCGGAACATCACGCTCCAGCCGATCCGCAAGATGCCGGAGGAGGGCGCCGCCCCTGGCTCCCACGAGGCGGGAGCGGTCGGGGTGCGGCTGCACATGGAGGGGATCACCGACGAGGAGGGAGAGGGGCGGAGCTTCGGGCTACAACCCTTCGCCCACGGGCAGATCGCCAGCCACACCGGGATGCCCAAGAAGCACTACGACCGGCTGATGGCGGCGAACCCGAAGCTGCTCACGGAGGAGGTCAACTTCTGGCTGCGGAGCGAGCCTTCGAGGCGGCTTGTGCGGTCCCTCGACGGGAACGTGCGGGCCTTCCTCTCGGACTCATACCGGCAGATCGACAACGCCGATCTGGCGGAGGCGGTCCTCCCAGCTCTGGAAGGGCTCGATGCGAGGGTTGTCTCCTGCGAGGTCACGGACAAGAGGTTCTACCTCAAGGCTGTGACCGAGCGGGTGCAGGGCGAGGTCGCCCAGGGCGACATCGTGCAAGCTGGCATCGTGGTCAGCAACAGCGAGGTCGGGGCGGGCGCTCTCCAGATCGAGGAGTTCGCCCTCCGGCTCGTCTGCCTCAACGGGATGATCTCGCAGGTCGCCCAGCGGCGGACCCATGTCGGTCGCCGCTCGGATCTGGGCGCCCTCAACAACGCCACGGAATACTGGAAGGACGAGACGCGCCGCCAGAGTGATCGCGCCTTGTTCATGCAGATCCGCGACAGCGTGGCGGCGATCTTCGACGCCGAGCGGTTCGCCGGGCGAGTCGCAGATTACCGCCGGGCGGCGGAGGACCAGATCCCCGCGACCGCTGCGGTGCCCGTCATGGAGGCGGTGGGGCAGCGGCTCCAGCTCACGGAGGGCGAGCAGGAGGGAGTGCTCGGCCACCTGATCGCGGGCGGCGATCTGTCCCGCTGGGGGGTTGCCAACGCTGTGACCCGCTTCGCGGAAGACGCGAGCGACTACGACCGCGCGACCGACTTCGAGCGGATGGGTGGCTCGATCATCGAACTGCCCCGGACCGATTGGGAGAAGCTCGCCACCGCGAGCTGACACGGAGGAGTGGGGGCAGGGAGCCCCGGCTCCGGGCTTGCGCTCGGGGCTGGGGACTCCTTCGGCGGGGACTTGACATTCACAGCTAGGGGGAACGGCGATGCAGTTCTACAACCTTGACCACGACCCGAGGTACAGCCTGATCCCCGACCGGATCATGGGGGCGCTCATCGACTGGGGGAAGGAAGGGCGCCCCCCTGGCGGATTCGTCACGGCGGTCCTCTGCGGCGACCTTAAGGCGGTGAGCCTCGCGGACGCCGAAACCTACACTCATCTGCGGGCGATCATCGCGTTCGTCCACAACCAGATGCCGCACCGCTGCCACGGATCGGCGGAGAAGATGGCAGCGTGGCAGAAGGAGAAGGACGAGGAGCACCTCACGGCGGAGGAGCGGAAGGAGCGGGGAGCAGCTCGGCGGCGGGAGTTGATCTACGGGGAGAACGCCCGAGGGGAGGAGGGATGTGGATGGTCAGCCTAGACACGGGCTTCCTCCTGGCGGCTGCCAGCGAGGGCGAAGCCATCGAGGAAGCGGAGCGGCGGATCATCGAGTCGATCCAAGATGGCACGGCGGAGTTTCAAATCGAGTCTATCTTCACGATTCTTGAAGGAGGCGGAGCGATGGCAAGCGGTCAGATCGAGTACACGGTTGAGGAGGCATCCCTCCCTGGGCTGCCCGACGAGATGCAGACGGTGGTGATCGAGTTCGGCTACGAGATTCAGAAGGCGGAGCCGGAGAACGGACTCCACGGAGATGACGCCGAGATCACCGACGCCTTCTGCATCAGCGCTACGTTCCGGCGGGGCGAGCAGGAGGAGGAGTGGGAGCCGGGGGGGCTCGCCGGGGAGCTGCTGGGCCATCTCATCGGGGAGCGGTTCGCGGAGGAGGTCAACGGGCACGGCGCCTGCTCGGAGTCGGTCAAGTGGGACTGTGTGCAGGACTGGAGGAACAGCGATTAGCACCTTGCCACCAGTGCAAGGCGTGCGAGAATAGCGGGTTCGGTTTGATTCCCTGGAGCGAGAGAAGGAGGAGCGGAGATGGCGACAGTGCAGGAGAGACGCGAGCCGGAGGTCGTGGCGACACCGGACACCCCGGAGTGGCACGCAGCGAGGAGGACCGGCATCGGAGCCAGCGAGGCAGCCGCCGCCGTGGGGTTGTCCCGCTGGTCAACCGCCTTCGAGCTGTACCACCGGAAGCGGGGCAACACCGCGCCGGTCGAGGAGAACGACGCGATGCGGATGGGGAAGCGGCTAGAGCCCATCGTGGTCGATGAGTTCCGCGAGCACGAGGATGTGCCGGAGGAGCACGTCCTCTACCCGGTCCCGATGTTCCGCTCTGGCTCTCACGAGTTCGTCCTCGCCACGCCGGATGCTCTCCTCCTGGACGAGGCAGCGGCGACGAGCCGGAACCCCTCGGTCCGCTGGCACGCCTTCGAGCTGGGCCTCTGCCTCGCCTCTGCCGAGCTGCTCGAATGCAAGACGACCGGGTGGCGGTCGGCGGAGGGGCTGGGAGAGGACGGCTCGGACTTCGTGCCCTTCGACTGGCTGTGCCAAGCCCAGCAGCAGATGTTCGTTATGGGGCTGGAGCGCTGCCACTTCGCGGTGCTGGTCGATGGGCGGACCTACCGACAGTTTCAGGTGGCCCGCGACGAGGAGCTGGTGGAGCGGATCGTCGAGGCGGAGGCGGACCTCTGGCGGAGGATCGAGGAGGGCGACGAGCCCGAGCCCGATTGGAAGCACCCGAAGACCGCCGCCCTCATCGCCCATCTGCACGGGCTGGCGGGCGAGTCGGTCACGCTGACGGCGGCGGCGGGGATCGCCTGGGAGCAGTACGAGGAGCTGGGGCGGAAGATCAAGGAGTTCACCAAGCCGCTCGAAGCGGAGCGGGACGAGCTGAAGGCGCGGGTGCTGCACGAGATGGGGGCGGCGGCGGTCGGGCTGCTCCCTGGCGGCGACCGGCAGATCAACCGCAGCCAGCAGGAGGAGAAGGAGATCGCCTACACCCGGAAGGCGTTTGTAAATGTCCGGGCATCGAAGGTTAGAGATTGAGGAGGCGGACTAATGGCGAGTTACAACAAGGTGATCCTGATGGGGCGATGCACGAGGGATGTCGATCTCCGGCACATCCCCTCGGGATCGGCTGTCACCGAGCTGGGGGTGGCGCTCAACCGCCGCAAGAAGGACGGCGAGGACGAGGTCACGTTCGTGGACGTGACCCTCTGGGGCAAGGACGCCGAGATCGCCGCCGAGTATCTGGGAAAGGGCAAGCCGGTCCACATCGAGGGGCGGCTCCAGCTCGACGAGTGGGAGGACAAGAAGGGCGGCGGCGCCCGGTCGAAGCTCAAGGTGGTGTGCCAGCGGCTCACGCTCCTGGACCGCTCGGTGAGCGAAGCCGCCGGGGGGATGAGGGACGGCGCCGGGGGGGACGATTGGTACACCCCGGTCGGAACGACCCCCGAGCCGGAGGTGCAGGAGAGCCCAGCGGAGGGCTCGCAGGAGCCGCCGCCGGATGACGAGGTGCCATTCTGATGGGACAAACCGAGATCCGATGGGAGGCGCTGGACCGAGCGCGGCGGATGACCGTGCAGGAGCGGTTCGAGATCTTCGACGAGCAGCACCCGGAGGTGTGGGTTCTGTTCGTCCAGTTTTCCCAGCAGGTGCGGGCGGCAGGGCGGGACAAGTATTCCGCTCGGGCGATCATCCACCGCATCCGCTGGCACTATGCGGTGAACCCCGAGAGGGATGAGGGGTTCAAGATCAACGACGTGTTCAGCTCGCGGTACGCTCGCAAGCTGCTCGAAGACGACCCCACCTTCGTGGGATTCTTCGAGCTGCGAGAGCTGCGGGTTGAGTAACTATTCTGAAACCGAGAGAAGGAGGCGAGGCGATGGCGAGGACTACGAAGATCGTGCCGTTCCGCGAGAAGCTGGGGACGATGCGGGCCTACCTGGAGCGGGGAGCGGATCAACTGCGGATGATCCTACCCAAGACGATGACCCCGGATGCGATGATCCGGTACGCCCTGACGGCGGCGAGCACCAACCCGGCTCTGTTCGACTGCACGCCGCAGTCGGTCGGGCTGGCTCTGATGAACTCCGCCGCTCTGGGGCTGGAGCCCAACGGGAGGGACGGGCATCTCGTGCCCTACGGGAAGACGTGCCAGTTCATCCCCGACTACAAGGGGCTCATCCGGCTGGCTCACCAGAACGAGCGGCTGGTTAGCTTCGAGGCTCACGCCGTTCGGGAGGCGGACGACTTCGCCTTCGAGTACGGGACGGCGAAGTTCATCCGGCACCGCTTCGACCACACGGTGGAGAGCGACGAGCACGACCGGGGGCCACTGGTCGCCGCCTGGGCGCACTACCGTCTCGACAACGGGGCGGAGAACTTCATCGTCCTCTCGCGGGGAGCGGTGGAGAAGCGGCGAGCGGTCAGCAAGGGTTCGCACAGCAAGTCGAGCCCCTGGCAGATGTGGCCCGAGGAGATGTGGGCGAAGACGGCGGCGAAGGTTCTCTCGAAGTTCGCGCCGCTCGGTCCGAGCTTCGACAGGGCGGTGGCCTACGACAATGCCGTGGAAGGAGGAGACACCCAGCAGGCGCAGCGATTCGGCGCCGAGCAGGAGGCGGATGAGATCTTCGGCAAGGAAGCCGGAGGAGAGGAGCAGGAAGCTACAACCCAAACCGAGGCTGCCAAGGCAGCTCTCACAGAGAAGGAGGCGAGCGAATGACTGGCGAGAACGGAAGGCCCGCGACGGGCATGGAGAAGATGTGGGCGAACCTGTCGCCCGAGGAGCGGG
>Ga0209757_10000368_pt1 | contig 10996 bp, 15 predicted proteins | sample ETNvirome_6_1000_FD_185472 | JGI IMG/M metagenome (GOLD analysis project Ga0209757, IMG submission 185472) | Marine viral communities from the Pacific Ocean - ETNP_6_1000 (SPAdes) (version 2) | ecosystem: Environmental > Aquatic > Marine > Oceanic | place: Pacific Ocean | collected 2013-06-19 | reverse complement strand
CAACAGGGACGAAGAAGACGAAGTGAATATTTTGACGGAGTCTTGAGGATACCTCTTGAATCCGCACAACCTTAATTAAGGAGAAACTATGGCTATTGAACAATGCATTGTTAAATCATTTAAGACCGAAATTCTAAAAGGGTTACATGATTTTACTGCATCCACAGGTAATTCCTTCAAACTTGCTCTTTTTGATAGTGAAGTAACGTTGAATAATACAACAACGATATATGAAACTACTGATGAAGTTGGAAATTCTGGGACTTACACTGCTGGCGGAGGAGCTGCTACTGTCGAATCGACATTTCCGAAATTAGATAATACAACTGCTATTGTTGATTTTGCCGATGTCTCTTTTACAAGTGCAACTATTTCTGCCCAGGCTGCGGTAATTTATAATAACTCTACGGTAACGGGTCTTACAACTAACGCTGCTGTGTGTATTCTAGATTTTGGAGGAGTTAAGTCTTCCACTGCTGGAACATTTACTATTTCATTCCCTGCTGCTGAAGACGATAGTGCTATCTTAAGAATAGCCTAGTTAGGAGGCTTTAGATGGCCAGTATTCAAGGCTGGGGACGCGAAACTTGGGGCGCAGGAGCGTGGAACCAATATGCTCCAATTAGTGTCACAGGACAAAGCGCTACCGCGACTGTTGGAACTGGTTTTAGTGTCGTCACGGATCAATTCCTTCTCGTCACCGGACAAGCAGCAACGGCAACGGCTGGCGATGCAACGGCAGCTGGAATTGCTTTAGTTAATGCGGAAGGGCAATCTGCCACAGCAACCACTGGAGATCCAAGTTTATCTACAGGCCAAACCATCTCGGTTACAGGCCAACAAGCGACTGGAAGTTTAGGAGATACCACAGAGACAGGAACCAGGACTACTGGTTGGAACCGGGACACTGATATCAATACCGGAGCTGCCATTGGATGGGGAGACCAGCAATGGGGCGCCGTTGGAATTACTCAAAGTGTAACAGGCCAATCGGCCACTGCAAGCGTCGAGGATGTTGCTTCGGTAACAGGAGACGCTAATCAAACTACGGATTCTTTAGTTGGCACTTTTACCATTGGAACTTATTCGGTTGCAGGGGAAGGCAATATTACCATTGTTGCTGCTCCAGAGCACGCTGTTACCGCTACCGTTAATGATGTTACTATTAATATCTTTATCGATGCTGCTGCGACTGGCCAATCTGTCACAGCTTCAGTAGGAGACGCAACGGCTCCGGCTGCCGCTGAACCTACAGGAGTAGAAGCAACTGCTTCTACTGACGATGTTACTATTATTTCCACGTATGCGGTCACAGGCGTGAGCGCTACGGCTAGCGTAGGAGATGAAGCTATTACTGGAGGGGCTCTTGTCGAGCCAACTGGAAATCAGTTGACATCTTCAGTGGGTAGTTTAAGAATAACCAATTGGTCCATCGTAGACGACAGCCAAACTACGGATTGGAAAAATGTATCATTGGCTGCATAAAAATGTTTTCATTTATTAATAAAAGGTGTTAAAAACAAGCTATGCCAGCAACATATTCAACAGGTTTACGAACAGAACTCATGGCAACTGGCGAAGAGTCAGGGACATGGGGAACAGTCACTAATAATAATTTTTCACAAGTTTTTGAATATTCCATCGCTGGTGTTTATGCAAAAACCTTAACTGATGCGGATACCACCCTTACTAATGGGGATGGTCCTCAAACCCAGGCTAATAACGAAGCCAGACAAAATACTCTTATTCTATCGGGTACAATAACAGCTGCTCGCGTTATTCAATTCCCAGCTACATCAAAAACTTATATGGTTTATAATAATACTTCCGGGGGGTATGCTCTAACGCTACGTCTGGGAGCAGGTGGAAATACCCTGTCCGTGGTCAACGGGAAAATGCGTATCGTCGCGACAGACGGAACGAATTGGTATGATGTCTTTAGTCTTGCCGGATTAGGCGAGTCATGGGTAGAAAAAGCAGTTGGCGCTTCTCCTTACACAGCCTCAGACGGTGATAATATTTTTTGTGATTGTTCTAGTGGAGCAATTACTATAACTTTACCAGCTTCCCCTTCGATTGGAAACCAGGTTAAGATTGTTGACGGGGATGGAAATGCATCTACTAATAATATAACCGTAGGAAGAAATTCGGAAAATATTCAAGGAACCGCCGCTGATTTAACAATTTCTACTGACAATGCAGGTATTTCTTTAGTATATTATGATACAGGAAACGGATGGAGGTTAAAGTATAATGACTAATTTACAGAGTATTACACAAAGAAGTGAAGTAGGGGCAATTAAGCCTTGGGGCAAAGCAACAGCTCCCGATGGTTATCTTTTATGCGATGGAACAGCAGTTTCTCGAACTACGTATGTTGATTTATTTGGTATACTTAGCACAACCTATGGAGTTGGAAATGGATCAACCACTTTCAATGTTCCTAATCTTCAAGGCAAAACGCCTCAAGGATATGACGGAAACACTTACAATTTAGCTGGAACGGGAGGAGCGAACACCGTGACGGTGGCCGTGACGAACAACCAAGCGGCAACCAATACCAATAACCAGGCCGTTAGTGTTACAGGAAGTATTTCTAATACATCTTTAACGGAGGCACAATTAGCAAGTCATTCTCATGCCAATGTTAATTTAAGAAATTCTTTTGCACAGTCGGGTGATACTCCTCAATCCTCTTGGTCACATTATGGAGTAAATATAATGAATACTGCTAATGCAGGATCTGGAACCGGTCACACTCATGCCCATACTTTAGCAGGAAGTTTAACGGGATCTGTAACTACTGCTTTGACAGGAGCAGTTACCGCTTCAGGGACAAATTCATTTTCACCGTACGTGGTGGTTAATTACATTATTAGGCATTAAAAATGGCGACACAAATAACAATTTCACCTAATAGCTACATTAAAATAGATGATGAAATGCATCTAGAGTGGAGCGAATTAGGAACCGATTGGAATAATACATGGATTTCAGACACTATTCATCAGGTTATTTGGAATGATTTACCAGGTCAAAATGAAATTCAAAATAGAGATCCAAGTACAGGAGTCATGACAGGTAATACTAATTTAAATTCTGTTACTGATGCTGTTGGAGGAACAACTGTTCAAGGATTGATAGATTGGGCAGCAGCTCGTAAAACAGAGGTAGAAGTTGCTCAATTACAAGAAGTTGAAGCAAGGCTAACAGCACGTGCAGCTCATATTGATGGAGGTGGCGATCCTCTTCTTTTTGGATGGGATAAAAGTTGGTACGATTACGATCCTAAATATTCTTAAATTTTCCTTTTCCTAAGTAAGTCCTAATTTCATGACTACCTCTTCGTGATCCATTTAAAATAATATTAAATGCCATACTTATTCTTAATTCATCACTCAAGTTTTTTTTAACACAATGAGGGAGGGTAGCATCAAATAAAACTATTTTTTTATTTTGAGGAGGAATTACTTTTATGCTAAAATTATCTAATAAAAAGGAATTTAGATAGGAGAAAGTATAGGGAATAGCCCTACTTTTTAATACTAAATCACCACAGTTTTTCTTTGCATTAACATAATATACTCCAGCTATATCTCCTTCATGAACATGTTCCCAATTAATATCATTTTTATAATTGATATTTGCCCATAAGCGATCAACAATAACTTCGGATACGTTACAATTTTTCAATTGTTTACACATAGCCCAGGTTTTTTCTTCTATAAGTTTTACAAGTGGAGAAAAAATTCCATCTAAGGGTAAAAAATCACTTTGAAACCCAAAATCAGTATTAGAAACAGCTCGGCCATCTTTATCTCCTCGTCTTATTAATTCAATGGTACTGACTAATATTTTATTATAATTATCAGAGACATTTAAAATATCCTCTCCGTATATATGAGGTAATAAATCTAATTTAATTTGCATCCTACAAATTTCACTGATATTCTTGGAATATATGGTTTGTTAAAAGCTAATCCTTTATGGGGATCAGCAGCTTTAAATTCAACTATTCTTCCAAGTTTATATTTAACAATAGTATTGGTAGGACCATGTATAAATTCTCCTCCCATATTTTTTTCAATAAGATGGCTACTTAACATTAAAACAAAAACTGTTTGATCTTCAGATCCATCGATGTGGAAAGTTCCATCCATACTTTTAAATTGTAAATTGGCAGCTATTTCCATGAGCATGAGAGGGTTTTTTAATTTAAAACAGATACGGTCGAACATATTAATAAGTTCATTTGTAGAAACTTTATTTTCACTGGTAAAAATATGATTAATATCATTTCTTTTAAAATATACATTTCCCAATAATAAGTGACTCCCTTTCTCACCGTAAGGCCATGTTTCCCTATTAGCTATATTATCCGCTTTCCAGGATTCTTCATAAGAAAATTTATGAGAGAGCTCATCTAAATATCTCTTATCAAAAAAATCATCATGAACTTTTACCATTATCTAAAACTTTTTTTGTGCCAAAACATAGTTTTATAGCGATCAATAAATTTACTTTGCATTCTTCTTAGTGTTTTTGTATGCCCAGGCTCAAATATAAAACCTGACCATTTTTTCCATTGTTCCCTTTTAAAGGGAATCACTTGAACCATAGGTTCCCCCTTTTTTAATAAAAGTTGTTGACTCCACTTTTTCCAATGGAACGGAAAATTAATGGGATTAAGATAAGTATCCGTATCCACTACTCCTGAAACAATTTCAAAACGATCTTCAAATCTATTCATCGGTTGAATAAAAAGACAGCTATATCCAGAAGGAGTTTTTATAATCCATTTATTATGAAATTTTCCTGCGTGCGCTTTTCCTTGCTGCCACTCAGGGGGCAATTGTGAGGTAGAATGATAACCTACCGGTTCAGGGCCATGATCTGCTGCGGTAATACTTAAATCTTTTTCTGTGGCGTCTACAACATAATCCTGATCTAAAGGAATAATATATCCGAAGCTCAGGGCATCTAAAAAAGGAACACATGCTTTGACAGTTGGCTTATGTAAATTACTTTTTTCGAAGCGTTCTAATTTTTTATATGGCTCAGGTATGAAATAATTAGCGGGCCGTGGGTGAGGCCACACATTTTCAAATTCTTTATTCGTGGCAATAAAAGTTATTTTTTTCGCAAACATTATTTTTTACCTAATCCAGGTAATGATAGCATGACGATCCCCGTTTGAGACAGGAGTAATAGCATGTGGAAAACAGAAATTACTAGGAAAAACAACTGCGCTTCCTGCTTTTTTCTTAATAATATGTTCTCCTTCAAAAAAAGAAAAATCTCCACCATCATAATTATCATTTAAAATAAGAGAACAACTTAGGACCCGTGGATGAAGATCATAGTGATCAGTATGAGTTTTATATTCTCCTTTTTGAGATCCCATATATAATAGATGCTCATAACCTGAATCTTCCGTGCTTAATCCTGTATTAAAATATTCAAAAGCTTTAGCATAATGTTCTATTATAATTCCAACAGTTTCAAAAACTTCTTTGTCAAATTCTACTGCCAATGTTTTGACAGAGCAATTTCTATTAGGGGATAAATCCCCATCTTTAACTCTAGCAGGAGAAAAAATTAAATCAGGTTGATTAATTATTTTATCACATATTTCTTTTTTAATGACATTAGGATATATTTTTATGTAGTCTTCTATCTTGATCATTTATCTTCTGCTATAAAATTAAAAGACATAGAACGACGTATGTCATTAGGTTTTTCAGTTTTAAAAGGCATCACGAAATGCTGATGTTGGGCTCGAAAGATATAAAAATCCCCTACGACAGGTTCATACCAGTTTGTTCCTGTTCCATCTATTCCTACAAATCCTATATAACCGTCTTTAAATTTATGGGGATCTCTGGCATCGTTGATAAATGTAGGTACTTTTAAATAAAGAACAACGGCATATCCATGTCCATCATTATGGATATGAGGTGGATTATATTCTCCTGCCAGCATGTCATTCATCCAACAGGCAAGTATTTTAAGATTATAGGATTGTTTTTTTAGTAAATGATGAGCGGTACTTGTATTAATATAATCATCCATGCATTTACATATAGTTTTAAATGCTGAAGTTTTTTGAATTATAGGGAGTAAATCTAATTCAGAGTCTAATCGTCCTGCTAAGGCCGGCCCATAACTAGTTAGATGGATTTTAGCTTTTTCATATTTGATATTTAAATCTTTAATCTCCTTCTGAGGTATTCTATATTTTTTTATTATTTTTCCAAATATGATAAGTTCTGGCTTCTCCAGCCTGGTTGAGCAGTCAATCGTGCAATTTTCGTTGATCCCACATTCTTTTATTTTAGATGAAATAGAAGTTAGAGGTGAAATTTTTTTAACTAGTTCTTTCTTTCCCATATTTCTTCTCCTTCCATGCCATGTTTTCTTTGTCAAGAAAACTATTATCATAATTTGAAATTATCATCTTGATTTAGATCAAGTTCTGATTTCATTTATAATTCTTTCTTTTTGTCTTATATATCTTATATATCATAAAAATAGGCAAATTCTATTCTTTTTGGTATAGAAGGAAAAAGTGAAAAAGAAAGAAATAATAAAGGATATATATGTTGCTACCCCTGCTTATGGGGGAATGGTTTATTCGGGTTATCTTCATTCCCTTATGAAATTGCAGATGATGTGCATGGATAAAAAAATTGGAATGTCTTATAGCAGCGTAACCAATGAGTCCTTGATTACTCGCGCAAGAAATACCTGTGTAGCGGAATTTCTCGATAATGAGAAAAAACCCAATTATCTTATGTTCATCGATGCTGATGTTCAGTTTGATCCAGGCACAATCAAGCGTATGCTAGATTATGATAAAGAGGTGGTTTGTGGAATTTATCCCAAAAAACACATTAATTGGGATTATGTCTATAAGCTGACAGAAGAGCACCGGAAAAATAAAATAAGGGATAGGGATCTTCTTTTTGCTTTATCCTTGGAATATAACCTTAATTTTAAAGATCCTTTGAATGTAAAAATACAAAATGGATTTGTGGAAGTATTAGATGGTCCAACAGGTTTTATGCTTATTAAACGTAAAGTTTTTGAAAAAATGAGAAAGGCATATCCAGAGTTGCATTATAAGACAGATCAAATTATAAATAGTAAAAAATATAAATCAAAAAATACGTGGGCTTTTTTTGATACGATGATTGACGAAGATAGGCGATATTTATCGGAAGACTATGCTTTTTGTAGACTATGGCAGAAAATTGGTGGTAAGATATACGCAGATATTACAGCTCCCCTTACGCACTGGGGAACGTATGCTTTTAAAGGCCATATAGGAACACGGTTCAAGAGTAAAAAGGATTATTATGCCACTAACAAAAGTAAACTTCCGGCCAGGAATAAATAAGCAAGACACTGATTATGGAGCCGAGGGCGGTTGGACCGATGCTGATTTTATTCGTTTTCGTTATGGTCTTCCTGAAAAAATAGGTGGATGGACGGAAGCGAGTACAAGCACTCTAATAGGAATTGCTAGAGCTCAATTCTCCTGGTTCACACTTGATCAGACACGCTACACGGGTCTAGGAACTAATAAAAAATTATACGTCATGTCCGAAGGCACAGTCTCGGATATTACTCCTCTTCGATATACAGCTTCAGCAGCGACAAGCGCTTTTACAACTTCCGCTTCGAGTGCCAATGTTACATGCACAGTAGCAGCTCATGGAGCCGAGCAAGGGGATTTTGTGACTGTTTCTAGTGTTTCCTTAATCCCAGGAACAAGTAGTCTCAGTGCATCGGATTTCCAGGGAGAATTTGAAATTCAATCTATTACTGATTCTAATAATTTTATCATTACTCTTGCTTCTACAGAAACAGGGACTCCCTTTTCTGCGACAGGAACAGGAACATTTGAATTTCAACTTAATACAGGACCAGCAGCAAGCGCTCTCGGTTATGGCTGGGGCACCGCTGCATGGGGAGACAGTACATGGGGAACAGCAAGATCTACATCCACTACTGTGATTCAAGGAGCAAACTGGTCGCTTGATAACTGGGGAGAGGATTTAATTGCCACGTACCGCGATGGAGCAACCTATCAATGGGATTCTTCTGCAGGAACCGGAACTCGCGCAACACGGATCACGAACTCTCCTTATATTTCTCGATTTTCCATGGTCTCCGTTCCTGACCGTCATCTTATTTGTTTTGGAACACAAACCACGATTGCCACAAGCGGCAATCAAGATACTTTATATTTTAGATGGGCGACTCAAGAAAGTCTTTCCACGGATGCTGGGGGCAATAATGCCTGGACTCCGACTGCTACCAATACAGCAGGAAGTCTACGAATTGGGGACGGCAGTAAAATTATAGGATCTACAAAAAGTAGAGGAGCGATCCTGGTTTGGACGGATACATCTTTACATGGTCTTCAATATATTGGACCTCCTTATACCTTTGGCCTTCAAACATTAGGAGCTAATTGCGGCCTTGTGGCCCAGCATGCCTGCGTCGATGTAAGGGGAATTTCTTTTTGGATGAGCCAAAATGGTTTTTTCATGTACGATGGTGCCGTTAAACAACTTGCATGTTCCGTTCAGGATTATGTATTTGATACACTTGATCCTTCGGGACAAAATGATATTTATGCAGGAGTCAATACCGATTTTCATGAAGTCATTTGGTTTTATCCCGATACGACAGCTTATGCTAATTTTAATAATCGCTATGTAATTTTCAACTATGCAGATCAGGTCTGGTCGGTTGGCACAATGGATCGTACTACCTGGTTTGATCGAGGCGTGTATGCTAATCCTTATGCTACCGAATATTTGCCTAACTCTGTGACGAATGTAACACCCACCATTGTTGCTGGACTCTCTAATGGGGTTTCAGCCATCTTCAAGCAAGAAGATGGGAATAATGCCAATGGGGCTGCTATTACCTCTTTTGTTCAATCGGCTGACTTTGATATCAGCGATGAACAGGCAGGAGTAGTGATGGCTGTTCGCAAATTTATTCCTGACTTTAAAAATCAAACAGGAAATGTTAATATTATTATGCAATATCGGAATTATCCGACTGGCTCTGCTTCGAGCAACAGTTCTAATTCCCTTATTGAAACAACGACGACCTATGTTGATGTGAGAGGTCGCGGCCGAACGGCTAATGTTAAATTTATTAGTGATACAACTGATTCGACATGGCGGTTTGGAACCTTTAGACTCGATTTACAACCAGATGGAAGAAGATAAATGGCTAGAATTCAAGTTACACGATTTCCCAATGCAACTCCCGAGTATGATCCCATGCAATTTGATGCAGTTGTCCGTCTCCTTGAGCAGATTGTTAAAATTTTAAATACAACTTATCAATATGATATAAATGCCGAGGCAGAAGCTATATCATGGTTCATGGAGCATTAAATGGCTAATTCCTATATTAATACTGGAAAAGATCTTACCACTACGGATTTAACCATCGTATATACGTGCCCTGGAGATATTACCGCTATTATTAAATCCCTTCATTTATGCAATGATTCGGGATCTGATGCTACTGTTGATATTACCTGGACGGATGATAGCAATGGAGACGCTATTATTGCCTGGTCCAGTGCTCTCACAGTAAGTGCTAATTCTCAAATCGAAGCCCTGGCACCAAATACAACTAATGTTTATGGTCAATCTACTTTAGTTTTAGAAGAAAATGATGTATTAAAAATACAAGCTAACGTAGCCGACCGTGTTCATGTCACTACGGCTGTCTTGCAAGTTGATAACTTCAAGCGCTTTAGGGAAGCAGGAACAACGGCATAAAAACTTGAATTCGGAGCAAAAGTATGGCAATTATAGAAGAAGCAAAAATCATTGGGCACCGGGACATTAACGGCAAGAAAATTCCCATTATCCGATGCGCTACGGAAACAAAAATCTATCATATGGACTCAGGAAAAGAGTATGATAGCGAGGAAGCTGCGAGAGCAGACGTAGACGATCCTGCAACATCAACCACTGCTGAACAGATTAAAAAAGATGTTCAGATTAGGGTTGCAAATCTTCATCAAATGATAGGAGCACTGACAACATAACATGGATCGTACATGCAACAGATACAAGGGATAGAAACAATCAGACAAGCAGCCTCTGCTTTAGGGGGCTTAGGTCGGTATGAGGACACCTATATGGTGCACGCAGCCGAAGGCGAAACCGTTATTCCAATGGAAGTATTGGACCGAGATCCTCTATTGAAAGAACGGTTATTTGAATCCATGCGTGAAATGGGCATCGAACCAGAGCGCTATATCGTCGGCAACGAATTAAACTCACGGAATCCCGTGACCGGACAGCCGGAATTCTTTTTAAAGCAACTCAAGAAAATTATGAAAAGCCCTTGGGCTCAAGCGGCCGCTGGATTTTTATTACCAGGTTACTGGGGCGTAGGCGCCGCGGGCCTTATGGAAGCCGCAGCAGGAGGCGGAGGCAAGGATATTGCGCATGCTTTGGTCAGAGGAGGAGCCGGGAAATTCGGAGGAGATTATTTAGGCGGCAAAGGAATGTGGGGTGACACAGGAAAATTTGCAGGAAAAGGTTCTCCAGACTGGTGGACAGGACTGAAGAACAAAATGTGGAAGACTCCAGTGGAAGGTGAAGCATGGGGCATGTCACAACAACTTGAGGCTTCTCGAAAAGGAGCAGAAGTAGCTTTGAATATGGGCCTAGAACCAGGAAGTATAGGATGGGAAACCGTAGTGTTAGAAAGTATGAATAACGCTGAAAAAGCATTTTTAATAAGCAATCCTGGTACTAAAGCCGGTATTTTAAACGCGATAGGTGCCAATTTGATGAAAGATCCATTGCAGACAACGATAGCGGGGGGACTCGCATGGAGCCAGTATGAACAAGCAAAACTTTACAACGAGGCATTGGAGCGACAACGAGAGGAAGACAAGGACTATCCATACACAATTAACTATGATGTCATTGAAGACGTCTTAGAC
>Ga0209757_10000366_pt1 | contig 11011 bp, 15 predicted proteins | sample ETNvirome_6_1000_FD_185472 | JGI IMG/M metagenome (GOLD analysis project Ga0209757, IMG submission 185472) | Marine viral communities from the Pacific Ocean - ETNP_6_1000 (SPAdes) (version 2) | ecosystem: Environmental > Aquatic > Marine > Oceanic | place: Pacific Ocean | collected 2013-06-19 | reverse complement strand
TAAAAAAATTCATCAAATAGAAGAGCGAGTAAAAAGACTTGAGAAAATATTACTAACTTGCACAGGAGCATTGATTGCTGCCATGGCATATTTAATCTATACTTTGTTGAATCATCTTACAATTTAATGAAACTATCTAAGAACTTTAGCTTGGCTGAAATGACCAAGTCACAGACAGCCACAAGGATGGGTCTTGATAACAACCCCAGTGAGGATGAGCAGGAGAACCTAAGATTGCTCTGTGAGAGGGTTCTACAGCCTATTAGAGACCACTTTAATCACACAGTCACCATTTCCTCGGGTTATCGCAACGAAATCCTGTCAAATAAGATAGGTAGTTCAAGCAAATCGCAACACTGCAAGGGAGAGGCGGCGGACTTCGAGATCTTTGGGGTCCCCAACAATGAAGTCAGTGACTGGATCAAAGAAAACCTTATGTTTGATCAACTTATACTAGAGTATTATGAACCCGGGCAACCTAACTCAGGTTGGGTGCACGTAAGCTACAAGAAAGAGATAAACAGTAATCGCAAGGAATATTTAATGGCTTTCAAAGAGAATGGTAGTACAAAATATAAACCAATCCTCGGTCTATCAACTGACAGATACGTAAAATAGAAATTTTTTGCGCCTCGCGCGTATATCCTACTAAATCCATGATTTAAGATCTTCACCAAGAACTTCTGAAGCTATATTTATTTTTTTACGTAGGGATTTTACAATTTTTTCGTCAACAGTGTCTTCAGCATTGATATCTACATAAGTAACAGATTTCTTTTGCCCGATTCGGTGCGCACGGTCCTCGGACTGTAATCGCTTCTCTAGGTCATATCCGTTAGAATAGTAAATTACGGTGTTTGCAGCCGTCAAAGTAAGCCCATAGCCGCCCGTAGCCGGCGTTCCAACAAGAAACCGGCACTTAGGGTTGGACTGAAATTTCTCTCTATTAGTGTCTCGTTCATTTTGAGGAGTTAACCCAAAATAATCGACCACGGACCCCGGACCATAAACTTTGACAATTTCTTTAATAATATCTTTTATATCCCATTGGTAATGAGCCCAAATAATAGCTTTGCCTTCTGTTTCTTCTAATATATCCATTAACTCACTTACTCTATTATTAGGAATTCTTTGTATACTGCCATCATCTGCAGTAAAATGCCCACAAGTAATTTGATGGAGTCTCATTAATTGAGTTAATGCATTAACAGTAGTAACTTGTTTGCCGTTTAAAACAGCTAGAGCTTCTTTTCTCATCTGTTCATACAATTGTCTTTGATCCGGAGATAAAGTAATTTGTCTTTTAATAAAGATTTTATCTGGTAAATCTAAGCAATCTTCTTTTAATACTCTATAAGAAAACCCTTTTAACTGATCGGACAATTCCCCAAGATTCTTAAATTTATCTACTACTTGAATAGATCTGCCGTGCATATGTAAAGTCTTCATTTCCGCATACCTATTTCTAAAAGCATAATAGGAACTAAAGTCCAATAACCATGGACTAAGAAACTGACATTGACTATATAAATCTAAAGGATTTTTAGTAACAGGAGAACCCGTTAAAATTCTACGATATTTAGCTTTGGAAGATAATTCAATAATATTTTTAGTTCTTTTAGCACTAGGATTTTTAATAGTGGTAGATTCATCAATAGCCATTAAAGTATTATGGCACGATAAAAATTTTGCCGCAAAATCTCTTCCTTTAGTTGTACTAAAGGCTTCAACATTCATAATTAAAATATGTAATGATTCTTCTGGTTCAAAAAGATGATCTAATTTCTCTCTTTGTGCTTTTGTGATATTTGATTGCCACAAAATGGTCATATTCTCTATATGAGAAGGAAGATGTGCAGGAAGTTCTTGATTATACCAAGTACCTATAACACCTTTAGGTGCCACAATTAAAGCTCCATCTACTTTACCTTTATCATAAAGCATGGCTAGATTATCTATTAACACTTTTGTCTTGCCTGTACCCATTTCCATAAAATAAGCATAGGTCTCTTTATTCCACGATTTTTCTAACGCAGTAATTTGATGAGCGTATGGCTTTGTTTTAAATTTATAGTTCATAATTTTTCTTCTTTCTACTTGACAACATAACAACTCGGACCTATATTGTCAAGCATGAAAGAAAATAATTTATCGACAGTATATGTTATACAAGAAATACCGGGAACTAAAGAAGGCAAACCTAAAATAAATATATTAGGCGCAGCTCAATACGGCACTTTTAAATTTTTATTACCTGAACTTTCACAGATCATTTTTTCACCAGGTCCTCTTATTTTTAAGTTAAGAAAAGAATTGGCTAATTATAAAAAACAAGATTATTTATTATTAACAGGAGATCCTGCAATAATTGGAGTCGCCTGTTCAATAGTATCTGATATGACAAATGGTAAATACAATCTACTTAAATGGGATAAACAAGAAAGAAAATATTATCCTATTGAAATTAACTTATACGAGAAAGGAAAAATAGATGATTGATTTTGAACAAGACCAACAAAAAGTAATGAGTAAGACTGAAAACATTCAGTCTCTCGCAGATCAAGTTGGAAACTTAGAAGAACTTCACAGAAGTATAGAAAACCAAGAAGAAAACTTAAAAGAACTAAAAAAGAAATTAGAACATGTATCTGGAGAAATAATTCCAACCATGATGTCTGAAATGGGTTTATCCCATCTTAAACTTATGGATGGATCTTCAGTAGATGTTAAGCCGCACTACAGTGGTAATATAACTGTAGCTAACAAAGAAGCGGCTTTTAACTGGCTTCGTAACAATGGACTAGGAGACATAATCAAAAACGAGATACTCGTGTCTTTTGGTCGCAACGAAGATAACAAGGCAGCAGATTATGCTGCCCTTGCACAAGAGCGTGGGTATCAGCCAACACAAAAGTTGAAGGTTGAGCCCATGACTCTTAAAGCGTTAATCCGTGAGCGTATTGAGGCAGGTAAAGACATGCCAACGGAAATTTTCAACATATTTGTTGGAAATAAAACAATAATAAAAAGGAAACAATAAACATGAACCAAGTACAAAAAAAAGAAGAAGCAGGTGCTTTAGCAACGAATGTATTCGAAGCTGATGCAGGTGCCGGCTCTCAAAATATTACGCAAGAAGATCTTGCGTTACCATTTCTGAAAGTTTTAGGACAATTATCTCCAGAGGTTAATAAACAAAATGCTAAGTTTATTAGCGGGGCAGAACCTGGAATGATTGTAAACAGCGTGACCAAAGAGCTTTATGATGGATCAAAAGGTATAAATGTTATACCGGTCCATTATCAAAGACAATATGTCGAATGGCAAGACAGAGGTCAAACTGGAAATGCTCCCGTAGCAATTCATAGTGCAGACAGTGATATTGTGAGTACAACTACTCGTGATAAATCTTGGAAAGATAGATTACCTAATGGTAATTATCTGGAAAACACTGCTAATCACTTTGTGATTCTTATGGGCAAAACTCCATCAACAGCGTTAATATCTATGAAGGCTACTCAATTAAAGATTAGTCGTAAATGGAACTCAATGATGATGGGTCTTAAGCTCCAAGGTAAAAATGGCTTATTCACACCACCAACATATAGCCACATTTATAATCTAAAAACTGTTCAAATGTCTAATGACAAAGGAACATGGTTTGGATGGGATGTATCTAAAGTTGGTCCGGTTTCAGATAAAGGTGTTTATGCAATTGCTAAAAGTTTTGCTGAAAAAAACAGTAAGGGTTTAGTAAAAGTTAAACACGGATCTGAAGAAGAACCTAAACAATCATCTCTCAATCTATAAGATTCCTAGGGAGTGGGCGGGAGCGCGAGAGTTAACCCGCCCATTTATAAATTATGGTAGAGAATAAAATTAATGGACCTGAGACCTATGACCAATGGATAGGGTTGGGACGAATTATCATACCCTGTATAAAGGGATTGCCAATCATTAAAGGTTGGAGCGCCCCAGATTTTAAAATTACGAAAGAAGAATGGAGACAGAAATATTCTAAATGTGAAATTGCTTTAAGATTAGACCAAGATATCGATCTTGATATTGATAACGAACTTGCAAAGAGATTTATAAAAAATTACGTAAAAAGCTGTGATAGTGTATTTGGTCGTAGTAGTAATCCCTCAAGTCATTATATTTGGAAAGGCAAACTAGATTACAAAAAATTTTCTTTGCCTGCCGAATTAAAAGATTACTGTAAAAATTCTAATCACGGTACAACACTTTGTGAAATAAGAACGGGAGAAAAACGTTACACAATAGTACCAAGATCTTTACATAGTAAAGATCCAGAACATGTTAGATGGGAAAAGTATTTTGGAATCAATGAATACCCTTCAAATTTAAATTCTGATTTAAAAAAAGTAGCCCTTTCTACTGCATTATGCATTCTTTATGCACCCGAAGGTGACAGAGATAGTTACTGTACCGCTATTGCAGGCACATTACTTAAACATACCGATTGGACTGAAACTGAAATTGACAATTTTATTTATAATATTGCTCTTGCATCTAATGATGAAGACGCAGAAGAAAGAAAATCCAAAGGCTCAAGCGCTAAAAAAGCAAACAGAAAATTCGGGATGCCTAAATTAGCTGAAATTGTAGGGTGTTCTGTAAAAGCTATTTCAGAACTATTTAATTGGGTTGGTATAAAGCAGGTTGCTAGTGAAGAGGCAAGAGAAGCTATTGGAGATATTATTGAATATGGACACGATAGATATGTAGTTAAAATAAATGCAATTGTTAAAGGTAAATTAACAGAAAAAGAAATCATAGTGAACGGACCAACACTCAAGACACAACGATTTTTTTATGACGAAATTATTAAACAAGCATCTGTCTGGGTTCCGGAGATAAAAAAAGACGACTATAACGCAGTTATGCAAAGGAAATATAACAGTAGAACTAGATCCAAATTTTACGAAGAAGAAGCTAATGAGGATTTAGTTTTTATAAAACATTTTAAATACTACATAAAAGACCAACAAGCTTTTTCAAACAAAATTAATTTGCTTGAATACAAACGCCCCTATTTTGATATGACAAAGAATTTTTTAGAGTTTAATTTGGATTCTTTTGAAGACTATTTAACAGAAAAAAAAATAAAAATAAAAAGAGTAGATCTTGTTATGAAAGTACAAAGAGTATTAAAAGCTAAAAAGAACCATGGAAAAGTTGGGGAAAAATCATGTGTCTCCTGGAGAATAAAAGACTATGACATCGATAAAAACGATCTTGTCATAGACGGAGAATATGAAGACGCCCCAGAAACAGAAAGGATAACAGATGAAAGCTAGATTTGTAGTTGGACCACCAGGAACAGGAAAAACACACAAATGGATAGTTAAGATGTATAAAAAACTTCTCAAGGAATACGGACCAGAGAATATAATTTTACTTTCCCACACAAACGAAGCTGTTCGACAACTTTTAGTTGCAATAATGAAAATTAAAGATGAAGAGGATAAAACTCTTGAAGATAACGGATATGACGAAGATTTTTTTGAAGATCGTATATGCACCCTTCATCATTATTGTAAACATAAACTTCTGCATAGAGAAGTTTTTACAGAAAAAAATAATAAAGATTTTAACAATTTATGTAGAGAAAATACAGGGTTTCAAATGTCAAAAGAAAAAAAAATAAAAAAGCATCCTTTCTTTAAATTTGTAACACACGCCCGTGGTAATGGGAAAACTTTAAAAGAATATTGGTATGATGAAAATACAGAACATCAAGAATATTATCCGTATAATATTGATCAACTAATAAATCTAAATGAGACTTATGAAAACTACAAAAGAAAAAATGGACTATACGATTTTGCAGATATGATTGATGAATTTAACTTAATACATTCTAATAAAGAAAACCCTAACTCTAAAGAATCAACAATTGAAGCTTTAATTATAGACGAAGCACAAGACTCTAACGTTCCTCAAATGATAGCTATTGGAAAAATAGCTAAAAATGTAAAAGACGAACACTTTTATTTAGTAGGAGATCCAGATCAAACTATTTTTGAGTTTGCTGGATCAGACGCCCACTTCTTTCATGAAGCTGCAAAAAACCCTTACGAGGAATTAAAAGAAGGCTTAAGATGTAGTGAAGCTATTAACAACTTTTGTAAAGAAATAATTGCACCAGTCTGGAAAGACTATGGGTACACAAGAGAATGGTCGCCCGCTAAATACGATGAAGACTATCATGGAAAAAGAAATTTAATACCAGAAGGATGTAAAGCAGGGGATATTATAAAAGGAAATATATATGAACTAACAGATCTTAATCCCTCAAAAAATCTAGATATTCTTCTAGATAAAATGAGAAACACTAAACAAACTTTTATTTTTGATTATAGAGGTCATCCAAGTAATATTTATATCACCGACTTTTTAAAACGTCATGGATTTGAATTTGCTCATATAAAAAATACCCATCCTCATGTAGCTAAAAAAGAAATAAATTGGCACGCTGAGTGGCCTAAGTTCATAGGTGGGGGAGTTAAACATTTAGATGAGATAAAAGGAAAATATTGGAAATATTTAAGTGGAAAAGCTAAGGTATATGGAAAAGGAGACTACAAATTTGAAGGATGGATTAAAAAAGATTATACTTATAATGAATTAGTAGAAGCTAAGCTTCTAAAGCCTAACTTAGGCACAAACTTCGCCCTTCTTATAACAACACAAAAAGATCACGATAACCGCATGATCTACATAAAAAATGTTTTAAGAAAAGGGTTTAACTCCGAAGATAATATTAGAATTAAGCATGGTAACATTCACGATGTAAAAGGAACTACATTTGATAATGTAGTTGGAGATTTAACAGTATACAGGATGAAGCCAGAAAATTTCTATGTCCAGAAAAGATTAAAATATACACAGTTTAGTAGAGGAATATTTGACTGTTGGGTTCTTAAATCACAAACAGGAAGAGAATTAGGAAACTATGGTCCTATTCCTAGCAGACCAGTATGGTCGATGGATGAAGATAATTTTCACAGAAGAGAGAGACCTGACTGGGATGAAATTGAAAACCCACAAAATAATGACAGGAGAAGCCTATGAGTGATGTGTATAAAAAACAAATCGGTGGAGACCACTATCAATCGATGGAGATTCAACCTTCAGAATTTATAAATAAAAACAATCTGCCATTCGCAGAAGGAAACGCTATAAAATATTTATGTAGGCACAAACAAAAAGGACAGAAGAAAGATTTGGAAAAAGCAATTCACTATTGTCAAATGGCAATCGATAGAGACTATCCGGAGAAAAATAAATAATGTGTACTGTTCCACAATTAAGTCAGTTAGATTTAAAAGGTGTAGATACAGTTGCAGTTGACTTAGAAACTTATGACCCTGAGTTAACAAAAAAAGGCTCTGGAGCTGTAAAAGGAATAGGTTCTGTTTGTGGAATAGCTATTGCTACTAAAAAACAAACTTTATATTTTCCAATAAACCACGCACATACAGATAATCTAAACCCCCAAAATACCTGGAAAACTCTTAATAAAAAACTCTTTCAAAACACAGATATACGTAAAGTTTTTCATAATGCAATGTATGACGTGTGTTGGATTCGTGCGGAATCAGGGTTCATGCCTCAAGGACCTTTGCTCGATACAATGGTTGCTGCTTCAGTTATTGATGAAAACAGAATGAAATATTCTTTGGATTCACTAAGTAAGGATTATTTAGAAGATACTAAATATAAATATGACTTAAGAGATAAAGTCCTAGAGTGGTCTAAAGGAACTATTAAAGACCCCATGACTAATATGCATAAATTGCCCTATGCTTTGGTAAAAGATTATGCGGAGCAAGACGTAAATTTAACTTTGAGACTATGGAATCTTTTTGAAAAAAAAATAGATGAGGAAAAAGTAGTAGAAAAAGGTACAAAAGATGAAAAGGTAAAAACTTTAAGACATATTTTTGAATTAGAGACAGAATTATTCCCTTGTTTAGTTCATATGAAATTTAAAGGAGTTCGAATAAATGAAATTGGAGCGAAAAAATTAGGGGAAAGACTACAAAGAACAAAAAACAATATAGTTAATTATATTCACAGAAGAACAGGAATTAGGATAGAAATTTGGGCAGCGTCTTCTATTAAAAAACTTTTAGATAAATTAAAAATAAAGGATTATAAGACAACACCTAAATCTAAATTACCTCAATTACCAAAAGACTATTTAAAAACCCATAAGAATCATTTCATAAGATTCATCGCTAAGGCTAGAGAGTTTGATAAAGCAGAAAACACTTTTGTTGAAGGTCTTTTAAATTTTGTTCATAAAGGAAGAATTCATGCAGATATAAATCAAATTAGAGGAGAAAAAGGAGGAACAATCACCGGAAGATTTTCTATGTCTAATCCAAACCTACAACAGATTCCAGCTAAAGGATTCATCGGTAAAAAGATGAGAGAGTTATTTCTTCCTGAAGAAGGATGTAGCTGGGGAAGCTTTGACTACTCACAACAGGAGCCAAGACTCGTGGTTCATTACGCTGTAAAACTTAAAGGTTGTAATATAGGAACAGAAAGAGTAGTTGAATCTTATAACAATGACCCTGACACAGATTTTCATCAGGTCGTAGCGGACATGGCCCACATACCACGGATCACGGCCAAAACAATTAACTTAGGATTATTTTATGGAATGGGTAAAAATAGATTAGCTCAACAACTAGGTCTCAATTGGGAAGAATCAAAAATATTATTTAATAAATATCATAAGGAAGCCCCTTTCGTGAGAAAGTTATCTTCTAGTCTAGAAGATTTTGCTAGAAGAAATATGTTTCTTTACACTCTGGAAAATAGGTTTTGTCGTTTTAACAAATGGGAACCTATGGAGAAAAGGTGGAAACCTAAGGAAAAGAAATTTATAATTAAAGTAGTAGAGGAAGTAATAGAGATAGACAAAAAAACAAAAAAAGAAAAAAAAATAAAAAGAGAAATAGAAAAACCTGTACCATTATTTTCTGAAGAAGAGGCTAAAACTCATTATAAAGCCATGAGATCTGATAAGGGCTATCCGCCTGATGAAACATGTAAATATTTTACAAATTTTTATCAACCTGCTTTCGTCTACAAGGCTTTAAATAAATTAATTCAGGGAAGTGCAGCCGATATGACTAAAAAAGCAATGGTATTATTATATAGAAAAGGTATTTTACCTCATATCCAAATTCATGATGAATTGTGTATATCTATAGAAAATACACAACAGGCAGAAAAAATTAAGAAGATAATGGAAACAGTAATAAAACTTGAAGTTCCTAATAAAGTAGACTATGAATTCGGCCCTAATTGGGGTACATTAAAAGAAAAATAGGAGGAAACTATGGAAAAAGTTAAACAAATTTGGAAACTAGCAAAAGATCATCCAAAAATATCTATCGCTGTAGTGATAGGGATCATTGCTATTTATTCTTTAGTAAATTAGGAGCCGTATGAAGGATGGCTTACCTAAATGTAAATACACCTGCAACCTACGCACAGATTAAAAGAGAATATCTCTATGATCTTAAAGAGCATTACGGAGAAGTTGAAGACTGTATCATATTTGGTTTGGCATCTATCACAGGGCGCCCTATATTATTTCATGCTATTATGGAAAACGGTGCAGTATTTTATCGCTTACCTATTAGCGCCTTTATTCAAAGAGGATACAAACCGAAAGATGTTCCCGAGCGACGCCTTGATGAACTTCAGCTTTGGAACTGTTTTAGTTATTATCCTGCTGTTACTTCTTTTGATATTTTAGACGGACAGTCAGGAAAATATGTAGGAAAAGATAAAAAATGGCATCCCGGTGCTTATCTCTTTACTGTTGACTGGGCTCATCCGGAGAGTAATATAGTAGATACGGATCATTCCGAGATACCGCACGAACATAAATGCGCACACATCCTAGCTTTAGATGATGGTAATTATGCAGCACAACCAAACAATAGAATTATATGGAGTATTCCGTCTTTTACTGTTAAAGATGAAGTCCCATTTGACTGGAAGGTTCAAACTAGCGAATGGAATGTTGAAGACGACCGAAAATGGAAAGCAGAAGATACTGATAAGTACTTCTACGGAATTGAGGAAAAAAATGAAGAAGTGTAAAAATTGTAATTGTGATTGTCATTGTGATGGAGATCTTCACGCAGATGTGTACGGAGTATGCACCTGTGATGATTGTAAATGTCGTGAAGTAAAAGAAGAGCCAGTAGGGCTCGTTCTTGACGACACAGGAGAATGTGAATCATGTCAGTAAACGAAACAAAATGTTGTAAGATACATACGAAAGAAAAGGAAGACTCAGGTGAATGTTGCCAAACAAACACCATTCATGAATTAGCTGTAGCAAATCCAACCAAAACATATAGAGAATTAGAACAAATGAAGGAGCAAAATGAATAAATTATTTCTAGTACTGGCACTATTATTTGCCTTAAGCGCCTGCACAGTCGGGCAAAAATGCACATACACACAAGATGGAACTAAAATTTCATCATGGTTCTGGTTTACTAAAGAAGTACCGGTAGACTTAAGTAAAGATAATTGTAATTAACATGAATGATAAAATTATTACTGTACTCTTGGCTGTTCTCATCGCCCTCTCTGGGTGGAGTCTCACAACAACAGTCGGTCTTAAGTCAGATGTTGCAGTTCTTAAAGAAAAGGTATCAGGTATTGAAGATGAAATACAACACATTAAAGTTCCTAAGAAGAAGAAAAATCGCAAGAAAAAGAATTCAAACAACTGAAAAAGCTATACAGGCTTTAGTAATTGGCCTAATGTTGGTGCTATTACTTTTGGTTGGATGTGAAAATATAAAACATAAAATTGGAATTTCTACAAAACCATTTCAAAGCGGAGAAGATCTAGAAGATAACACTAAAATAAATTACACCATCGTTTTTGGCAAGGTGAGGCCCACGGAGGACGATTAACTATGATTTTAACTTATAGACTACT
>Ga0209757_10000365_pt1 | contig 11055 bp, 8 predicted proteins | sample ETNvirome_6_1000_FD_185472 | JGI IMG/M metagenome (GOLD analysis project Ga0209757, IMG submission 185472) | Marine viral communities from the Pacific Ocean - ETNP_6_1000 (SPAdes) (version 2) | ecosystem: Environmental > Aquatic > Marine > Oceanic | place: Pacific Ocean | collected 2013-06-19 | reverse complement strand
ACCAGTGCAGACGCTTTCGGCTACCTGCGCCAACTAGCAGTCTACTCCGAGGTAGTTAAACCCGACCTTGTCATCATGGCCGGGATCAACCGGGACCAGTTGGCAGCTGACCTAATGCCTAGAAAGATAGACAAGAGTCTACTTAACAGGGAGCGGGAGCTCATCAAGACAGGGCTCACCTGCGACACTGATCCAGGCAAGGAGTTCCTTGATCGCTGGGATAAGAAGGCACACTTCTACTGTGGTCTGAGTGGCCGCAAGGGTTACTGCCCCTTCGCAGACAGATGTGTGGCTACTCATTGTGATTAGCCACCTCAGTACAGAGATGGAGGGACCCGTCCCGTATGCCCAGAAATCAGAGGGCGGTGAGGAGTTCGTCGGTAGCGTGCAGGTGCATCTAGTGTCGGACAGCCCGCACCTACTGGGGGACCTACGAGACTGGATTGCCCCGGTGGTAGTGAAGTGGGCCCAGACTAAGGTCTTGGCTCTTCAGCGCGCAGCTCCACCTCCGCCGACATCAGACGAAGCTGAGTAAGATACATGTCACAGCGGGCGTGCAGCCTGTCCAGTTCTTTATGGACAAAGTTGTGCGTCCCTGTGGTGGCGGTCCGGAACAAGATCTCGCCGTAGTCCATATCAGTTGACAGCACCTTGTTATGTAAGTCCTTCTCGATCTGCCGCAGCAGCATGAACTCCTTGTGCCGAGCAAAGGCTAGGGCCGCAGTTATTACAGCGACGTCCGGGTCGTTTGGATCGAGTGCAAACTTATCCGAGTAGTGGTGCGCCAGCTCCATCGTGGTTTTCTCAACCACGGCCAAGCCGTCGAAGGCACCGAAGCGCGCCGCCGCCAGATCCTCACTGGACTTCAGTCTTTCAACAGGCCCCCGCCTCTGGGTAGGTTTCTTCTCGGGCCTCACGCCACTGTCTCCGGGATTATACTACCGTAGAGTAGGATGGCGGCTAGTGCGGCATCATTCTCATGGCTAGTCCTGAGCCCCTGCCCCGTAAGGGTGCAGTGGCAGATTGTCTCCTTCACCTGGGCCTTCTTCGGAATGAACTTTCTGTTCCAGGGGAGCCCGAGCGCACGGCAGACTGCCCGCTTAATTGCTATGGGACTGCAGTGGCGGAGGGTCAGGCCGCGCAGGTGCCCCCATGTCCAGATGATTGCACCCACAGCCCAGAGCAGGGCCGAGGTTTTGATCTGGCGCTGAATGAACGGGGGAGTTTCCATCGCCACGCCAGCGAAATTGTACCTTAGTGCGAGCTCCTCTAGCTTGGGTACCAGTACCTTATGGAAGGCCATCCCATGCTCAGCTGAGCCCACCGAAAAAGAGTCTGACCATAGCACCTCTGCCCGAATCCCCCCTTCGGACAGCCGCACTACGGCCAAACCCAAGTTGCGATAACCTGGATCGACCCCGAGGATTATCGAGTCAGACACGGTACATCTTAGGGTAGGGGTTGTCCCTGTTCTCTGAGTCGTACATCTGCCAGCCGCGTGTCCATTCGGGTGGCACCGGCCCCATGTACTTGAACCCGACGGTATTGAAATCACCTAGATAACCACCCTCCACAGCGAAGATATCTCTTCCGCTGAATACGGAGGCGACTAGCCCCATCCGGTGGGTGTGTCCAATGTGCACGCTTTTACCTAGCTTCTTAGCTATGTTCAGGGCATGCCCCGCAGGGAACTTACTGTGTCCTTTAACTTCATGGCCATGCATGAAAGTGACTTTCTTACCTTGTCCACAAGGGCGGCTAAATGGCTTACGCCTGACGCAAACCCCAAGGTCAGCAAGACCAAGAGCAGAATCCCAACTAATGCCAAGTAGGCGCATAGCAGGAACACGCCCCGCAGTATAACGGTTCCAACGATCTTCATGGTTTCCTTCAATGTAATCTATCTCCGATTTAGGCGCGGCTCGACGGAGGTCCTCCATGAACTTCCGGCCGGCGCGCAGTTCGCTGTCGAGGTTATCCTCCCAGCGTGGGTCTCTCCGGTGGACACTAAGTGCGTGCAGATCGAGGACGTCCCCGAGCAGCACGATGTTCTCGGGCCGGCTGCGCTTAGTGAAGTCGAGTAGCTTAGCAACCGACTTGCGGTGGTGAAATGGGACATGTATATCTGGGATGACGAGGGTCCTCACTCGCTCCGCTCCCCCCATTTACGCTGTAGTGCAAGGAAGGGAAGTGCGAGTGTCCCGAAGATGGCGTTCCAGAGCTGGAGTAGCACTGGCCGAACACCTGGTAAGAATACAATCAAGCCTAGGCTGAGCCAGGCGAAGCTCCACAACGTACTGACAGTAGTCTGCGGCGCAGCGAGAACCTGGGCGGCTGCTGCCGCAGTGCTCAGCGGCGCGAGCGGGGTAGCGGAGCTCCCAGGTAGGATGCTGCAGCTGGCTAGTGCCAGCGGCAAAGCGTTAATCTTCATCATGGTAGTTCTTGAGCCTCTGATCTATCTTCCAGAGCAGGTCGCGTATCTCCTGCTGTTGCGTATCCTCTCGTGCATGTTTGCGGTCCTCAGCCTGAGCCCGGAGGAAATTAAATACCTCTCGGATAATCAGGACTGCAGCTCCAATGCCTACACCTAATTCCAACAACGAGCTTGTTTGAGTAGCATCTACTTGCATTACAACCTTTGCCGTAAGTGCAGATGATATCAGAAGAAACGACAGATAGACATTATTTAACATCATTCCCCGAGCCTCTCTAAGGCAGTACTTAGGTTGAGCCCTGCTTCCTGTGCCTCTTCCTGTAGTTCCGTGACCGCGTCCTCGTCCTCACGTAGAACGGCCTCCTTAATCCGTGAGGTAAGTACACGCTCGACCTCCTTATAGCGAGCAACCAATAGCCGCTGCTCATGCCTCTCCCTTACCTTACGTACAGGGAAGATAGCGTCTAGCGAATTTTCCAGGGGGGTGTAGTCAATCTCCGGGTTACCTTTCTCACCAAGCAGGCGCAGCCCAAACCGCCACGCCGGGACGGTGTCGAGCATGTCGCCGACGAACCCCTGCTCTCCAATCTCTTTGTCGCCATCGAACTTATTCATAATGGGCTGCGCAAGTGTACCGAACTGGAGGAATGCCGGCAGGCTTGGGGTGCCCCTGACCTCCCCAGATATCTCGGTCGGGTCGTATAGGAGGAAGTCGGCAATGGCCGGCAGCGCCATCAACGCATCCAGGTTGGCATCCATCCGCTGAACATTCAGGCGCCAGTCATCAAACTTGAGTTCAACATTGCCCCCCTCGTTAACGAGCAGGCCGTTGCCTAGCCCACCCCGAACCCCGTGCATCAGTCGGCTGGCTGCCGCCGGATCTTCGGCGAAGCGTTTCCAGGCAAACGGGATGTAGTGGCGCGGGAAGGTGTAGTAGGAGAAGGCCCGCTTGAGCCAAGTCCGCTCGAACGGGGTGACTCTTGAGTAGTCGACCATCGCCCGCTTGGTCATCTCGATCGCATCCTGCGGGGAGAACCCCGAGCGGAGTGCACCCATCACGCCCGAAATCCGGGCGAAGACCTCTGACGACTCAGCGATGGCAGCAGCCCGTTGGTCCAGCTGCTTAACTCCCCGGATACTGCGCTCCCAGAAAGTGCCACCCTGCTCTGCAATCTCCTTGAGCTCGGCCAACCCTCCGGTTACCGAGTTGCTCCCACGTAGGGCCTCAGAGACGAACGAGCTGAACAGGTTGCGCTCGACCATCATGTTGAGCAGTGACCGCATTTCGATCTCCCTGTCCCCGAGCTGAATCATAACCTTCTCGCCCCCCGTACCCTTCGCCCCGGCTCGGCGCATCGACGCCAACATCTTGATACCCTGCCCTCGGCCCATAAGTCTTACGGTCCGGTCGTAACGATGAATGAATTCCTCTTGCCTAGCCAGTAAGCGGGCCGCATCCATAGCGCCCCCAAGCGCGTCGCCCGCACTAACCCCACTCGCCATAGATTGGAACACGGAGCTAGATAGGTTGGCGATGTGGAAGGGTAGCCGGTAAACCGTCTGCATCTTCCTGAGCACGCCGTGAATCTTATCGTATGAGCGGATCCACTGTGGGCCCATGTCCGCCTGCTTCTCTAGTGCAGCGGCCAGACCCACTGTGCCTGAGGGGTTACCTACCATAACGCGCCTCCCCTGCATAGCGAGGACCCGGTCGGCAGTCACATCTCCCCCTGACTTGAACACATTGTCCAGCAACGTGCCGCTGCCCTGTGCATTTGCGAAAGCGTGCTCAACCGAGTCGCCGGTCCCGAGCACCATCATCTGGTAGTCGTCGTGCAAATCCTGGGTGTTAAGGAATATGTCTTTCCCTGTCTCCTGGTCCCGGATAATGAGACCACGCACGTCGTCGATCTCTTCAGCAATCTGGGTGGAGATTGTGGTCGGGCCCTCGCCTGCCTCGGCCTTCAACTTCTTGACCGGAACATTATACACCTCCCTGCCAGTCTCAGTGATAACCCCGACAACCTGCCCCCCGACTACTGGGCGTAGCCCCTCTTCGGAGACACCTTTACGTAGGACATTGCCAATAAACTCGGCAGTAGTATCAGACTTAACCGCTTGGGCCCACCGGGTGAACAGTGCTTCCAGTGGGTCGGCCGTATACCTCCGCTGCGTGATACCTTCAGCCTCCAGTAGCGCGTCAATCTTCTTTGCCCGCTCGGGGTCGATCCGCCTGAGCCCAGCACTGAACTGCTCCAGCTCGTCTAGTGTCAGGGCATCCTGGTGCCGGCGAACAGTAGAGGCAAAGGTTGGGCTGACATTGTTGAGCACCTCGTCGGGCACGTTGCGCAAGATGGTCCGGATCGCCTTCGATTTATCGACATCGAAGACACGGGGGAGATAGGCCAAGGGCGAGCTGGCGCGGATTGTCCCCGCCTCGATCCCAGCCTGCAAGATTTCCCGCTGGATCCGTCGCGCCTCCCGGAAGACTATGCGCCCGGTGTCGCCCATTCCAGCCAGTGCAATCTCCTCGACCGCATGTGACGCCTGCATCATCAAACCCCTGAGCTCAGAGATGTCCACGATGGACTTCTCGTTGCTCCAACTGAGCCCCGCTTCTATTCCCCTACGCGCCTGCTCCTGGAGATCGGCACTCTTACTCAAGATGCGGGCACGGAGGAGAGCCAGCTCACCCAGCTCAGCGGTTTCGCCGGCGGTCCCAACTATATCTTCGGGGTCGCGCCGGTGCTCCGGCCCCAGCAAGTTTGTCCGCTTGGTCCTACTTGGGACAATACGTTTGGCGAGCCCGGTGCTCCTGGCCCGCAGGACCTCTTCGGCCAGCTTCGCCTCGTGGGCTGAGCCCTTCTTCTTGGCGGCCCGCGAGACCTTGATCTGATTTTTGAGCTCCTCGTCGGTCAGGTAAATCAGGCGCTGCCCACTCTGTGGTCCCCACTTAATCTTGTGCGCACCGACCGAACCACGCCCCATGATGATTTCATCTTGGGTCTCGAACTGCCTCGCAGGCAGATTATTGGCCTCATCGAAAATTACTTGGAGGTCCTTATCCTTCAGTCCCTCGCCGGCTAGGTCAATCAGTTCGTCCCCAGCCTGGGCCGCTCGGACGCCCCCCTTCTCCCGGAGGACAATGCCTAGCGCATCAGAAGCAGACTCGGAGCGGGTTACCCACTGCTCAATGGTGTGGTGTAGTTTGACCACGTCTGCGCTCTCGCCCCCTACCCCACGCGCAACGATGGCGATCGCCTCCTCCTCGAAGGTCGCGCTCTCCAGAACATTGCGGAGAACTTCCCTAAAGATCTCGGGATCGACGCCCATCTCCTCTGCAGCCTGCGGTACTAGGGCTAATAGTCGGACGTAGTTTGCGCGAAGCGCCTCAGTCCCAGTGGCAACCCTAGCCCAGAGCTCCTGCTCCTCTTTGACCAGCTCCTTCGAGCCAATCGCCGAGTCAAAGCCTTTAACTCGGAGGCTCTCTGCTTTTCGGAAGAACTTAAAGAACGCCCTTTTTACAGCACCATTCTCCATTGCGTCAATGGTCAGTTTGTGGGCCGCCGTCTCCGCCACCTCGATCGACCCAGAGGTCAGATTATCTACTGCCTCTGTTATCCTGATGTTGAACCGGTCTACTCCGGCCGATAACTCTGAGCCCCTGACTGGCATGGCGCCGGCCTCTGAGCCACCTTCAATAGTGCGCCAATAGCGGCCTGACAGCTCATCAATCTCCTCGCCGTCTAGCTTGCGGGTACTGATTCCAATAGACTCAAGCAGGTTCTTGCCGGCAGTGCGCGTCTGCGCCCGGGCAAGTTTTCGTATGAGAGCAGAGCGTTTCTTACTGACACCCTTCCCCTGGGCAGTCAGCTTACCCAGCAGCTTTAGCTCCGCCCGAATCTCTTCGAGGGTACCATAGGGCCCTGTCCCCAGAAGGGCGTTCGCCCAGCTGCGTCGCTTGGTTACGTCCGGCGTCGCACCCTTGCGCAGCTCGTCGCGCCGCTTACGTAGGTTGGCGCGCAGCGTAGCTACGTTCTCCATCGGATCCGTTATACCATTAAATATAAATGGGGAGTACTTGGACTCGGCCAAACGCTTGAGTACAGCGTCGTCGCTGTCGCCGATGACACCCTTGATCTCGGCGCGAACCGATTCGGGCGATCCCATCAGCTCATCGAACCGGGCACCTACCTGGTCCGGGGTGCGGTCAATCCCTTTGAGCGATTTGCGGACCGAGTGCGCATTATCAGTCAGCACGTTGAGCACGGGGTCAAAGTCGCCGGCCTCCCGGGCGTTGTCCAGTGCCATCTTGTGCAAGGAGCGGCCCGCGACCTTGACCCCAGACTTCGCGCCGACGACTGCGTCCGAGAGGAAGCGGCTCACTGCCCCGATCGGCTTGCCCAGCAGGGGCACCTTGGCGCCGACCGCACCTGCCCAAGCTATTGCATCGCCACCCTTAGACGTACCTACCTGGAACCAGCTCTTGTACCCTTGGCTCCACTTCGGGCTCCAAGAGAGGATGCCCCAGCGATGGATGAATGGGACGGCGATCGCCAGCTTGGTGTCCTTAGCCTTATCACTCAGGCTGAGGAGGTTGCCCTCACCCTTGGTTGCGGGCGCCTTAGCGAAGGCGTCGAGCGCGCCCTTGACCTTGCGCCGGGCACTGCCGCCAACGGTTGGGTCGGCCAACATCTTTTTACCTATTGCAGTGGCTTCATCGACACTGCTCAGGAGGGAGCCGCCTCCCTTTTGGAAAGCACTTAGCTGAACCAGTTTATTGGCAGCTTTCCCTGCCTTACCTAGAGCAGTTGCGCCTAGTGTTAGGTAGGTCAGTGGGTCGGTTGCGATCGAGAGCCCGATCTGGGTGGCGATGTTCTCTTTGTCCGCCCCAGGCGCCATTATCCCAACCCACTCCTCGTCACGAACATCTCGCTCGCGGCTGCTCAGTAGCCCGACCAGAGGGAGCAGCGTCTCGTCGAGAAGCCCTTCCCTACTTAGTAGGTCAATGTCTGGATCGGAGGCGGCGCGGCCGATCCGCCTGACTATCTGCTCAAAGGGGAGTAGAGAGTTATAGACTCTGCTGAAGAGGTCTAGCTCCTGCCTATCCTTATCTCTGATTGAGGCTAGTGCCACGGCTTACTCCTCGAACGAGACCTCGCCGGCAGTGATAAAAAATACGAAGGAAGCCAACTCCTCCGTTGTTTTTATCTCAGAATATCTGCCCTTAGTAGCACCGGTTAAATCGTATTCATCAGCTACGTCGATGCGGAGCGCAGTCTCCAACTTTTCCCGTGAAGGTACCTCCGCCCCGAACTCCCTCTTGAGGTACTCCTTGATCTCCGCCTTCGTTTCCAAACTTCTGCTTAGTACTCCGTTAATGAGTGCCTTTGCCTTTAGCACCGATTCTTTATCACCTCCCTCTGTCTGCTTTCCAATCGTCGGCCTGTTGCTGTCAAGTAAAGTTCTTGAGGCTCCGTACGCTGCCCCGAACTTATGTCCAACGTCTGCCGCGTCTATTGCAATGTCATACTGCTCTGACCAAGCCACGTCTCGCTTCCCTGCGACGTCCTTAGGTAACCCTGCCAGGCTACCCAGGGCCTCAGCAGCAGTTCCAGTCATTACGCCTGCAAAATACTGCTGGTAGGGGAGGTATTCACTATACCCGGAAGCGGCACTGTCAGCTAGAGTGCTGAGCTCACTCTTTTGTAAGGTTAGTGTCGTTATCCTATTCAGAACAGCTGGAGCGGTAGATCCTAGCGCGACCAGTTGGGTTATTTGTGAGGATACCCTAGCCATTGCGTCCCCTAGCAGCTCTGTATTAGCTACCGGATACATGCTACTATGAACAAGCTCCGTCACGGTCCCCTTCCCCCGCTCATCAATAGCTGTGTCGAGTAGAGTATAGAATTTAGCAAGCTCCTCAGGAAATTTCTGAGGCCCGCTTTCCCCCAGTTCGGCGACAAGCTCTGTAACTATACTACGGTCGCCAGACAGTACTGCCGATCTAGTCGCGGACACGAGAGACAGTAGATCCATATGACCTACCTTGGTGAATAGCCCCCCCAGTCTATTTACCTCAGCAATAACCTCATCACCAGTCGACGGGGCACTCCCAAGCACGCCACCCAACTTGTCCTCCCAGTCAATTGAAGGGAGGGCACCCGTTTTGATGTCAGGTTGAGTCAGCAATCGAGCGGCTTGCCTAGTCTTTACTTGCTCACGTATGTTAAGGGCGTTGGACTCCGAGAGTAGTCCCTGCCCAATTAGAGTCCCTAGACGCTGCTCCAGAGCCTTAAAATCTCCCTTGAAGTTGCTGGACTCCTCATTCATCACCTTAAAAGAAAACTTACCCTGTGCGGCGGTAGTCAAGGACATGGTGCCGTCAATCGCTTGAACAAAGTCGCTGTCGTCGAACGCTGTGCGATACTGATCAGTTGCTGCCGCCGCAGCCCCCGTAAACGCGGTCCGCTTCTGCTTATTATCGTGTATCCTGACTACGGTCTTGACCTCTTCATCAGTTACTTGAGCTAACTTGAGTAAGTTAGACGTGTTGCTTGAGTCGAATTTAGTGCCAATTACATCCTGCCACCCCTGAGCCATATCTATACCCAGATCATGCAAGGACTTGATTTCACTGTGCCTGTCTGACATCTTTTGAGTGAAATCATCGAAACCAGCATTGGCCAGCCGCGCCGCTGCATTAGGGTCTCCCTCCTTCCTCTGCTCCACTAGATCATTAATGGAGGGGCCGCCCTCCCACCCAGGGCCACTGAAATCTCGCCGGTTGATTAAATCATTGAATCTACCGTTCTCATCCACCTGCCTGGCCGCTTCCCACTTAGATAGCCCCGTTGCAATACTCTGCCGATACAGGGCGCGTAGGTCATCATTAGCTATGTTGCCGCCCTGCTCATTCATCTGGTTGACCCTGTGCATCACCACCTCCGGATCGGTTTTCATTGTGTCTGCCATAAAGCCACTGAAGACAGTTTCGCCTATATCAGTCAGGGTACCCATAGTATTGACGTCCTCCGCTACCCGAGTCTTCCAAGCAGCGATGGCTCCCGTCATTGAGTGGACCATCGCTTCGGTGAGGTTGTTTATATCAAACCACTCAGGTATCTCGAAGCCATCCGCCTGCAGCGCAGGTAGGCCAGGGATGATCATCGCCGCAGCGTTCTCCACCTCGCCCGCCGTGTTCACATGTTGAGTCAGGCCGTTATAGAACGTATTAAACGAGGCAGCATCGAGATCAGAGACCTCTCCAACAATGTCCTCCAGCTCCATCCCGGGGAACGACTCGGTAAGAAAGCTACTGGCCGCCCCACCCCGAGCAATGCTCGCTGTCAGTAGGGCCTGCTGCCCCAGGAAGCGGCTCCGGGTCTCCCGCTGCTCCTTCAGCTGATCCAGGTATGGCGTCAGGTAGTCCTGGCCGGCCGCTTGGCCGAGAAGACCTAGTGCTGCCCCACCAAAGAAGGCTTCTGCGCCGCCCGATTGCTGGCGATCAATAGCCATAGCCGTATCCCCTACTGGTAACTCTACCAGCTTTCTTCCACTCCAATCCACCAGGTAGCCACGCATCAGCTGGCTTCGGGGCGAGACTCATCTTCGTTGGGTCCAGCGCGTTACCGCCGGCGCCGGCGCCAGAGAACCAGTCGCCGATCCCCTTGTTCCACCCTGCGAGGGTCTCCTGACCCGCATCACTGGCCATCATTGCGGATAGCCCTGCGCCCAGCCCAGTGGCGATCGGGTCCGTCTCTGTCATCTCAGCAAGGTTGGCCTGTAGGCCACCGAGCCGCTCTTGGTGCGCCTCCCGGCTTTTGGAGAAAGCAGCCAGCCCAGCCTTATTAACCTCGGCGAGCTGACCGAGTTGGCCGGCGATCGCCCGGTTCATCGTGTCCTCGCGCTGCATGCGGACGCTGCGTTGCCCCAGTAGCCCCTGCGACTGCGCGGTGGCAACGCTGGCGGCCGCCATACGCATACTGGCGGCCCCGGTCATCCCGGCGGCCTGCGCCTGCTTCGTGACCTGCTGTTCCTGCTGTTGGCGTACCCCCTGAAGGACAGCCTGCTCCATGAAGGGGTCCCGGGTGGTCCGCCTAGCCTTGAGCGCCGACAGCTCAGTTAGCTGGGGCGCCTCCATGTGCTTCTGGCGGATGGCCAAGTCCTCTTCGGTGCGGACCTGCTGGCGCCGCTCCTGCTCAATAGCCCGCTTGGCGGCTGCCCGCTCCCTCTTCTGCTGCGAACTGGACGCGAACGCGCCGTATGCGGCCATTGCTGCTTGTACGTATACCATGTGCTTTTCCTAAAATTCCACCACTACATTGATTGTTTCACCAGCGGCTGCGCTGGTCGGGACGATGAGCAACTGCCCACCCTCGGATTTGGCCTCGGCAGCGCCACTCAGGACGCGCCTCGGCGGCCCAGGCGAGGGGCTCATCACCGGGACCGCGACCCCTGCTCCCCGGGAGATTACCTGAAGAGCAAAGCCTGAGTCCCAGCGAGCCCCGTGAGGGACTAGCCCCGTTGCGCTGCTGGCTGGGGGTTGATTTCGGGGAACTGATGTCATTGCGTTATATCCATCTCTATGAAGCCTAGTCGGGCTTCTTTGGGGACCAGAT
>Ga0209757_10000364_pt1 | contig 11057 bp, 26 predicted proteins | sample ETNvirome_6_1000_FD_185472 | JGI IMG/M metagenome (GOLD analysis project Ga0209757, IMG submission 185472) | Marine viral communities from the Pacific Ocean - ETNP_6_1000 (SPAdes) (version 2) | ecosystem: Environmental > Aquatic > Marine > Oceanic | place: Pacific Ocean | collected 2013-06-19 | reverse complement strand
AAGTATATTAATACTAATTATCTATATATAATTATACACTAAAAGTTTTAAAGATCCAAATAGTTTTTTTAGTAGCCCTAAAATTTAGGTAAATATGTGTCAGTCTCCTTTTATATATATATACAAGCCAGCCATTTTTTTGGTCCCGGTCTTGATTTTAGCCGGATTGCATAGTTTTTTAAAATAAAACGATACCTTGGGATGAAATCCCCGTTTTTTGTCATCCGTCGGAAGCCTTATCAACCCCTACCCTACGTAGTAGGGTTTAGGGGTTGTTACCAAAACAATCCGTTGCAGTTTTTAATCTTCAGTTTTTGGAGATCGACGGCGGCAACCTTATCAATCCCCCCCTAGCGTAGCTAGGGTTTGGGGATTGTTATCCAAAACCCTAAGCATCAATCCGATGCAAACCTAGCAATCCGGCAGGGTTGCTATCTTGTCGGGTTGCCAACATAGGACAAAAATCTTATGCCAAAACAATCCGATAGCACTAGTTTTGATCTTGCTGAATACAAAGAATTTAAGCAATTTCAAGCCATGAAAGCCGAAGCCGAAGCCAAGGCCGATAAAGCCGAAGTCAAGGCCGAAGCGCCGAAGAAACGTGGTCGTCCTGCTAAAGGTACGACTACCGCCAAGAAAGTCACCAATGAAGCCATTTTCACTATGTTTAAGGCTGGCAAATGGGTAAAAACTGGCGGCAAAGGGAAGGCTCACTTTAGTAAATTGAGAGAGTCTGGCGTTGTTCTTCGTTGTGACAATCCCGATGGTCGTGTAACTATTTGGAATTGTAAAGCTGGTGTAACGCTCTAACGCTGGGTTTGTTTAGTGATGGGCCGGAGTATACTTGCTCCGGCTCATATCTAAGAGAAATTAGCGTATAAAACGCTAGTAATGGTCCTAATATGGACTAAGGAGAACAATATGCTTGCTGAATTTATTGTTCCTTTTTTGCAAATACTTATGATGGTAGTTGTCCCAGTTGTTTTTATAGCTATAGTTATAGCTGGATTTCTAAACATACTGAAATAATTCCTATTTAGTGATGGACTAGGGCATTGTTCTAGTCCATAACTAAGCAGGAATCTTTAGTAACAAATGTACCAGAAGTTGAAGAGCATAAAAAGGCTTGTAAGCTATGGTGATAAAGAGTTTCCGACTATTTTGTAAAAATAATGATAATATTTATTACAAAATATGACCTTTAATAGGGACCTTTAATAGGGACCTTTACTAATTAGTAGCAATCAAGCTGCTAATAATCCCCTATCATGGGGAGAAAGTGTGAGTAATGAAGAAAATATTTGGTATTACTCCACACCTAAAGGTTATAAAAGTATCTAAAGATAGCCCTTTAGATATCGAAAGTGTAAAGGGCTGGTACGAACATAACCTTAAACTAGCTAAAGCATATCGCAAGCTAGGGGTGACCAGTAAGAGAGTTTCCATTAATAAATTCTTACTGGATTTGTTTAAGGAATATCCCGAAGATGAACAGGAAATTCTTACCAAGGAGATCTTGGACAATCGGGAGAGTGCCTTATCACTTCAACTTATAAGTGAGGGATATAATAAAGAGATTCGACATTATATCGCTCATGGAGATTGGATTAGTGATTTCTATGGACGAGATCAGGATTTCCTGATGCAGCGTGTAGTAATTGCTGGTTCATAGGCGGCACACCTTTTGTGTCAGTTAGCCCTTGAAAGGGGAATAGTATGTATGATTACAAACACTTCACGGCAAGATTAGATAGAACACCAAGGGTAAAAAGACCTATGGTTTCAGAGGTTTACTTTGCTTGGTGCTATCAAAATAATGGTAAATGGGAGCAAGGAGAGAATTTTATCCATCCTGATAGAGAACAATCTCTTAGTGTGGAGGATCTTGAAGAAGATCGAGCTTCCAAGTTTGAACTTGACTATGAAAAGGAATATTACAAAGACCATTTCTTAATGCTTGTTATGAAGTATCGTAAAGGGGATAAGGAATATACAATATTTCTTACACCGGAACATGCTCATGGAATCATTGAACATGGTATTAATTGCGATGACTATGGTGTAATGATTCAACCCGAATATAGTTGGGAAGAATTAAACTTGGAAGCAGAGGAGAAAGATTAATGTTCTTTGTAACTTGTGGTGATATGTCATCTGGATTCCAAATGACATTGGAAAATGGATGGATAGTCTCTATCATGTTTGGTCCTTTTGCTTATGGTAGTAATCATCAGGAATGGAAGCCTGATTGCTTTGATTGGAGTGATAAATATAAGAGTGCTGAAGCACGAGCAACATCGGCAGAAATATGGGCTACTTATAAAGATTATAGTCATGGAAAGGAGGAGTTTTTACCCACAGAAAAAGAGAGAAAGAATTATTATCTGGCTAATCATTACCCAGAAGATCCTCTAGGATATCAGAATACAACGGAGGTCTTTAATTTTATTAATCATGTATCAAACTTACCCTTACCTGCCACTAGGTTGTTAGGGTTTGAAGCTAGAAAGGAGGAGGATAATGAGTGATCTCTTAGAAGATGCTGTGAAATACAATGACAATTACTACACCTTAAGGGTGGGTAAATATGATAAGAAACATTCTTATCATGCTAATCCTTATTGGTCCCGTGGTGTTGGTCGCTTCCCAATTCTTAATGCTATTGACCAAAACTTTACCCAAGTACTTGTCATTGAAGTTAAAAATGAAACAGAAGAAATCATAGCACAATTCTATGGTTCTCATGCCAAGGTGAACGCTCATAGATTCATTGAAAGTAATATTAAATATTATAAATGGATCAATGAATTAGCAACACAACAGCAGAAGGAGAAAGAGATTATTACTGAAGCCGTTGATGAAATAAAAGCAAGAAAGGAGGAAGCGTGACTGCCCATTACAGTTCCATGCAGTCCATTAGGGACTGCATAGGAACTGTTACTGGCTCCCAAATTTCCTTTTAATATTAACGAAGTGAGGATGTTATGGTAATTAATATAGATGGTGGACGATGGCTCATTCAGGATTGGGCTAAAGAGTGTGATGATGTCATATCTTACACAGCTATTCCTTGTCAAGCCAGTGTCGGGTATGATATATATAATTCAGATGGTGTTTATCTGGAAACTTGTGCTACTTTAAATGTAGCATGGACCAAGTATGATAGTGAAAGGGAATAAATTATGAACGATTATCAGTGCTCAGAAAAAGGTTCTGATTGTAGTGTTAAAGGGCCACAAGTTTGTAGGTCAGCAGCAGGATTTTACATTGGTTACTATTGTCCTGAATGTGGGCCGTATGATAGGGTAAAAACTATACCACCTTATTTTGAAACTGAGAAAGCAGCACAACTTATTCTTAATTTATCTGAGGAGTATATTTAATGAGAGCATCTACTTGGGGTATGAATAAACCTATAGTAACACTTGAAGAATTTGATAGTGAAACTCAGATTCTTACAATAAACTTCAAGGAAGACAATGGAAATGATATAGAATATATAATGTATTCAGGTGTAGATAAGCATTTCTCTGAAGATTTCCTGAAACTATTTAATATTAAGATGGAGAAAACAAATGCGTAGACTAATTGAAATTACCCAACGTGAAGCAGATAACAAATGGATTCGCTGGGAATTAATGGACTCACAAAAGGGGAAGCAGGATATTGTTGTATTAAAACAGGACATACCACCATCAGCTGACGGTTATTATTATCCTAGCCTGACTGAATTAATTAAAAGTAAACAAGGTATAGGACAGACTGCCACTTGGTCACGATATAAGTGGGTTGCTACTGGTATCTGGGATACGATACCTAATGAAGAACTGCATGAACTAATTAGTGCTGATGAAAATTATAAATTAGGAAGGAGAAAGAATGATAACCCTGTATATACTTTTAGTCTGTAGTATAGTATGCTTACCTTTTATTATTACTACTATACTTTTTATTAATCATCAGTTAAAGGATTAAGTAATGATTAAAGATATGATACGCTGGTGTCCTGATCTAGGTATGTTTGCAACAGATAGACCTATCAATGATGTTGGAGATACAAAGGGAACTTGTGTGTGGAAAACTCCTGTATGTGAGGAGAAATGTTTTAATAATAAACTTTATAAATTGTATCCCAAGATGCGAGACAGGGATATAAGATGCGAAAGAGAATGGCAATCATTTAAAGCGGGGGATTTTAAGAAAGCATTAAGTCGAAAAAGGAAACAAACTCAACGTGTTAGCCACATGACTAGAGGTGAAGCATTCACAGATATAGATGACATATATAAATGGAAGCAGGTATGTGAGGAGACACCTGATACCTTGCACTGGATGAAGACCAGAGCTTGGCATAATCCTATCTTAAAATTCTACATAGAAAATATATTATTTCCTGTCCCTAATCTAGCTATGAATGCAAGTGTAGATCCTTCAGATAGCAGAATAGATTGGGAAAGATTGGAAAGAAAGGGGTGGAATATAATGTTCTTTGGAGATGAGGACTTGACACATAGCCCTGTCTCTGGTAAAAGATTATTCATGTGTCCTAAAACGCACAAGAAAATGAAAGGTCATTGTGCTGTTTGTAAAGCAGGATGTTTTAGTCAACATACTATAAGTAAAATACAAATCGTTCATCTATCAGAACATTAAAGGTGCAGTATGAAAAAGAGGATTCATATTAATCAACACACCATTAAAAGTAATATTAAAAATAATAAATCTGATCCTGTCATAACTGTTAAGACTTACAAGTCTAATCATTATGCAGATGAGGTAGATATTGGTGGACCATGTTCTATAATTTATAGCCCTGATAAACCATTATCTTGTGGTGCCACAGTATGGATTGAAACAGATGCACCTGTTAAAATACATAGACCTTTTGGATCAGGAATTATAAAATGACACTTGAATTATGGAAAGGAGGATGGTATATAATTGATGGTTCTGACCCAGTTGAATTAAAATTAGGACCATTCGTTACATTCTTGGAAGCGTACACTATACTTAATCAACTTAACCTAGAGAGAAAGGGTTCATCATGAACTTTGTACTCAGACTTCGTAAGCGTGACAATCACTTTGGAACTAACAAAACCAAGGAAGGTCGTCGCTATGATCTTGGTAAGTGGTATCTCCATCTTGCTCCGGCCACACATTTCTGGAATATTAATGGCATTATAGATATACGTGGTCGTATATTTATGGTATAATACAATTGATCAGGAGTGGGTGGGTAAGATCCATCCACTCCCAACTATGGAGATTTTATTATGGTATTGGGAACACTACATAATAAGGTATTAAAGATCGGTACTGGAAATAAATTATATACTTCACTGGAATTTTTTGAGGGTAACAGGAATGTAAATTCAAAGAATGTACAACGTCTTATAGGAGCTATAAAAGAATATAATCTATTATCAATATGTCCTTTATTAGTCTATTACATAGATGGTGTATATAAAATAGCTGATGGACAACATAGATATCTGGCAGCTCTTGAATTAAATATACCTTTCTATATAATTGTTGTTAAAGAACCATATGATATAACAGTAATAGGTAGATTAAATAGTAATCATAAAAACTGGAGACTTGGAGACTACGCAAAGCATTGGGCAAATCAAAAGGAAACAAGTAAAGTATATGGAAAATATCTTGAGTACTATAATGAAAATAAAATTACTCATGGTATTTTAATTGCTTTATATAATAAAGTTCACATTCGTTTACACAGGGAAGGAGGTAATAAATATTTTAAGAATGGAGAACTTATATTTAATAATCTAATTAGAGATCATGTGGAAGATCGGTTATATAAATTAAAACAACTGGAAGGAGCTGCATTAAATCCGGTATTAAAACCATCAACCTTAAAGAAACAACAATTTCAAGGGGCTATATTAACAGCAGTTAATAATGAGAACTTTAACTTCAAGAAGTTCCTGCAAAATCTATACCATTCAAGACATAGATTTAATGAGCTTGCAAAAACTGTTGACATGGTACACGAAATATATAGAATAGAAAATATACGAAGAAGGAAATAAAATGAGCAAGCGTAGGGTTATTAAAATAAAGAATCCTGATTGCATTAATCTCAATGAGATGCAACAAAATTATGCTGGTCTTTGGCGTACATTGCAAATGAATGTGGCTAAAACAAGGCATGGATTTTTAGCTATGACTAAAACGCATAGCTATAAACTGGAGGCTTAGTATGTCAACCATAGTAGAAGAAGTAGTACGAAGTAGATATAAATATGAGGATCATAGAGAGATTAATCCTGAGATGCAGGATTATCTGCTCTCAGTGGCTGACGTATCCAATATTTATGAGCTTGACATAGAAGAAATTAATGATTATCTTAATCAAATGGAACAGTTCTATGATGAGCAACATGCACAACGATTTGAAAACTTAGTACATAGGAGTGCTTAATATGTTTGATCATTCACAAATTGATTTCACCGTAAAGAAAACAGCCCTATTCTATGACAACCTAGAATATACACCATCTTTTGGTGATAGGATGGAAGGGTTGCCTTATGATATAGGTATGTTATTGAAGCGTGAAGATACTAATGAACCTATCGCTGTAGTTACAGACGGCTATACACCTGTACAATATATGGATATAGTGAGCAAGGTTGAAGAGGCACTCACCATATCAGGACTTGATATGACCGATGCTAAGTTTGAAACTAATGTCTATGATAAGGGTGCCAAGCTGGAGTTACGTGCGAAGTTTCCTGCACATGGACTATATCTTGATAAAGATAAAGTTATACCGGAGTTCTGCTTTAGAACTTCTCATAACTCAACATGGGCTAACAATGGTATGATGGGATTGTGGCGTAGCAAGTGCTGGAATACATTAATATCAGGAGATAAGTTAGCTTATGTTTATGGCAGACATACAAAGAACTTCAATGTCCCTGCCTTCGCATCGAAGATCAAGAATGCTGGAGAATACATAGCTGGCAACGGCTTTAGACAGATGAAGGAATGGTATCATACGGAAATATCTCGTGATGCTACTATTAATCTGTTCACCAAGACACTTGCAAAGAGAACAGATAATGTTACTCGTAAGACAGTAGCTAATAAGGTTATGTTATCTAATCTTATGAAGATCTTTGATGAAGAGAACCGTCATCTGCATGGTCGTGGTACTTATGAGAGCTATGCTACACGCACCAAGGGTACTCTATGGTCTGCATACCAAGCTGCTACTCACTGGTCTAGTCATGACAAAGAATCAAATCGTAAACGACCAGCACATAATGTAATAGGCATTAGAGAAGATCGTGTAAGGAAGATGCTTCACTCTGATGAGTGGCTTGCATTGGCAGCATAAGGAATATATATTATGATGGATCATAGTACAGTATTATTCTTTATCTTATCCTCATTCTTCTTTGGAAATATTTGTGGTATTGTAGTATACCATGCATTAATAGGAGTTTGACTATGAAAGATCAGAGAGTTATAGGTAAACGTAAGAACAATCCATTGGCAAAGCAACTCTCTGATCCTCTTTGGAAGATGAGAGTTGTTGAAAGTAAAATAATATATGATAGAAAAATTAAGCATAAGGGAAATAAAAATGTGGGTGATAACACATATAGATCCTGATGAAATGATGCCGGAACTTTTAACAGATGAAGATGGATCTGTTATTACCTTTCACGATAAAGTATCGGCATGGAGGTATATAGAATTAATGTTTAAAGAGTTTGATGTACCTTCTTCATTTATGGATGATGAATGTATTAATATATGCAGGTTACACTGATGAAAAAACTTAGCATAATATTATGGCTGTTACTTCCGTTTTATTCTACGGAATCACGAGCAGATAATCAGGAAGATTATTACTGTCTGGTTGAAGCTATATATTTTGAAGCAAGATCTGAATCACAAACAGGACAACTTGCCATCGCCAATGTTATACTGGAACGAGTACGTCAGAATATTTATCCCGATACTATATGTAAAGTAGTACATCAATGGGATAAATATCCACACAGAAATGGATGTTCTTTTTCCTACTATTGTGATGGTAAAAAGGAAATTATGTATGAGAAAGATGCTCTCGTTATAGCAATGAATATTGCCACACTTGTCTTGGAAGGAGCTGTAGTGGAAGATGTGCGGGGAGCTACTCATTATCATACTAGATATGTAGAACCTTATTGGACCAGTGAAATGTTTTATATAGGATCAATAGGTAACCATATGTTTTATGAAAGGAATTATTAAATGGATATCGAAGCAGAGTTAAGAAAGAATATAAAAGATTTACAAGAACAATTACAACGCTCTTATGAAAGGATTAAAAAATTACAAGAAGAAATACATTGGTTAAGACGTAAGATAAATCCAGAGAGTAGCTTCAAAAGTGGCATGAGTGGCTGGGCTTTAATGGAAGATCCCGAAAACAGATAAAGGAATAGAAACATGGGACGAGTTAGTGATTGGTTGATAGAGATGGAAGAAGATGCAGGATACCTGAGTCGTTCTGAATGGGTAGCAAAGCATGGAAATGCTCGTGTATCTATCTGGGATAAAGCCAACGATGCCTCTGATCAGGAGGAGTTAGAGTTAAAATGAGTAAGAACTTTATACAAAAAGAAAGGCAACGTCTTTTCCGAGATATAACTAGACAATATCAACAGGAAGGATATAATACTCGTGAAGCAAAGCGGTTGGCGAAGCGAGAGGTCGATGATATTATGTCTGATAAAGAATCATTTGTAGATAATTTTATGAAGGATACCTTTCCAGATGACCACGAATAAAATAGTTGTAATAGAATGGATTGATTCAGTAGAATATGAAGACGCTGAATGGAAGACCCAAGAGGAGGCAGACAGTTTAGAACCTATGAGAATAAAGTCTGCTGGTATATTAATTAAAGATGAGAAGTCACATATAACAATCGCATCCAGCATTAATAAAAGTGATCCTGAAAATATAACTTATGGTGGACTGTTAACTATTCCTAGTTCTGTTATCGTTAAGCGTTCTGATTTCCCACGAGGTTTTACAGATGAAGTAATAGGAGAACGAATGAAAGAAATTATAGACGGCGATTGGCCGGGACCGGGGGTATAAATGCTTGAAAGACAATGGTTAGATAGAGGACCATGCCCTTCATGTAAATCATCTGATGCTAATGTACAGCACAAGGATGGATATTCATATTGCTTTTCATGTAGTACTAAATTTGGAGAGAATACTATTCCTAAAAATATAAAAGAATGGCATGACTATAATCATAAACTACCAACACAAGAGGTGAGAAAGGTGACAACAACTGGAAAATGGGGAGAGATTAGCGAACGCAAAATCTCTGCGAAAACTGCGAAGAAATATAATACCAGAATTAAATCTCAGGGTAACATAACAACCCATCATCTTTATGGTTATCACAATGAGCGAGGTGATCATATAGGTAATAAAATTAGACAAACAAAAGATAAACAAATGTGGGTGGAAGGAGAAATATCTAACGCTGTTCTCTTTGGACAGAATATATTTACACAGAAAGGAAAATATATAACTGTATGCGAAGGCGAACTGGATGCAATGTCAGCTTATGAATTAATGGGAGAGAAATGGGGGAGTATTTCCATTAAGACCGGAGCTGCTGGAGCATTAAGAGATTGTAAAGAAGCCTTTGATTATCTTGATGCTTTTGATAATGTAATCTTATGCTTTGATATGGATAAGCAAGGACAGGAAGCGGCTGAAAAAGTAGCTCAGTTATTTGCTCCCAACAAATGTAAGATAATGAAACTTGAACATAAGGATGCTAATGAATATCTCAAGATGGGACAACGAGAAGCATTCAATGCCTGTTGGTGGAACGCCCTGCCTTATACACCAGCAGGAATTATAAACTTAAAAGATATTGGAAACTCTCTTTATAAAGAAGAATATTGTGAGACTTGTCTCTATCCTTGGCCTAAGTTAAATGAAAAGACCTATGGAATGAGAACCGGGGAGTTAATTTGTTTCACCTCTGGTGCTGGAATGGGAAAATCGTCCTTGATCAGAGAGTTAATGCATCATCTTCTACGTAATACTAAAGATAATATAGGTATCCTTGCCTTGGAAGAAAGTATAAAGCATACAGCATGGAACATCATGTCTGTCGAAGCGAGTGCTCGTTTGTACATTAAAGAAATTAGAGAAGGATATACTCAGGAGCAACTGGAGAAATGGCAGGAAGATACTATTAATAGTGGAAGGTTCTTTGCATTCGATCACTTTGGATCAATAGATAATGACGAGATACTTGCACGACTTAGATACATGGCTCAAGCACTTGACGTAAAGTGGGCCATATTAGATCATTTAAGTATCCTAGTTTCGGGACAAGAAGATACAGACGAGAGAAAGAGTATAGATATATTAATGACCAAGCTAAGATCGTTAGTAGAACAAACAGGAATATGCTTATTACTAGTATCCCATCTACGTAGACCCTCTGGCGATAGAGGACATGAAGATGGAAGAGAAATAAATTTAAGTCACTTGAGAGGATCGGCCTCAATAGGTCATTTAAGTGATAGCGTTATTGCATTGGAAAGAAATCAACAGGATGAAGATCCTATTGTATCTAACACAACAACGATTCGCATACTAAAGAATAGGTATACAGGTGATACAGGAATAGCTACTCATTTGTTCTATGATAAAAGTACAGGCAGAATGGCAGAGATTGATAGTCCATTTAATGTAGGAGATAATGATGGCAACTAAGAAATTTGATAAGAAATTATATGATCAGGCAGATCCTTTATCAAAAGGAATTATGGTTGCATGGTTGGAAAGAAACGGTTATAAGTTTATAAATCCAGAAGAAACTTATGGAGTTGATATTACCTGTAGTAAAGATGATGAGCCAGCCTTCTTTGAAACAGAAATTAAATACAGTTGGATTAGAGAGTGGCCTAATGAATGGGGAGAGGTACGTATTCCCTATAGAAAATCAAAGATCATAAACAAATGGATTCGTGATGGATCAAAAGGTGTATTAA
>Ga0209757_10000363_pt1 | contig 11074 bp, 10 predicted proteins | sample ETNvirome_6_1000_FD_185472 | JGI IMG/M metagenome (GOLD analysis project Ga0209757, IMG submission 185472) | Marine viral communities from the Pacific Ocean - ETNP_6_1000 (SPAdes) (version 2) | ecosystem: Environmental > Aquatic > Marine > Oceanic | place: Pacific Ocean | collected 2013-06-19 | reverse complement strand
TTTGAAGCGGGAATTGCTTGGTCAAGTGCAGCAACATTTGTTGAAATGCACAGAAGAATGGGGAATGCCAGTGATAATTGCATGGCCGGAATAATGATGTTATATGATCCTGCTTCTACCACCCATTATAAGTATTTTTATTACAATATCAATCATACAATGGATCTTGGCCCGGCAACTTCCCAGACTATTAATCAGGGTCAAATTCAAACTACAAGCGCAATCACACAAATAAAGTTTAAGGCTGCTTCTGGAAACATTAGCGGAACTATTCAACTCTACGGGATAACATAATATGGCTAGATTTAAAATGGTAAACAATGTAAGAATTCAACTTACGGCTGAAGAGGAGGCCCAACTTGATGCTGACCAAGTAATTTGGGAGGCGGGGGCATTTGATAGGGAGATAGCAGATCTAAGATCAACTCGCAATAACAGGATCTCACTTACAGATTGGCATGGTCTTTCTGATGTAACCATGTCTGCTGCTATGAGACAGTATCGTCAAGAGTTGCGTGATCTGCCTGCAGGTTTAACAACGGCCGATCAAGTGAAAGCAGTGGTATGGCCTACTAAACCAGCGTAATGTCTCTAGTTCCCATAACTAATGCAGGTCAGTATGGTATTGTCAAAGATATAAATCCTTGGCAACTGCCACCTAATGCGTGGACAGAGGGGAACAATATAAGGGCAGAGCATAACGCAATACAGAAGAGTCCAGGCTACTTAGAGGTAATGGCCTCATGCCCTGTAGCCCCATATTACATTACTAACCTAGAGGCAGGTGGTGCTAACTACTGGATAGTAGGAGGGCTTACTAAGATATATGTGCATAATGGAACAATATGGACTGACATTACTAGAACATCTGGTGGAGATTATTCTGCGACGGCTAGAGAGAACTGGACATCCACAGTTTTAGGTGGCATACTAGTAATGAGTAATGGTTATGATGACCCACAGTTCTGGGCATTAACCGCTGGTATTCCTGCGGTTGCAACTAAGATGGCTGACCTCACTTACTGGCCCGCCAGCACAGAGTGTAAGTCATTAAGAGCGTTTAAGTCCTTCTTGATAGCCTTGAATGTAACGAAGTCAAGTGTACCCTATACGAGCCTTGTTAAGTGGTCTACAGCAGCAGCAACACAGGCTGTGCCTGTCTCATGGGATGAGACTCTGGCTACAGTAGACGCTGGTGAGTATGCCATAGAAGACAGCAAAGGTACTATAGTAGACGGTTTGCCATTACGTGGTGAATTTATGATCTACAAACAATACTCTACTTATAAGATGAGTTATGTGGGTAATCCTTTTATTTTTTCATTCACCCAGCTATCTCCAAATGTTGGCGCTCTTTCAAAGAACTGTATTAGAGAATTTGATGGTGGTCACTTTGTAATGGCATATGGAGATATGTATATTAATAGTGGAGATAAACTCACATCTATTTTACCTCATCAGATGAGAGACTTTATATTTAATGACATTAATGGTGATGAATTTGAGAAATGTTTTGTTACGGCTGACTACAATAAAACAGAGATGTGGGCTTGTTATGTATCGTCAGCTAATGTTACTAATGCCCAGTGTGATAAGGCTCTTATTTGGAATTGGAGCAATAATACTTTTGCTCTACGCGAGCTTCCTAATGTTGGTTTCATTGAATTTGGTACAGAGGGTAATCCTCTAGCTCCTGGGTCATGGAACGCAGCAACATCCACATGGGCTACTGACACTTTAAACTGGAATCAGTCTGCTTCTACATCTTACTTTAACTTAGCTGGCAAGAGCTTAAATATGGCTTCTCCGACTAATACTAAGATATATAGAGATAATGCTGGCAATAAGTCTGACACCGCTGATATGACCAGTTACGTGCAGAGGACAGGATTAACCATAGATGCTCAAGGTCAACCTAATCAGAACATGGTTAAGAGAGTAACTGCGGTATATCCAATGATGTCTGCATCTACTGACTCTACTCTTAATGTTTATGTAGGACATCAGATGTCTACAGAAGAGGCTATCACATGGGAGGGGCCAGTAGTTTTTAATCCAGCCACACAATCTAAAGCATCCTTTAATGTAACAGGAAAGTATATAGGTGTCAAGTTTGAATCTACAGGAGATCAGACTTGGAGACTTGATGGCTATACATTGGATGTTAAGAATGCTGGGGACAGAGGAAGCAGAGCTTACTAATGGCTACATATTCAGACAGAGTAGTAAAGTCTGTCACTCATTATACACCGGGGCCATTACCATTAGACAAAGAAGATCTAGGAATCTATCTTATCAATGAGCTTCAGAGATTAGGTGATATCATATACAATCAGGCAACATTCAGATTAGAGAGGACACATGCCGAACCGCAAAGACCAAGAGAAGGTGACGTCAGGTACGCCGACGGGACAAATTGGAACCCGGGAAGCGGGGAAGGGGTCTACTATTTCAGAAAAGGAAGTCCGGGATCTTGGGTTCAGCTCGGTTAAGGTTGTATTAGTAAACGAAGATGATATTGACCTTGTATGGGATGAGTGTGAATCATTAATTGATATAGCCTTAAAGCATTCTGAAGGTGAGTTAATCTCCAGTGATGTGTATGAGCAGTTAATGAACAACGCTATGCAATTATGGATAGCAATGGAGCATGGTGAAGTAATCGCAGCAATGATAACACAGGTTATATCTTACCCAAGAAAGAGAGTGTTAAGAGTTATTACTCTAGGTGGAAAGGATGGTAGCGGTTTAGACAAATGGTACATGTTCCTAGATATGATAGAGGGCTTCGCCTTGAAAACTGGCTGTACTGCATTAGAGGCATGGACTAGAAAGGGTATGGTAAGGAAACTAAAAGATTGGAAACATTCATATATGGTTATAACTAAAGATTTAAAGCAGAGGATTCAATAATGGCAAGACTAGCACCAGGTTTAACTCAGGAGATGTACACAGGTCATGGGGATAGTCTATTAGATTGGACTCCTCCCGATGTTAATTGGATGGCACCACAAGTAACCCCTACTCCAGAATGGTTGACAGCACTAATAAACCCTTCTTATAGACTTGCTAGTGATAAAGGTGGTTTACCCTCTTATTTAAGAACCAAAACTGGTGAGGATGATACTAGAGATTTACCAGATGCAGGTCACTCATGGGTTTATCCTATCTACCATTGGGGTAATCCATATCAAGGTGGGGGTAATACTGGGGAGGATGCAAGATATCTACCAACAGATGTTGATCCGGGAGCGGGGTGGACGCCTCAAGTTTGGCCTACCTACACAACGAATCCTGATTTATACCCACATTACTCTAGTCTTCTAGATCCTTTTGACTATCGTGAAGATGAAGAAGGTAGAGGCTTAGATCAAATTTTAGTTGGTCGAACTCAGATGCCCACTTCTGAGATACCTGAAGATGTGGATTGGTTCAATTTACAGTAGTTATAGCGGAGAAAGATTATGGCAGGTGGAACACAAACAACTTATACTCGTACTGATCCCTGGGAGCCGCAACAAGACTACCTTAGAGAAGGAATGGCAAGGGTAGAAGACGCTTATACTGGGAATCTATTTAGTCCTTCTTTTTATGGTGCTCCTGGTACGATGGGCGAACAGGCACAGGCATGGGACGCTAGTGGAAGAATGGTAGCTCCTGGGCTTATGGGGTTTGATCCTAATCAGCAAGATGCAATGTCAAGAGCGTATGAGTTTGGTATGGGTGGTAGAGGAACAGACTTAATGCAGGAGTCTGAAGCCTCTTATTTAGGTGATATTCTACCCTTTACCAGAGGCGCTATGAATATAGGTGGAGCATCAGGAGCGCTAGGATCTCCTGGAATGCCATATTCCAGCGTTCTCCCGTTTGAAGACGACCAGTATTCTCAGATGCTTAGAGGAGATGTAGACTATGACAGTGGTCACTTTGGAATGATGGCTGACGCATATAGAGGACAGTTTGAAGATCAAGTAGCTGAAGGCTTAGCTAATGTAAGACAAGGCACAATAGCTTATCAGCCCGGCGGAGGATCAAGAGGTGATATATTTGCAGCTAATGTAGCCAGTGCAGGACAGAAAGCATTAGCTCAGAATTTAGCAGGATTATATGGTGGCGCATATCAACAGGCACAAGCAGGTCGTATGCCAGCAGCACAGATGGGTGTAGGTCAACAACAGTTTGGTATGGGCTATGGTTTACAAGGATTACAAGGGGCTCAATCTGCATTAGGATTGTACCCAGGAATGCTTAGTGCTCCATTTGGCGTGTATGGTCAGGCAGCGCAGCTTGGTGGAGAGCAGAGAGCTATGGAACAGGCAGCTCTTAATAGAGATGTTGCTAGGTACGAGTACGAGAGTGCACAACCAACTCAAGCATTGCAATCCTATCTTGCTGGTATTCATGGTGATTACGGTGGCATGACCACAGCCAGAGGTCCGGGCGGTACAGATCCAGGTGAGGCAGTATTGTCAACCTTAATAACTAAAGCAATCATGGGAATGTAGGGGGCTATTATGGACGAATATATATATAATAACTTGGCACCCCAAAGAAGGGATATTGATTATCCTTGGCTTATGTCAGCAGGAAGGAATTTGTGGGACGAGACTTGGGCCAATACTAAAGAGGATGCAATAAGATATGCGGATTGGTTGGCTACGCAAGTAGCCAATCTTAAGCAGACCACTGAAGAACGTGAGGTAAGATTAGAAGAAGAAGCACAACAGCCTCGGGTTGACTATGGACCAATCACAGAAGATATAGATACTTCTGCAATCTTGTCTGGTAAACAAAGGTTTATGGAAACAAAACCGCAGTCATATGTCCCTAAAATTACTGAAGACAAGCCAAAAAAAGAGATGGATCTTATGGAGCAAGCATTTCTTATGTCCATGATGGAAAGCATGAGAGGCGAGGATATAGGTCAGGCTCCTGCTGTAGTAGCTGGTGGTGGGCAAAGGCAATGGCCTAGCATGATGGGTCAGTTCGCACCTTGGGAACAACAGAAACCTTATTGGTGGATAGCATGAACGCATTAGAGTGGTTAAAAGAAAGGCAAGCGCAGTCTGAAAGAAATAGGAGACTGTTTGAAAACAGACCTAATACATTACGGGCTGGAGAGGTGGCAACACATTCGATGATTCCTGCTAGTCAGGCATGGAGTGGTTATGGTGATAGACCGGCTAAGGAGGGTGGACAACGGCTTATGGTAAGACAGCCACAGCCAGAGGTTAAGAATAAACTGGTGCAAAAAAGGGGCGACCTCACCATGACAAAAGAGTGGGTAGATAACGCTAGGTTTCAAAAAGATTCCCCTGGTATTAACATCACACCTGCCCCACAAAGATCAAGAGTCAGAGGAATACCTCTTCCACCGAATGTTTATAAGCGGGGGTTTCAACCATCTCCCCCTAATCAAGCAGGGGAATGGGCAAGAACAACTGGGATGTGGGATGTACCAGCCAAGACCCCACTATCTCATGCAGACATAAGCAATCTTAGAGCCATGAAGGAAGCAGAAGTAACGCCCACACCGCCACAACAGCTACGATCAACAGAACCTTCGGAGCAATATTGGAATCTTAGAAATCTATCCGGTGGTTATGCTCGTCAACCAAGAGCTACTATACCGGAAGTTGTTAGGGCTTCAGAAGGGCCATCAATGGAAAAACTTCCAGGGGAAAGTATTGAAGAGGCTAGGTTAAGACTATTCGGAAGAGGCTCTCCCGAGAGTCCTGCTCGTGAAACATGGGGCGGAGATTTAAATCTAACACTTCCACAACACCCTCGTACGAGAAGGTGGATTCAAGATCCCTCTACCATTTTAAACATGGGTAATCTTATAAAGAGTATGGGTCGCACAATGCAGGGCATTGAAGGGGGCTTGGATAGGTATACTAATTGGTGGGATAAAACTGTAATACCGAATACAGGTGGGCGATTACCTCAAGGAGCGCAGGATTTCATGAGGGATAATCCATACTTTACCCCCATGCTAATGAAAGGTGCTAAGGCTCTAGCTGACAAGATTGGTTTAGGAGGAGGACAAGTAGATGATAGGCTAGAAAGAAATAGAATAAGAAGACTTATGGAACATAGAACAGCTAACCCATACTACAGAGGAGGGCTATACTAATGGCAGCTCCACTAGCAGCAATACCTTGGTTAATAAGGGGTGCTTTGCCTTGGCTAATGAGAGGCAAGGGAATAAACCTTCCTTTAAGGAAGACAGCCACAGGTGTTGACAAAATAATAAGAGGAAAGATAAAACCTTATGATGCTAGATACACTCCTATTGATAAATTAAAAAGAGGTGTTAGAGATCCAAGGGTTACAGGAACTACGCCTGGTGGTACAGGTGGTGTTAGAAACTGGAGGGTAGAGGGAGGACCTAAAGTTGGTGTTAAAGGGAAATTAATGCCCAAACAGACGCCTAATCCATACACAGTTACCACAGCCGGAACGAAAACTGCACCTTCCTTTACATATCCCGGAGTCCCCGCTGTAACTAAAGCACTTCCTGCTGGATACGCTCGTCGTCACCCATTTATTACGGGGGGTGTTGGAGCATCAGTTTTAGGTACAGGCTATGGTATGATGGCTGGGGATGATGAGCCTATGGTTGAACAAACAGGGCCGTATACCCCTCAAGAACCTTGGGGTGCGCCAACAGATATACTTAACTTTGCTGACCAACAAGAATTATTAGCAGCGGAAGGTAAAGAGCAGCTTAGTAGGATGCTTCAATTTGGGTACGGACTCGTTGCAGCAGGTGCAGACCCAACTAAATTTTTTGAGAGAGGAACAGCTATCATCGAACAGAGCAAAGCATATAAAGAAAGCAAACACTTTGCTGATGTGGTTAGAGCTGTATACAAAGATGGCGATATGCCTAAGAATGCAAGGATAGCCTATGAAAGATTAACTCCTTTAGTTGGTCCAGAGCAAGCAGCAGTATTGTCCGGTCATCAACTAGGTATGGAAGAAGGCAAGACTAAAGAAGAGCGCATATGGAATCGAATCATGGAGATAGCACAATATGATATTGATGGCGCTGCCGCTGAACTTGTTGCCGCATGGGGTACTGGAAGGCTGAAGAATCCACCAGTACAGTCTAATCGTGACATACGATTAGCGAAGGCTAGGCAAATGATAGCAGATCTTGTAGGTGGATCAAGTCTAGCCGAAGGTGTGCAAAACTTGGAGAGAGTTGATGCCTAGTGTAAGATTTGATTACGAAGGGCAAACCTATAATGCTAATGTTACTGATGAATTTCTTTCCTTACCAGCAGAGGAGCAAAAGAAAAGATTAGAGGTTAGTCTTAAACCAGAGAAGGCTCCAGCGAAAGGTGGGGGCTTCATGGGTATGCTTGCCAAAATAGAAAGGCCAGCCCAAGCATTAAAGGTAGGACTAAAAGAAACAGAACTTGGTGGAGACATACATCAAGCCCTTGGTGGTATAGATACCACACCGAATGAAGGGTTTATAACTGGCGCGAAGCGCGGCCTTATGGGTGAAGAGGAGATCAGAACTCAAGACTTTCTTGACCCTTCCTTACCTGGATGGTATCGTGGTATAGTAGGGTTCGCAGGTGATGTAGCTACCGACCCAGTTACATATGCGGGTGGTCTTATAGGTAAGACTATATATGGTGTAGCCAAGGGAGCAAGAGCAGCAACACCACCTCAAGTAGCTCGATGGATGCAGACCATTAAGGATCACGACAAGGTTAAAGACTTTGCGAGAGCCTTGAATATCCCATTGGGAAGAGAAAGAGAAATTAAAAGTCTTGCTCAAACTGCAGCAAGGCAGAGGGAGAAGGTAGAAAAGAAGCTGGCTAAAGAACTTCCAAAGATGAAGACATGGATGGATGAGAAGATCAAGTCCAGTGGGAAAACTGAAGAAGAAGTTCATAGTGCGTTTCGGAACTGGCTAGATAGGCCAGCCTTAGACAATCCTAAGAATAAACCCTATCCTATCCTAACTAATTTTCATAAACCAGATGAAGATAAACTAAGAAAGGCTACAGTTGCAATACTAGGAGAGGATGGTTTAAAGTATGCAGATGAGTGGGAGAAAACTCTTACTGGTTTTTTGAAGGAAGAACAAGCAGCGGGTATATTTGTTAGAGGTCTTATAATGAGACACTACTTCCCTAGATTTGATACACCTGCTGGTCGAGAGCTGATTGAATCAGGTAAAGTAGCCGACGATTTCATACCTGATGGCCTGATGCCTAAAGGTGATGACCCTCTTTTATATTTTGGAAGGCATACATTTAGATCAGGAAGAGAAGCCAGTCCAGTTGAAAGCCTAGACGACATTAACATGAGGAAGGCTGAGAGGATTGGTGGCACAGCCTATGCGAACCCTGCTGATATACCATATGAGAAGAGGTTTTTCCATACTGATCCTAATGTAGCTATTGGTTTAAGGTATGCTGACCATGCCTCCGCTATGCAGACCAAATGGTTTATCGATCATGTCACGGACTTTGGGTTAAGACCAAGATCTTCATTCGTTGTAAAGAATGCAGAAAAAGGATTGCCTCCAGTCTTGGGTGTTGGCAGATGGATGCGCAGAAGTCCTGATGACCCTGCCGTTATACAACAGAGAACATTAGATGAGGCTGGTGAAGAGATATGGCAGCCCATTGACGCTGATATGAGTGAATGGGTATCTGTTAAGGGTATACCTGACAAGTATAGAAATCATAAAAAACTTGTAGAGGAAGCAGATCGAATAGAACAGGCCACTTATGGTCAGGCTGTAGCTGGCGTAGGAATCTTTGACAAGTCTGTTCTTCCTAAAGATGCGCTTTCATTATCTAGGAAGGCTAGAGAAGACTTTATTGCAAAGGAAGGGCTGATAGAAGGAACCTTTAAGGCTCCTAAATATATAGCAAAACAAATAGAGCAGCAGATGGAATTGATGGGTGCATCTACACCAGGGAATAAAGAGCTACAAAAGTTTCTTAAGTTCTATGATCGAATACAGAACCCCTGGAAGGCATGGACTCTAGCAGTAAGGCCAGCCTACCATATGCGTAATGCTATAGGTAATATCTTTAATGCTTATATAGTTACAGGGTTAGGATCTAATATTCCTAAAGCAGTCGAAACATTTGGTGATGCAGCCAAACTACAATACTATGCAAGGTTCGAGGGGCAGAACGCCATCAAGCAGGGGATACAAGACAGGCTGTTAGCAGGAAAACCTGTTCGTGGTACTGCGCTAAAGGGGTTACCTAAGATAGATGACAGCGAGTGGGTTGCTGATAACTTTGCTGACACTGGTTTCTCAATGCAAAGAGTATCTAATGAGATGCTTGATAGAGGTGTTAATGCAGGTCATTACAGGAAGGATGTTGTTAGAGATGAAATAGATAATATGGAATATCTATTAGGTAGAGGTAAATACCAGAAGTGGTCTAAAAGATTTGGTCAAGATAATCCAGCTATTAAGATGGGGTTTGCTATGGGTGGAACTATAGAAGGTAATGCCCGATACGCAATAGCTATTAACACTCTTAATAAAATTAAGAAGGGTGACGATCTTGAATGGATTGCACCCGATGGGAAGAAGGTTAAGCTATCTGAGTTTGGTAAGGGTGATAATGTGTACTGGACTACTGACCTTGAAGGATATGGTGATGAGTTCGCTCAAGTTAGAAGGATGATGACTAAAGAGGATGCTATCTTTGACATAGCTAGTAATAAAGTTAAAGAAGCATTGTTTGATTACTCAGATCTCTCTAAGTTTGAAAGGAATTGGATGAAGAGAATCATGCCTTTCTATACATGGACCAGAAAGAACTTTCCTGTCCAGATTAAACATCTTATCCTTAATCCACAACGAGCAGAGAAGTTACACTTAGCTAAAGAACAATTTGAATATGATAGTGATGAGATAGATCTTGCAGATATTGGTGCATTCTGGGGTAAGCGTGTACCTGTATTCTTAGGCAAGGAAAATGCAGGAGTTATAAAGGCATTCACCATGTTGAATACTATACCATTGGTAGAAATGCAAAGACTTGTGAACCCTAAAGAACTAATTACTGAGATGGTTTCTCCATTTCCAAAGGAAATATTTGAGCAGCTTGCTAACTATGACACCTTTAGAGAGAAGCCTATTGCGGAGTTGTCTTACTTAGGGCTGGGTGAAAGTAAGGACTTTCTTGGAGTAGCCTTATCGCCTAGACTGTGGAAGCTGGCTCAACTACTTGTCCCTGTTACAGAGATTAATAGACTTAATCCCTTCGGAGTGTTCGGAGAAAAGAGAATTGATCCTTTTACTCGTGAACAAACAGTCACTAAAGGATGGGGTGGATGGGGAGCATTCAGAGAATCTAACCCTACTGACCTATCTGAATCTGCAAAGTGGTTAAGGTTCTTGACGGGTACACGAGCATATGATATAGACCTTGAGAAGCAAGCATACTTTAAAAGTAAAAACTTTAGCAGAGATATGGCTGAACTAAAGGGTAAGTTAAAGTGGGCGATTGCCAAGGGTGAGAACAGAAGAGCCGAACAACTTATCAGAGCTATTGAAGCATACGAAAGACAAGCGTACGCAGAAGAATGAGTAACGGAAATCCATTCAGCAAGAGCATATCTCTTGGGCATATCATAGCTACTATAGGTATAATTATAGCTGGCTTCACCTTCATCTACGACCTAAGGGAAGCTATCAGTATCCTTCAATTTAAGGGCGATACAACAGAGCAGAGATTAGAGAGGATTGTAGACAGAACAGATTCTCAATTCGATCAGATTATGGATCATCTGGTTAGACTTGAGGAAAAGATTGACACACTAAAAGAGGATAACTAAGAGTATGAAGAAACTTTTATTTGCATTACTTGCTTTACCTATGAGTCTGTTCGCAGCAGACTTTGACAGAATAGGTGTAGATGTATCTGGCTCCAACGACCAAGGGGTTCACTTTGGAATAGCCAACAGTGGAAGTCTCAGCCTTGGGTTAGCCGGTGAGGGGTATACATTTACCTTTAATCAAGCTGGCAACGCTATGGCAGTCAGTGCATATGGTGTTGAGTTAAGCAGATCAGAC
>Ga0209757_10000362_pt1 | contig 11078 bp, 8 predicted proteins | sample ETNvirome_6_1000_FD_185472 | JGI IMG/M metagenome (GOLD analysis project Ga0209757, IMG submission 185472) | Marine viral communities from the Pacific Ocean - ETNP_6_1000 (SPAdes) (version 2) | ecosystem: Environmental > Aquatic > Marine > Oceanic | place: Pacific Ocean | collected 2013-06-19 | reverse complement strand
CCTTCAACTTTTGTGTCGGTTGATACCCCTGACTCTTTGCAAGGTTAGCATATTCTGCCGCCTTGTTATCTTCGTTCCGTCCAAAGGAAACGGTAACATTATTTTTAATAATGTCACCTAGGCCATTGTCCCGAAGCCAATTATACGCCGCGTCTTTATTCTTATTCAAGATGCTGGCTGCATAATACGGTTTTACCTCAACTGCAGATCCGTCTGCAAGTTTGAGAGATGATAATCCCATTTCACTTAAAAGTGTAGGGATAATTTCACCTGAAATCTTTTCAATGTCACGTTTTTTATTTTTTAATAAATCTTCATCAACTTTTACTTGATCTTCTAAGTCTCTCAAGCTTTTAACTTGATCGGCTAATGATTTTAGATTCTCGGTTCTATCGAGAACTTCTTCTTGGTCTTTTTCAAAATTAATATCATTCATCTATATCGCCTTTCTCATGTAAATTTATATCAATGGAATAATATTTTCTTTCTTGTTTATCCCATTTAAGTAATCTGTATTTTCCGTTAGTTATATCAGAAACAATAGAGCAGGCAACTCCAATAATTGCAGGATCTCCTGTTAATAATAAATAATCTTTGGGAGTGTATTTCTTTAGAATCTCTCTAAGTTTAAAAATTAAAGGGCCAGGAGAAAAAATAATTTGTGATCGTTCTGGTAAACAGAACACAAAGTCGCCATATTCTCTAGCACCTAAAATATTAATTCTAGGAGTTCCTTCACTTGTTCCTGGTATTTGTTGAATAACGTAAACTTTTGGTTTGCGTGGTTTTCCTATTAGTTCTCCGTAATCTAAAGTTTTTTCTTTCATACTTGACTTAATATATAGGATAGTTTATACAAGTCAATAGAAAGATGAAATATAAGTTTAAAACAACACCCTATGAGCATCAGCTCAAGGCATTAGAAATGTCTTGGAACAAGGAAACATACGCCTATTTTATGGAAATGGGAACAGGTAAAACTAAAGTTCTTATTGATAATATGGCTATGTTATATGACCATGGTAAAATCAATGGAGCTCTCATTATAGCTCCAAAAGGTGTAATGGGAACGTGGTTTGATACAGAAATTCCATTACACCTGCCCCTCCATATAGAAAAGAAGGCTGTTTTATGGCAAGCGAATATTAATCAAAAACAACAAGATAAATTAGATACTCTATTTGAAACAGGGCATGACCTACATGTTTTAATTATGAATGTTGAAGCTTTGAGTACCAATAAAGGTGTTAAATTTGCCTATAAATTTATTTCTTCTCATAACACCCTAATGGTGGTGGACGAAAGCACCACTATTAAAAATCCTAAAGCTAAACGTACTAAAAATATTACTAAGTTATCTAAGTTCACTAAGTATCGAAGAATTTTAACAGGGTCACCCGTGACAAAAAATCCTTTGGATCTTTATAGTCAGTGTGAATTCTTGAGTCATTGGCATTTAGATAATGAGTCTTTTTATTCTTTTAGAAACAGATATGCAGAAATGAAAACGATGAATTTTGGTGGACGTCAGGTTCAGATTGTAGCTTTTTATAAAAACCTGGAAGAACTAGCTGAAAAATTAAAAGCATTTTCCTATAGAGTTTTAAAAAAGGATTGCCTGGATCTACCAGATAAAATTTATATGAAAAGGGTAATAAGCTTAACGGAGGAACAACAAAAAGTCTATAAGCAAATGAAGGAGAAAGCCCTAGCTGAATTACATGGAGAAAAAATGACTACAGTCAATGCTTTGACTCAATTAATGAGATTACAACAGATTACGTGCGGAAATTTTAAAGCGGATGATGGCACCATTCAAGAAATCAAGAGTAATCGCTTAACTGAGTTAATGGATGTTCTAGAAGAAATAGAAGGTAAGGCTATTATCTGGGCACATTGGCAATCGGATGTTAAAAAAATTATTGATGAAATTAAGAAGGTCCATGGTCCGGGTTCCGTGGTTGATTATTATGGGTTGACGCCGCAAGACCAACGGGACAAACATCGTGAAGCTTTTCAGAAGGATTCTAAAGTACGTTATTTAGTAGGAACGCCCCAAACGGGAGGATATGGAATTACACTTACTGCGGCCAATACCGTGATTTACTATTCTAACGGATATGACCTGGAAAAAAGATTACAGTCCGAGGACCGTGCTCACCGAATCGGGCAGCATAAGCCTGTAACCTATGTAGACATTATAGCGGAGAAAACAGTTGATGAAAAAATCGTCAAAGCTCTCCGTGATAAGATTAGTATTGCTTCTCAAATATTAGGAGAAGAACTTAGATCATGGATTTAGTAGGATATACGCGCGAGGCGTAATAAAATTCACTTACTTAACGTAGCGATCGGTAGACAAACCCATGATAGGTTTGTAAGAAGTTTTTCCTTCAGTTTTGATTGCCATTAAGTATTCTTTCCTATTACTATTTATCTCTTTCTTATAACTCACGTGCACCCATCCTGAATTGGGTTCTCCGGGTGTCCAGTATTCGAGAATGAGTTGATCAAACATCAGGTTCTCTTTGATCCAATCGCTGACTTCATTGTTGGGGGTACCAAAGATTTCGAAGTCCGCCGCTTCTCCGGCACAATGTTGACTGGCCGAGCTGCTGCCTATCTTACGTGACAAAATCTCGTTCCGATATCCTGAAGAGATGGTCACAGTATGATTAAAATGGTCTCTAACGGGCTGTAAGACCCTCTCACATAGCAATCTGAGGTTCTCTACCTCCCCTTCACTGGGGTTATTAGCAAGCCCCATCCTGATCGCTGTTTGGGACTTGGTCATTTCATCCAAGCTAAAATTTTTTGATAGTTGCATAGATTATGCTAGATAATGTTGAAACAATTGCAAAGCTATGGTCCCCACCACGGCTAAAAGAACCCAATAGATTTTGTCTATCTTGCCACCCAAGTCACGAATACGTAAACTCATATGTTTCAAATGGTTATTCTTGATAGCAGCCACATCTTTTTTAAGTCCTGTAATGTGGCCTTGCAAACTAATAATATTTTCTCTTATAGTTTTTGGTGACATGTTATACTCTGGTTTGGTTCTTCCTCATATAATATTGTTGTTCGGATGGTGATAGTAGGGCTAATTGATTGGCTGTCAAGCCTGTATTTTGAGGGGTTCCTGTACCAAAATTACCAAACATGCCTGCTTTATTAACGGTGTTACCCATAGTTAAAGTAGGACGTTGATATATTTTAGGATCAATAGCTGGAGTATTAATAGCTCCGCCAGGCTGAATGCTTGGAACATCTGCTTCATCCATTCTAAACAGCTCAGTTAGATCAGGCCATTCAGAATCTGTTAAATCAATTTCAGACATGACATCAGATAAAGATTCAATTGCCCGCTCTGCTTCTTTATAAGGATCAGAGATCCCTAGTTTATCAGCGTTCTCTTTAAATACTTTTTGAATATTTTCTGAAATAGTAAATGGAATAAATTTATCTGTTACTAAAGCCGCTGCATCCTTCTTAGATATTCTTCCTAAGACATTCATCAGGTCATCACCAGGTACTCCAAGAATTAAACCCGCACCAATGTCAAGGGACATATCCTTCATGGATTCCCACTTGGCTTTATTGGCAATGATGTATCGATCAATAACATCTTGAGACGATACCGGATCACCTCTTAATAGTTTGGCATTGAATTCTCTACGTGCATTACGAATGGATCGTTGATAGCCACTCATCTTAAAGTCTAAGCTTCGTGCAGGATCAATGGGCACGGGTCGATAGCCTGTGAAACCTAACGCTTCATCAGTCAGTTCATAAGTTTGTCCTGACCCTGTGTAAGGTCCTATGGTTCGACTTGGTTTTCCTGTTGCAGCAAAACCTAAACGAATCATTTGTTGCAAAGAGAAAGGAGCCTGAGCTCTCACTAGATGGTTGATCTTAGCAACTTGTCTTTCCCCCCATGGGGTTTGATCGGTGTATAAAACTTTTCCATCTTTAGTTTTACCGCCGCCTCTTAGGACATCTAAGAAAGCTTCGGTCCAAATAGATTCTGCAATGAAAGGTTGACCGAGTTCGGCTGTAGAAGTTGCAAGACCTTTTACAAAGCTCGTCATCAGAGCATCTTCATTCCTTTCGCCAGCTGCTACAGCATTCAACACTGTTTGCACAGGACGAGTCAGTGTGTCGTAGGCAAAGCCATGACTAAAATCGATGTATTTAATATTACCTTCGTCATCCCTCATTGGTAAAATGGTAGAGTTCTTAGACCAAGAAGGTAAGAATCTTTTGAGCGCCGCAACTTCATCTTCAGTAAAGTCATAAATTGTTTTAAACATTTCGACTATCGCTGGAGGAACCACAGCTAGTGTTGCCGCAAAACCTGCCAATCTTTTCATACCGATGGCTCTTAAGACTGGGTCGTTAATTTCTTTGATGGCTTGTTGTACAATTCCTGTTCCTGTTCTTAAAATTTCTGCAGGGAACGAAACGAAATTACCGACAGGCATTCTTCTTAAACTTCTAATAAATTCTGGAACGTATTCATAGTTAGGCACCGTGTTCCGTGTAATGTTGGCAGCCATTTCCTCAATGGCATCGTTGCTTGGCATTTTCTTAATGGTTCCATTATCAAAGGCTTTCTTGTAAGCGTTCTTGTAACGGTATCGTTCCATGATCCAGTTACTTCCTTTCCAGAAATCATCTTCAGCCACATACATATCCTGACTCCATCTGGCAGCCTTGCTTGACCATTTTCTTATCGTATTAGGTACCATCATCTTAGCTGTCTGAGTTGTCAGTCCTCCTCTACCTTCCGCCACATCTTTAAATAAACCTGACATATCTCCCATCTTTACGTTCGAGTTTACAACTCTGTATTTTAATAATTTTCTATAGAATTCCTGAGCTGCAGGACTATTTGTCTTAAAGGTTTGAGGTTGTAAGGCACCAAAGGCATCTCGCCATGCTGCTGCCAATACTTTAGGGTTCTCGAACCATATTCCGTTGGCCGTTTGAAAAGTAGCCGCGCTAAAAAAGTTTCGAGCGTGAGTGATCGGTGAAAGAATCGTCTTAGCAAACTGTGAAGTTGCTTTGGGAAATAAAAATAAGCTATCATAAATAAAGCTGATGACTTTATTATTGATCAGTCTTTTCTCTGTCATCTCAAGGGCATTGATTAAATCTTTGTCTCCCCATGGAGCATCCGCAAAAGCATTCATCAGAGGATTTTCTGAAGCGGTTTCTCCCCATGGACCTGGACCCGATTCATATTTTTTAACGGGAACATTTCCCCCTAACGCTCGTTCGGCAGCTTGTTTAGTTCCATAGAAGTACCCTCTTCCTCCTGCTGCAATACTAGCAGCTGAATCATCCACAAGCTTCTGTAAAAATTCTGACTTACGTGTGATCAGGGAAAGTCTTTCCGTGCCATGAAGCATCTTCTGTCTGACATCTTTAACTTCTCCGAAGAGTTCTCGGAAAGCTTTGCTTCCTTGTCCAATCACCGTTGCTTTAGGCATCCCTGTTTCTGTTTCCTTGGCAGCATACTTTCCTGCTCGCACGGATTGTTCTAATCTTTTTTGAAAGATTCCTTTCGTAACTAGATCGTCCGCGACTGAGTCCTTGACAAAGTTAGCATCGATATCAAAGTAAGGAGTTCGCAACGCTTTTGTGCCTTTGGTTTCCTTCACCATTTTTAAAAGACTCGTGTCCTGTTTAACATCTCTAAGAATATTACTCACCATCGTGGATGCTTCTTCATAACCGATCGGGTTAGGAACCACAGCTCCCGGCGTAGCGTTCGCTCGACTAATGGCCATTCGATTCTGTCGCATGAAAATGTTAACGACTCGTTCAAAGATCTCTTCGGTCGGTTTATAATTTAAAAAAGGAAGAGCTGACTTATTTTCAAAGATCGCATAGGTTCTGCCAATCCATTGTTTGAATTGATCCCCCATAATATTTTTAAAAATAGGTTGAGACGCGACAGGAAGTTTAGAATGAACTAAGGTTGCCATGTCCTCCCATTTATTTCTCATGAGTCCAATGTTGGTGAAGATGTTGTCAATGTGCTCAGGCTTGCCTCCCTTGTTAAGCATCTTGGCTCCAATATTTTTCATCATACCCTCATCCATCACACCCATGGTTGCTCTGCCTGCTGCATCGATGGCAGGTGTCCCTGAAAACATAACGTCTTCAAGATCCCCTAACATTTTATATTTTTCTTCCCGGGTACTCTTATCTAGCATTCTTTTCATGGCCGGGAACATACGGTCGACATCTTTGTCGACGGCTCTGGATAACTGTACTGCTCTGTTTAAATCCGCAGCTCGTTTTCCTTTTTGTTCACCCGCAGTAAGAAAGAATTCTTCAGGAAGATCTCCTCTCGGTCTGAATCCTGAAGCAAATCTATTTAAAATTCTATCTGTTAAACTGTTAGAATATTTTAATTTTTTTCCTCGTGTGGCTACTCGTTTGATAAGATTGCCTAGACCCCCAATGACTCCGGTGAGTAAAGCTCCTTCTGTACCAAATTTAATTCTGTTTAAAACTTCTCGTGTTGCTTCGTCTCTTCCTCCGGCTCTGGATTCGTTGTCTAGATCCGTCGGTCCTCCTAATAAATCTCCAATGCTTCCAAAGTCTTCAACGTCTCCAACGAAAACTCCTTCCGCTACACCACCGGTTACTGCACCAGCTCCAAACTTGGCGACCTTTCCTTTTCGATTAAGGGCTAATGCTTTTTGAGCTTGTCCGGCTAGAGCTTTATTGTTAAGGGTAAAATATTTTCCTGCCTTTGCATTCTTGATTGCATGAGTGGCGAGCTTCGTTCCTTGACGAAAGGCAATCCCTCCAGGGATACCAATGTTCACTAAGGCTGCTGTTATTTTTCCTGCTGTGGTTGCTTCTGCTTTCTCGTCGATGTCTCCTAGGTTACTGTAGATATTTTTATCAAACCACTCTTCTACTTCAGTAGCTGTATCGGTATCGTTGGTGATGTCGTAGATGCTAGCGAATAAAGATGCTGCACCTTGAGGGATTCGTATAAGACCTGTTGCAATTCCAGCGGCAACCGAGCCTATGATACTTGGATCGTTCTCTTCTTCTCCACCATATAGTTTAACTGGATCCCATTCTTGAGCCATTTATTAGGCTCCCTGTTCTAAAAACTTTTCTTGAACGTCTAGTAATTTCCCTTTGGGTACTGCTATGGCTCTTCCATTTTCATCTACAAGACCTGCAAGACTGAAAGCATTTATGGCTTCATCAAAAATTACGTCCCCTTTGCTAAGGTTTTTTGCCACCTTCCCTCTGGCTTTTTTCTCTCTAGGTAATTGAACAGCATTAAGTTTTCCGCCGGTAGCAATTTTTAAAGCTTGAGATTCATTCATCGACGCTAATAAATTTCCATATTCTTTGTCTGAGGCTTGAATGTCCCTTGCAATATCTTTCTTGGCTTTAGCCCAAGCTTGATATTTTCTCTCCTCTTTCCTGAGTTCCGTTTTGTCTCCAATAGCTGCTACATCTCCGAACCAGTCGCCTAGATTTTTCATTTGTTTGGCACTACCCCATTTATCTGCAGCACCACTCACTAATCTTTGCGCTAGTTTTAATTGAATCTGTCCCTTCTTTTCTTGTTTCTCTTCATCTGTCCAGTCAAGAGTGTCCGTAGTTTTATCCACCACTTGTTCTGCTCCAGTCTTTCCAATCTTCTCTACGTCTTCCGAGGTTATTGTGTTTACTAATTCTTTATTTTTATCTCCTTCTTCTTTAACCCAAGGTAAATGTTTTTCTGCCCAGCCTGGTGTTAAAGCTTCTGCTCCCCATTTAGCTGTTGCAGGAATAGCTTTGGCAACTCCTTTAGTTACCGCTGCAACCGGATCGGAAGTTAAACCTACTCCCCCTGCGCCTGCCCACCATGGGTTTTCTTTTATTCCTTTCCACATAAGGCTAGGGCTTTTAGCAATTTCTCCCAAGCTATAAGGGGCTGGTTTATATTTTCCTGGAAGAACTCCTTCTGTAGTCTTAGGAATTCTAAATTTACTTGTGGGTTTAAGTCTACTCCACATTTTTGTTGCCCAAGGAACAGCTCTCGTTGCGCCTGCTCCAACTCCTCCCCAAAATAATCCTACTCGTCCACCAGTATTATATTTGACTCTCTGTTCTTCAGAGACAAGATTACTAGTAATCCCTCTACCATAAGCAGAGTTCTGTGTGTTGAACATTGGTCTGTTTAAAATTTTACTATGTTTCATTATTGCATCAAATTCTTAAAGCCAGCGTAACCCATAAGTGCTCCAAGACCTGTTGAGATTCCTTGTTGCATCGGACTTGCTGTTGGGCTGATTTGCATTCTTGAACCACCTGGATAACCGCCCATTAATCCAGCGAGCTGTTCGCCAAAGAATCCCGTACGTTGATACGGTTCGTAAGCTGATAGCTGTTGTTGTTTCGCTAATGTATCCGCCATCGCTTGCCTGTAACCGATGTCTGTTTGACCTAGCTGTGCCATGCCTGCAATTCTTTGTCCTTCCATTCCTTGTTGGTATTGTCCCAAGCCTAATTGATTCTGGTAGGCTTGTTGTCTTGCCTGCTGAGCGTTCTGGAAGCCCGCTTGTTGCAAGCCTGCTGTCATCGCTCCTAAATTTTGATTGTACTGTTGTCCAGCTACCGCTTGTTCAATTCCTTGTCGTGCTCCGCCAAAAGCTCCTACTCCTACGGCTTGTGCATTACGCAGATTGGTTTGACGAGCAAACTCCTGCTGCATCTGAGCTTTAGTCGCATCAATAACACTCTGAGTATAAGGACTTTCAAATTGAGAAATAGCTCCAGCCCCTGTTCCTCCTCCTGGTCCTGTTAATGTTTCAGCTCCTGCTAAATAAGGTTGATAGGCTCCAAGCCCTGTGCCTGCACCTACGCCTGTAACTTCTCCTGAAGTTCCAAACTGCAATGCTCCTAAGCCTGCTTGAGTTGCTGCAGCTTGTTGAGCTTCTTGACCTATGCCTCCCGGTGTGGCTAGTGTCGGTTGAAATTTTGTTGTATCAATTGCTTGAGGAGCCAGTCTTCCTAGCTGCTCACCAAATGTTTTCCCTAACGTTTCAATAAACGGTGCGGGTAGTGCCTGTGTTTTAGTTACTTCTGCCATTAAAATGCTGCGAGTATTCCTACTCTGCCTCCTGTGTTATATCCTACTCTGCCACCTCTCATATAATGATGACTTCCTTGTTTGCCTTGATAACCTGTTGTCGTAGTGGCTCCATGTAAAGGGCCTGATCCTATATGAGTAGGTTTACTTGTTATATTTGGATTAAAATCATATGTTTTGGGTCCTCTATATGTCGGGTCTCCTCTAGGTCTATCAGGTCCGATCCCAGGTTTGTCGCCTCCAAAAGTACCAAGTCCTTTGTTCATAGCATAACTGGTCAAAGCTTTTGATATTTTTTTACCGGAGAGCAATCGATCTGCAATCCATGCATCTTTTTTATCAATCATTTCTTGTACGCTGCCACTTCCAAATGCTGAATCAAAATTTTTATTTTGTAGAACTGTAGCTCCAGTTACGGGATCGACTACATTAATTTTATTTCCTCCAGATCCTTCCCAGATGTTACCTTTATAGTCACCAAAATCTCCCCATCCTTGAGGATTCATACTCGCTTCATAGGCTTCAAATTCTTTTTGTTTAGCTTCAGGTCTTTGAAACATACCTTTAAATTTATCCCACATACCAGGTTCTTGATAAAACATTTCTTCATTAAAACCTTCTCCCGGTTTGTCTCCATACTCACCCACTTCACCAGAAATATCTCGCATGCTAAGACCTGTGTATGGATCAAGAGTTTCTGTCTCTGTAACTTGTTCTTGAATGTCGTCTCCAGGTACTACACCCATCGGTGATGCCCAATCTTGTAAAGGAATATTTTCTGCATCATAAGCTGCTGCTTTATCTTCTAAATCTTTAATATTTAAACCAAATCTTGTTTCCGTAGCATTAGGATCTCGTTTTGTTAGATAATCTATAGCCTTAGGTGCAGCCCATGCTGACATAGCTGCTGCTCCCATAGGATTTGCTAATCCTGCAACTCTTCCTACAGTCCCAATTCCTCGAGCTACTGGAGACATCGCCATTTTTCTCATTAAGGTAGTAGCTCCTCCTACATTACTACCAGGCTTAAATACTCCTCTTAAACTATTGAGTCCTTGATTAATATAACTCCCTAAGCCTACGCGACTCCCTTGTGCTACATTAGCTGGATTAGGTCGAAAGCCTTGATAATTGGGATTTCTTGGATTGAAATCTTGACCAAGAGCTGAGCCCCAACTTGTCTTTCGAGCTGCTGCCTGATTTTCAGGAGTCATCTGTAAAAAATCCCAGTAAGCCATTACGCCATCGCCTCCATGTTGTGCATTAAATTATACATTTTCTTTGCGCCGGCTTCACGGTCGCCTCCGCCCATGCCTTTAACGGCATCGGACGTCATAACAAATTCTCCTTGTGCAAGCAACGCTCGCACGTCATCTTTTTTCTCTTGAGCTCCATGAGGTTGATAGCCCCCTGTTTCTCTCATGTCCAGTTGACTTCCATCCTTGGATGGGATGACTGGATGTTCTGTACCCATAGCATAACCAGTTCTCATCAGTCCACCTTGATTAGCCATCGCTTGTTCTCTTATATCTCCTTCAATTCTTCCTTCTCCTGGTCTATGGTCTCCTTGTAAAACTTCCATTTTCCAATCTTCAAAATCTAATGTTCCCCCGTTTCCTAAATAATTTTGATAACCATCCCACCATTCAGATTCCATAGTTGGATCTGAAGCCATTTCCGTATTCTCTTGAACTTCTACGTCTCCATCTTGTCCTCCTCTAAGCACTTCCATAGATTCATCTATAAAAATACTGTCGTCACCGCCGCCTCGTAAACCAATTCTTCCGCCTTCAGCCGCTTGTTCAACAATTTCTTGTTCTTGGCCGCCTTTACCGGAGACAGATATCATAAGCTCAACGAGTTCTTGTTTACTTCGTCCTCGTAACTGTTCCATGGGAATTCCCATCGAAGCTAACATCTTAATGATTTGAATTAATTCTGCGTCTGCTGTTTGTTGGGT
>Ga0209757_10000360_pt1 | contig 11104 bp, 12 predicted proteins | sample ETNvirome_6_1000_FD_185472 | JGI IMG/M metagenome (GOLD analysis project Ga0209757, IMG submission 185472) | Marine viral communities from the Pacific Ocean - ETNP_6_1000 (SPAdes) (version 2) | ecosystem: Environmental > Aquatic > Marine > Oceanic | place: Pacific Ocean | collected 2013-06-19 | reverse complement strand
TCGCTAGAGGAGATTATACAGAATCATTAACAGGACTTTCAGCAACGGTTGCTGTAGGGGCTCCAAATGTTACATCTAATCCAACAGTTCAACCAACAGGACTTTCAGCAACTTCTGCTGTTGGAGCAATTACTCCACCGGATCAAACAATGGGATTGACTGGAGTTTCTGCAACTGCTGCAGCAGGAGCTATTGCTCCAACAGAACAAACAATGGGATTGACTGGAGTATCAGCAACTGTTACACTTTCTCCTATTGGCGTAGCACCGATAGGATGGGGACGTGTTACAGCTGCACAAACAGGTGGTTATAGTAAAACGACAGGCACACAAACTGGTGGTTATAGTCAAACGACAGCCACTCGAACAGGTACCTGGACTAGAATTACTAAAGGCGATTGACAATATGAATAAAACGAAATATAAAAACTAACTAAGCATCAATTAGGAGAACAAAATTATGGCATCAACTTATACAAACTTAGGCGTAGAGTTAATGGCTACTGGCGAAAATGCCGGTACATGGGGAACAAAAACAAATACAAATTTAAATATTATAGAACAAATTTCAGGTGGCTATGCTATCCAAACTTTAAATGCTGCTGGAGCTGGAGCCAACACAACTACTTTAGCTGTTTCTGATGGGTCTACTGGAGCAACGATGGCTAGTAGAGTAATTATTATGGGCGCTGTTTCAGCACAAGCAATTACAGGAAATAAGATTCTAACAATGCCTGTTCTTACAGAAAATTTTTACCTTATTAAAAACAGTACATCGGGTGCTTATACAGTTCAACTTAAAGCAGCTTCAGGTTCAGGAGCAACAGTTACTTGGGGAACTACAGATAAAGATTGGAAACTAGTTTATTTTGATGGTGTTACAACTGACACAGGTGTTTACGATTTAGGTTTAACTACAGCAGCAAATACACAAACTTTAACAAACAAAACTTTAACAAGTCCTAAAATTGGAACTTCTATTTTAGATACTAATGGACTTCAATTAGCTCTTTTAACAGCTACAGGATCTGCGGTGAACGAATTCACGATAGCTAATGCAGCAGCAGGTGCTGGACCAATTTTATCTGCAACAGGTGATGAGTCTAACGTTGATATTAATCTAAATCCTAAAGGATCAGGAACACTTAAATCAGCAACAGCAGCAATTAAAATTGCAGGAACAGAAACTATGTGGATACCTGCAACTGCATTTTATCTTCCTACAACTAATCCCGCTGACGCGGCATCGGTTGAAACAACAGCAGTTCGACCTGAATTAAAAGTTTTAGATTTTGATGCAGGTACAGCACAATATGCACAGTTTGCTATTGCAATGCCAAAATCATGGAATTTAGGAACAGTAACCTATCAAGTTTTTTGGAGTCCAAGTACTACGAATACGGATAACTGTATTTTTGGTCTGCAAGGTGTCAGCTGTAGTGAAGGCGACACAGCCGATGTAGCTTTTGGAACGGCCGCAGAAGTCACAGATGCTGGAATCGGAACAGTAGAAGATGTACAAATGACTTCCGTGAGTGGTGCAGTGACAATTGCCGGATCTCCGGCTGACGATGATCAAACATTTTTTCAATTTTATAGAGATGCAGCAGACGGTAGTGATACCTTTACAGGTGAAGCACGAGTATTAGGAATTAAATTATTTTATACTACTGACGCTGCGAACGACGCATAAGGAGAATAGAATATGAGACGAATAGATAGCCCTCTAACAACAGAAGGTAAACTTTCAAAAAATAAAAATCCAAGAAGAGGCAAATCTTTTGGTTATCAAGTTTTAGGATTTGGTTCTGGAAGTTCTGGACCAGCATTTATGGTTGCAACGGGCGGAAGTCCGTCATGTGGTGAAGAGTCCGGAGATTATAAATATCATACATTTACAGGACCAGGAACTTTTTGTGTATCAAGCATTTCACCAACCTGTGCAGAGAATGTAGTATCTTATATGGTTGTAGCAGGCGGAGGTGGTGGTGGGGATTGTATAGCAGGTGGAGGTGGAGCTGGAGGGTTTAGAGAATATAAAAATTCTTGTGATCCCTATACTGCGTCTCCTTTGAATGGAAATCCAGGTGGAACAGCTATTACAGTTACAGCAACAGGTTATCCAATTTCAGTTGGTGGAGGTGGGAGCGGAGGAGCTGGTGGAGGAGGTCGTGGTCAATCAAAAGGGGTTAACTCAGTTTTTTCATCAATAACATCCGCCGGAGGTGGAACGTGGAATCCGGCGTGCGCTGGAGGCAGTCCCACAACAAACATAGGAGGAGGATCTGGTTCTGGAGCAGGTCATAGAAGTAGTGTTGGTTGTAATGGAAATCTTCCCCCAACAACCCCATCACAAGGGTTCCCGGGTGGTGGAGGTAATGATGGTTATGCTGGCGCAGGAGGTGGTGGCGCTAGTGCTGCTGGAAGTGATAGCACACCAGCGAGTAGTCCATCAGCTGGAGGAGGAGCAGGGGGAAATGGTGTACCAACTGGAATTAATGCATCGACTGTAACAAGAGCAGGTGGAGGTGGTGGTGGAACTTTTGTAAATCCTACAATAGGACCTGGTGGATCCGGTGGAGGTGGCGCAGGAGCCCCTTTAACTGGTGTTGGCGTAGCAGGAACGGTAAACACGGGCGGCGGTGGTGGAGGTGGAACACATCCCGGAGACAATCCCGGCCCTGGAGCCGGTGGTGGTGGAGGTAGTGGAATAGTGATAATAAGATATAAATTTCAATAGGATAAAATTATGGCACATTTTGCAAAAATATCAGAAACAAACGAAGTACTTGCTGTACTAGTGGTTGACGACAAAGATGTGCTCAACGCTGATGGTGTTGAAGATGAATCAGTAGGACAACAATATTTAGAACAACACAACAATTGGCCTGCTCAAATGTGGATTCAAACTTCATACAATACATCTCAAGGCACTCATAAACTAGGTGGAACTCCATTAAGAGGAAACTACGCAGGTATAGGACATATTTGGGATGAAGATAATAATTTATTCTATATGAAAAAACCTTATGCATCGTGGGTATTAAATACTACAGACGCTAGTTGGCATTCACCAATCGGTGATGCTCCAGAGTTAACTGATGAACAAAAAGGAAATGATGATCATAAGTGGGGTTATGATTGGAATGAAGAAGGCCAATCTTGGGATTTGACAGACGGCCTAGCATAATTTATAAAGGTATGTGGTATGCAAAAGAAAGTATTATCTGAACAAGCTTTATATTTTGGCGATGTTTCAATGCCAAAACATTTTGAGATAGATAGAGATGAGTTAGCTCATCATATCTTACGTTCTACTTTTAATAATAAAGAAGTTTTATTTTCAAGAACAACAGATAAATTAAGTACTTATATAACAGAACATATAACTGTAAAATATGGTTTTCGATTAATTGGGAAAAAAATAAGTGGTGATATTTATAAACCCTTACAAGTAAGCCTTCCTCTATTAAATATAGATCCTGTAGATTTACGAAACTCGCCTGATTACACTTTACTTTATGGAGTAAAAGTTGATAAATGCTTTGTTAGAATACACTATGACGATAACAGACGTAAAGGAAGAAGCTGGGATATACCACTTTTAAATAATAGATTTATTATGTTTCCATCAACTAATATGTATTACTTAACTAATAATCAAAAGGATAGTTTAAATTTTGTACAAACAATAACTTATGAATCTATCTAATTATTTTTGGTATTTTAAATCTGCACTGACACCACGATTCTGTGATGAAGTTATTAAATATGCTTTATCTCAAAAAGAAACGATGGCGATTACAGGAGGCTATGGTAGGGGTAAAAAAAACCCCTTAACTAAGGACGAAATTAGAAACTTAAAGTATAAAAGAAATTCTGATTTAGTTTGGTTGAATGAAACTTGGATTTATAAAGAAATACATCCTTTTGTTCACGAAGCAAATAAAAATGCTGGTTGGAATTTTGACTGGGATCGATCTGAGTCTTGTCAATTTACAAAATATAGACAGGGTCAATACTATGATTGGCATTGCGATAGTTGGGAAAAAGCTTATGATCAACCTAAAACTCCTTCACATGGAAAAATTAGAAAGTTATCCATGACTTGTCAATTAACCGATGGTTCAGAATATAAAGGAGGTGAACTAGAATTTGATTTTAGACAATACGAACCTCATCAAAGAGATGAAGCCAAACACTTAAGAAAAGCAACGGAGATATTACCTAAAGGAAGTATTATTGTTTTTCCTAGTTTTCTTTGGCATAGAGTTAAACCAGTAACGAAAGGAACACGATATTCACTTGTCTTATGGCATTTAGGATATCCATTTAAATAATGTTTATAAACGAATATTTTAAAACACCCATATGGTTTGAAGAAAAACCAGAGTTTGTTAAATCATTAAACAAAGCTAGTGATAAATATATTAAGGCAGCAAAAAAAATGCCTGAGGGTAAAACATACCTAAAACAGTTTGGTGATTTTGGTAGGTCGTGGCATTCAACTCCATTAACGCTGGACAACGATTTTTTAGACTTAAGAAATTACATTGGTCAAAAGTCTTGGGAATTTTTAGATCATCATGGTTACGATATGAAACAGTATCGAACTATATTTTCTGAAATGTGGGTACAAGAATTTGCTAAAAAAGGCGGAGGTCATCATTCAGCTCATGTACATTGGAATCAACACGTTTCAGGTTTCTATTTTTTAAAGTGTAGTGACAAGACTTCTTATCCTATTTTTCATGAACCGCGAGGCGGGGCAAGAGCTACTAAATTAACAATGAAACCAGAATTAAAAGGTATCTTTCATGGAACAGAGCTAGTTCATTTTAGACCAAAGCCTGGAGCGTTAATTATATTTCCAGGATATCTAGAACACGAGTATGCAGTCGATCATGGTAAAGCACCTTTTAGATTTATCCATTGGAACATCACGGCTGTTCCTCAAGGGATGGCTAAAGATGTTTAAAAAAGATAAATATTGTATTATTCGTCAAGCTATCTCAAAAGATTTAGCAGGCTTTATAGCTAATTATTTTTTAATGAAAAAACAGGTTTATGACACCTGTCGAAAAACTAGGTACATTTCTCCTTATGAAGTTATGGGAGGATATTATGAAGGAGAAAAAGAACAGATACCCCACACCTTTTCTTGTTATTCTGACGTTGCTATGGAAACTTTAATGTTGAAGTGTCAACCCATTATGGAAAAGACCACAGGATTAAAATTAACTCCGGCGTATACGTTTGCCAGAATTTATAAAAAGGGAGATGTTCTTAAACGACATAAAGATCGATTTAGTTGTGAGATATCTACGACGATGAATTTAGAAGGAGACCCCTGGGCACTCTATCTTGAACCTTCTGGTAAAGAAGGACTAAAAGGAATTAAGGTTGACCTTAAACCAGGAGATATGCTAGTCTACAGTGGCTGTGAACTAGAGCATTGGAGAAACAAATTTAAAGGTAAAGAATGTATTCAAGTATTTTTACATTATAATAATAGCAAGACACCGGGAGCTAAAGAAAACATCTTTGACAAGCGACTACATTTAGGACTTCCCTCATGGTTTAAGAAATGATATAGCTTTATGATGGAGACAGTGAATCCACCACATACCTCACTGTCTCCTTTATAAGGTTTTTATATGCTACAAAAAGTAAATTTTCGCCCAGGATTCAATAAACAAGTAACCCCTACCGGTGCCGAAGCGCAATGGACAGGAGGAGACTATGTACGTTTTAGATATGGAACCCCTGAAAAAATAGGGGGCTGGGACCAACTCGGCGAAGATAATCTAACTGGGGCCGCTCGAGCCCTTCATCAATTTGATGATAATGCAGGCATTAGATATGCAGCAATTGGTACCAATCGAATTTTATACGTTTATTTAGGCGGCCAATTCTACGACATTCACCCCATAGATAAGACTATTACTGGGTGTGATTTTTCTACCACGATGGGTTCACCTACCGTTACGATAACGTTTCCCTCAGTACATGGAATGTCAGAAGATGACATTGTTTATTTAGATACAGTCACCACGCTTACGGGTTCGAGCTTTGCAGTTTCAAAGTTTGAAGATAAAAAATTTATGGCTACGTCTATTCCTACAGCCACCACTATTACAGTTACAATGGACGCGAATGAAACAACAGGAAGCACGTCCAATGTTGGAAGTGCCAGAGCTCAAACTTATTATACCGTCGGACCGCCTCAAGAAATTGGAGGTTATGGTTTTGGAACGGGTCAATGGTCAGGAACAGCTGCAGGTCCAGCTACAACTACATTAGGTGCTAACATTTCAAATGTGAGCACGACAGATATTACTCTTACGGACTCAACTGCTTTTCCATCTTCAGGAGAAATTAGAGTAGGAACTGAAGATATTTCTTATACAGATAATGATACAGCCACAGGAATTTTAAGCGGAGGAGCAAGAGGAGTTAACGGAACTACAGCACAAGACAGTACTTCTTCACCATCTACTCATAGTTCCGGTGATACTGTAACCAATATTTCAGACTATGTTGCATGGGGAGAATCTTCTTCACAGGATGTTACTCTTGCACCTGGACTATGGGTATTAGATAATTATGGAACTACTCTTATTGCTCTTATTTATAACGGTAAATGTTTCTCATGGGATTCAACGGCCGCTAATCCAACGGCGACGCGTGCAGCAGTTATTGCAGGAGCACCAACAGCTTCTAGACATGTATTAGTTTCTTCAACTGATCGGCACTTAATTTTCTTTGGAACAGAGACAACTATTGCGGACACAACTACTCAAGACGACATGTTTATAAGATGGTCTGATCAAGAAAGTACAAGCGATTATACACCAACGGCAATAAACACGGCTGGAACTCAAAGGATTGCCAATGGTTCTAAAATTATGGGAGCCATTAGAGGTCGGGATGGTCTGTATGTCTGGACAGATAATGCTCTTTATCTTATGAAATTTGTAGGACAGCCCTTTACCTTTTCTTTTGAACAAGTAGGAACGAACTGCGGACTCATTGGTAAGAATGCCTGTGTTGAAGTAGATGGCGCTGCCTACTGGATGTCCGAAAACGGTTTCTTTCAATATGCTGGTCAGCTTCAAACAATGGCATGCTTAGTGGAAGATTATGTTTATGATGATATTAATACCACTTCACGAAATTTAATTAATTGTGGTTTGAATAATCTATTTGGGGAAATCAGTTGGTACTACTGTAGTAATGGTTCTAATGTCGTGGATCGAGTGGTTACTTATAATTATCTTGAAAGTATGCTAGCTAAACAACCTGTATGGTATACTGGCTCCCTGGCTCGAACAGCCTGGGCTGATTCTTCTATCTACGATAAACCTCATGCTTGTTATTATACTACAGCTGATAATTCTTCGTTTGATGTTGTGGGCAACACGGATGGAGTTTCTACCTACTATGAACACGAAACAGGGACCGATCAAATTAATGCAGGCGGTGCAGTAACTTCTGTACTTGGTGAAATTACTTCAGGAGACTTTGATATTACTCAAAAACGAAGTGCTCAAGGGCAGATGATAGGGGCCCCAGATCTTAGAGGAGATGGGGAGTACCTTATGAAGATTAGAAGATTTATACCTGACTTTATAACTCAAACAGGAGACACGAGAATCACTTTAATGTTGAGAAACTACCCCAACAATAGCGCTGCGAGTTCTTCATTAGGACCCTTTACAATCACAAGTTCCACTGATAAAGTGGATACACGTGCAAGAGCGCGAGCCATTGCATTAAAAATACAAAACACCTCGACTTCCCAAGACTGGAAGCTAGGAACATTTAGGCTGGATATACAACCAGATGGAAGAAGATAATGACCGTAGATAAAAAAATTAGTTATGCAATACAAGGAGGAGGTCCTAATTATTTAGGCAAACAAAAAGAAGTTAAAGCTCCTATAAAATGGAAATCATCTCCAACTCACCCAGAAGCTCACTTAGCTTATATTACAGACAAAGAACAAGATTTATTAATTAAGAAAAATTTATACGGATCCTTAAAAGGAAAACCAAACAAAGGCCCAGCAGGAATTGTATCACTACAAGGTGACCTTGGTGGCTACCAAGGCGGCGGTGGTGGCGGCGGAGGCGGCGGCGGTGGCGGCGGTGGCGGCGGCGGCGGTGGCGGAGGAAGCCCGGGTCAACAAGCCAAAAATCAACGTATGAAAGATATTTTAACTGGAAAAGTAACGACCGGTCAAACTCAAGCAGTCAGTGACAAAGTTAGAAAAGGTGCTGTACCGGAATATGCGCAAGTTAAACAACCAGATGGAACTTATAAAACTACCTACGTTGGATCAGCTTACAAAGATACGGGTCAACGTGGATTCTTAGGCAGACTTTTTTCAGGGGCTAACAAATATGGTTATGCTCCAACCAGTACAAAAGGACTATCACTAGCAGGAACTCGTCTTGCTGGCGGACAAATACTTGGAGGACATTATCGATCCGACGATCCAAGAACAGGAAAAACAAAACCTGGATGGGGAGGAAGAATACTTGGAGGACTTGCTGGTTTAGCAACAGGCATTCCTTTTTTGGGCCCTGTGATCGGAGGAGCAATGAGCAAATTTAAGAGACCAGCAAATTATTTTGAAGGACTACCTCCTGAGGAACAAGCTCTTTATAATCAAATGAATTTAAATGAAGATAATCAATTAACTTCTTTACAGGGAGACACTGCTTGGAAGGACGGTACTTTTACATGGCCTGGTGTGGATGCTCCAAAGGCTAATGTAGACGCGGCCCAAGATACAGACAACTCTCAAGCTACAACCTTTCTAAGAAATGCACACAATTACAGCTCACGGGGTGCGGGTAATTATCCTAATAACGTAACTCTACCTAATGCTGAGTGGACTATGGATCAAGAAAAAGGCAGAATAAACGCAAACGATTTCCGAGCTCCCTTTAATGCTCCCGATGCTATTACAGGCAACTACGGAACAGGAATTCCTCCAGGAGGTATGAGAGGAATGAATAGAGCTAAGGGTGGAAGAATAGGTTATGTAGGTGGAGAACTTGTAGATGAAGATATTAATATCGAAGGCCCAGGTTTTGATGTTAATGAAAATATTGAAATGGCAGAAGACAAGAGTCCTTTCGAAATGAGAATAGAGGAATTAATGGAGACAGGCATGTCTTGGCAGGAAGCTTATACTATAGCTGCAGAAGAATTCGGTCAGGTGGCAGAAGGACCAGAAGAATCTTTCAGTGAAGAAGGAATAGCGAGTATTGTCTAATGGCAAAGATAGTACAAACATTAACTCGAGCGAGTAAAGAATACGATCAAACAACCTTTCAATCTCTAGTCAGAGATCTAGACTCTGTTATTAATAAATTAAACACAACCTTCCAACAAGAAGTTAAACAGGAAATAGAAGCGAAGAGCTTCTTTTTAGAATAGTGGCAATTGTTAATGAATATAAAATGTATGGGGTCACAAGTACGGCAGCCGAAGGTCCTATTAAGTTCTTTGGTACTGATCCAACTACATCAGCACAACTTCCATTAATTTCAGAAACTTACATTGTGAAGTCTTTGCATGTTACCAATAAGTCGGGATCTAATACGCCGACAATTACTATTACGAATAATGGTTTTCAGGTAATCAACACCCAAACTTTAACTGCTGCTACGAGTGTAGAAATTTTAAGCAATCCTATGGTAGTAGAAGGTAATACAGTTCTTTCTTATACAACAGTAGGAACCGTTAGCGATGGCGTAGATATCACAATCAGTTATTTAAACATTAAAAAGGAGGTTACAACGTAATGCAAACAATAAAAGCAGCTAAAGTCACTACCACGATCACTAATTTAAAAACAAAAGAGAAATATAAGACTGAAGAAGAGTGGAAAGCTAAAGGAATCCCTGAAAAAGACATCCGAAGAGATGTCCATGTCCTGATGCCAAAGCTTGATTTATTCAGTAAAACAAAGTAGGTTGAAAATTTAGGCGGAATTATGACAAACATACCCAGACAACGATACGGATTAGGAAGCTTTATTAAAAAGATAGGTAGAGGCGCTAAGAAAGTGTTCAAAAGTCCTATAGGAAAAGCCGCTTTATTAGGCGGTGGCTTATGGGGTCTTGGTAAAATGGGCGGCATTGGTTCCAGCGGCATCGGTAAAAACTGGTGGAGTAAAGGTTTAGGTTTAGGAAAAAACCTATTAATGGGAAAGCAATCTTTTACCCCAGCGGGCGGCAGTGCTCGAACCGGTGGAATATGGAATTGGATTAAAAGTAATCCGGGCAAAGCGGCTATGATAGGTGGGGGTACACTAGGTACACTTATGCCTTTTATGGCTGGCAAGGATGAAGACGAAGATGTAGTTGAAGACTGGACTATACCTTCTGCTGCTATCTCTGGTTTACTAGCAAAGTCAAAAGACTATTACAAAAATTATAATCCTGCCGGTAGCGATCTATCATTTATGCCATCAAAAGAATTCGTTAACCCTAATTTTTATACCCCTGTTGCTCAAGGTGGGATCGTTGGAATGGCCAATGGCGGCCAAGCTGGAAGCGCTCAAGCTGAACAAATGTTAAAAATGGAATATCAAAAGTATCGTAACCAAGGTGGTACGATGTCTTATCAACAATTTAAAATGGCTGTACTACAGCAAGCTCAAGGTCAAGGCCCCATGGCTCAGGGACAACAAGCACCACAGATGGCAGCGTATGGTGGAAGAATAGGTTATAACCGAGGACGAGTAGTTAATCCTGGTGGCTATGCTGGAGACGAAGAAGGAGGAATTTTAGAGTGGATTAAAAGTAAAATGGGATCTGAAAGTGAAACAAATCCTACTGTATTTGGAACTCAAAATTCTTTACTAAATCAAGGATCAATAGCACAACTGCAAGATGCTATTAAAACTTATGAGGCTTTCATGCAGATGGGGGAGCTAGATGAAGAACAACAAACTGACTATGAATTAAAATTAAACCAATTAGAAGCTTTAGAACAAGGGGCTCAAGGCCGAGCTCAAGGCGGAAGAATGGGTTACCAAGGTGGAGAATTAGTAGAAGACGCATCCATGATTGAAGAGACACCAGAAG
>Ga0209757_10000359_pt1 | contig 11115 bp, 23 predicted proteins | sample ETNvirome_6_1000_FD_185472 | JGI IMG/M metagenome (GOLD analysis project Ga0209757, IMG submission 185472) | Marine viral communities from the Pacific Ocean - ETNP_6_1000 (SPAdes) (version 2) | ecosystem: Environmental > Aquatic > Marine > Oceanic | place: Pacific Ocean | collected 2013-06-19 | reverse complement strand
GACCAAAACCCACAGCTAATTCCGCAGTATGTGCCGTCTGAATAACCTTCCGGTCAGGGAACCTGCCTAGATACCACGCAGGAAACAGATGCGATGCAAACTCAGACTTGGTATGCCTAGGCGGCATATTGATGATCAAACGCTTTAACGCGCCACTAGCAATACGATTGAACGCGTCCGCCATCACACGATGATGGTTGCCCTCTATGAACGCAGGCCATACCTCCTTCACAAATTCTAGAAAATCCCCCTGAGAACCCTCCCGCATCCTAGCAGCATTTAATTCCTCAATAAGACCGAGAATCTCACGCTTCTCGTCAACAGGTAGAGTATCTAAAATTTTTGGGTTCATTTCTATAATCCCTAGATGTCATTAATAAAATAGTTATGCGGGTTCTGTTCCAGTCTGTCAAGTTGTTCCGTTATTGTGATGTCACGATAAGTTGAAATTTTTATATAAAATTTTTAGGGGTAGGAGTCCCAGTGGGAAATCTGGTGATCTAACGAGCAAAATACTGTTTTATGCATGGGGGCGGCGGCGGGCCGAAAAGGGGGGGGTCGGGGGTACTGGGGCCTTGATTATCACGGTATCACGATGTATTATATAGGTGTGGCAAGGAGATACCTGCCCACTATATCACCTCCGAATCGGAGAGTATGACTATGCGGTACGTCACCGTGGCAACGAACGACCTTCTGGATCGGCTCACCCTGAGCATCGACGCACTATGCGAAGCCAACGCGGACACGATGGCCTACGCGGACACGGATGAAAGTATGGACCTTCCGTTCTGCGAGTCCGACGCATGGGACGGAGCGCAAGAAGATGTCCTCCTGCCTTTGGGATTCGTCAGCATCTATTACCAGAAGGTGCATAACCCCAACGCGGACGATTTCAGGCCTAGGCAGTTAATGCCGATTGAAACCTACGAATCGAAAGCGGGTGCGGTACTCATGAGGGCCTACGACCTGAACGCGGGATTCGTTAAATCGTTCAGGCTCGACGCGATACAACGTATCATGATCCGCAACCAGTACCTGACCGACGATGAATGGGGCCTCACGGATATCACGTTCCGTGGTCGTTCAGCCCTGAGCGAATCACTCTAAACCTTAACGGGGCGGGGGCATCTAGCCCCCGCCCGCTACTTCACACAAGGGGAGAACACACTATGTCACATCCCGGCAATGATCAGATCATTGACGCAATGCGCGACGAGATGGAAGACAAGATGCCCAACCTTACACCCGACCAGATAGGTCGATTGGTTTACCTGATCGATGCATATGGTAGAGATCAGCACTTTCTGGGCCAGTTGAACATGATCAATACGTCCGATAGAAGCTCCGCATTCGATGAGCTTCGTGTCGAGTACACGCAACACTCTAAGGACACGAGGGACGAGATCACAGAGATCATCGAGATCCTATTCGACTAGCAAGACAGGGGGGAGGGACTCACCCTCCCCCCTCCACTCCTAATCGGAGACAAGAAATGGCTTGCATGGAGCATGAATGTGACGATTGCAAAGAGATCTGGTTCGATAATCAGACGAGTGGAAAGTGTCCCAAATGTGGAAGCTATGAGGTGGCAAGCTTCTACGATGAAGATCCAATCTGGGACACTTACCGTGACGACGAAGAAGAAGGCGACGACGAATAGAACACGAGGGGCGGGGGATCTACCCCCGCCCCATCATGCAGGATCAAGGGGAGTATAGAATGAATAAGCACGTGAGCCATTGCTACACCATTGGACAGTTGACGGAATCTATGGACGGAGAGATGGATGCAGCCGAAGACAGGAAGGTGAATTACCACCTTGCTACCTGCGAAGATTGCGCGGAACTAATGAGAGAGAACGTGGAGACAGCTACTTTCGTAAGACGCGCATTGCGCGGATACATAAACCGCCACTATGGGGCACAACGTCTTACGGATTAGGAAAGACAGGGGGGAGGGGCTCACCCTCCCCCCGCCATGTAGGACAAAGGGGAACAACATGACAACGTCAAACGATCAGATCATCACAGCCCCAAAAAACCTCGTGATAGAAAAAGCCGACAGGCATCCAATTGAGGACACTCAATTCTTCACTCTTCGGGATGCGGACACAGGCGAGGACTATGGACACATTGGATGGAGCCCAGAGGCAGGGTTCCATTGCTTTAGGAAGTGATCACACTCAACCTCTAAGACAGGGGGGAGGCACTCCGCCTCCCCCTTCACCCCCGGATAGGGGAGCATTGTGAGAAAAGATACTTGCCCATGCGGGACGAGGGCCAAGAAATACCCTCGACAATCAAGGCTTAGGTATCGGCACAAATGTCCGCATGGTAATTGGTGTGGATATGGAACCCGACTAGTGCAGATAAAATGCAAGGAATGCATGAATGAAAAGACAGCCAAAAAGCTTGCCAATGATGAAGGCTATCAACGAATGCTGCAAAGGAAGGACAAGTAGTACGATGGGGGGAGGCACTCCGCCTCCCCCTTCACCCCCAGATAGGGGAGCATCATGTACGGACAAGACGAGGTTTTCGTAGTTGTGGTATTCGTTATCGGGTTTGCAATCCTACTCGTTTGCTGGATCGCTGAGTACTTCTGTGGGAGGGATAGATAATGGAACACATTAGCGGAATCATTAAGCGCGTAATGGAGAGCATCACGGTGGAAGAGGATGAAGAGATAGAGAAAGAGGAGGTCGAGATCGACCATCAGGAGGAGAGATACGGACACGCTCAGTTAACTGGACAAGAACTCTATGACCATGAAAACCCTGCACCCTTAGAAAATCCAATGGACTGGGAGAAGTAAGTAGAGCAAGCAACATGGGGGGGAGCCGAAAGGCTCCCCCTTTTTTGTGCCTGCCCATCAGATCGTCTGGTTTCTGCCTACCCTAGGATACCTAGCACCCTCGCGAGACGCGTTAGACGAGAACCTCGTGCGTCGTTATCGGGATGTCCCAGCCTGAGATCCACATATGCGAGGCTAATCGCCTCGCCTCGCCTTGCTGGCTCAGACAGATCGCTATCGTGCGGAAGGGAAGTGAGGCCACGAGGGGAGCCAGCCCACCATGAGAGGCCAGCCCACCGTGAGGAAATTTTTTAATAAATCTCAGGTGCGGGCGTGGGGGCGGCGGGCGGCGGGTACGGGCGTGGGGTACGGGCGTGAGGAAATTATCTAATAAATTTTTAGGTACGGGCGTCGGGTACGGGCGTCGGGTATGGGCAAAAAAAAAGAGGGCCACCCTTTCGGGTGACCCTCTCCCTTTCCCTTAGTTGAGTGAGAGCGCCGCTTGATTCTGGTCTACCCATGTTCCCTCTTGAGTGACTAACTCCTTGCCTAGCCTGTGGAATCTCGCCATGGAAGTAGGCAACTCCGTGATGTTCCGATCCTTTAGGATCTCGGTAGTTGCGTTGTTGAATCCCCACATGGTGGGCTGTTCGAATTCCTCGTGACTAGGATTCCGATACTCTTTCAGAATCTTGGGGGCGTATGCCCATGGGAAGGCGCGAGCATCACACAACCTCACGAGTAGATCGTGGGCCATTGTCTCACCAAGCTTAGTCTGCTTGTAGGACTCGACCAGTTGAGTGTGGTCAGTGTGAGCAGTGTCAATCTCACCCGCCAACCTGTTCAACCGTGAAGGTAGAACGTCGCGCACGTTGACGCTGTGTTTATGGCTCGCCTTGAATTCTCCCATGAAGTCAAGGTTACTGCAAACCATGACGACCAATCCGGCGACCATGCCCGCGGACATCGTTTTGTCGTGGCTGTTACGGATGCCAATAGCTAACTGATAATCCTGCCCGATTGCCACATCTTCCCGCTGGATTTTCAGGACACCGAACAGTCTAGCGGTATCATACCGGACATCTTCCCCACCCACCTCAATCTTCCCGCCTTCCAACGAGTAACGCTGTTCCGTAATGTCCCAACCAAACCCGCCAAGTGTACTGTCCACCATGTCCAGAAACTCACCATGTGGTATCGGTACATGGCTTCGGGTTTCCGGCGGCGTCTCCGTCGCCCGTACCTGTTCCTCAGTTACCTTGACTCCGCCGATCAGTGTTGTTCTCACGTTCGCCATTTTGTTTCTCCGTTGTGGGTGAATGGCCGTTCAATTAACGTATACCAATATACAATGATCGTCTCACGTTGGCAACCCCCATCACCACATTATTTTACCACCACACCACATATCTATTCTATAATAATTTAGGTACGGGCGCGAGGTACGGGCGCGGGACATAAGCCCCGCACCCTAGCTTTCATCCTGTCACCTCATTTGTGAGTGCTTGGATAGCGGTTGCAACCTTGACCTTTAGGTTGTTAATGCTTTCCTCAAGTTCGGTTAACTCTTTGTCGCCTCTCCTGAGCGGCTCCTCTGAACCCGTGCCTTCCAAATCCCTAACCCATTGCCAACGCGCCTCTTTAAGTTCGGAGGTTACCTGTTCCAATTCTTCTTCAACATCCGACATCCTAAATTCTGGTGAAACTCCCGCCGGATCTTGTCTGCTCCACCTTGGAGCGTGTTCCGGATGAAACGGTGTGATTGTCATCCGACTAACTCCTCATTGAAAGGGTTGTCTCCCTCATTCGCACACCAATATAACACAATGGTGCCACCGTATCAAGGTGTGACGCAACTGCTGGCGACCCAGCTAATCTAGAATGCTAACCTCGGACCATGACGCCACTTCTCTGCGAAGCTATCGCGGACCTCTCTTTGCCATCGGTTAGTAGCTGGATCGCCGTGCAATTATTTAATAATAATTTTAGGTACGGGCGTCAGGTACGGGCGTTAGATAATCTGCAACCCGAAGCCTACTAATAAAATCAAAACGATTATATAGACTACTTCTGCCGCAACCTGCATTCGTGTTTGTTTTATTCTGTACGTCATACCACGAAGCCCGACCTATCTTTCTTGGCCGAACCCTTAGCAGTTAGGCCGACGATGCAAGGCTTCGGATCTAGGAACCTGAGATCGTGGGTGGTGCCATCAATCACTGGCACACCTAGCCAGCCTTTAGGTATCTCGTCCCTGAATACCACAGCCACATTCATTCCGTCATCTATAGCCTTGCACCATTCGTCGTGCGTGGTCGCCTCACTCCGTGAGAATGTCAGAGAATAGTTTTTGGGTAGTCTTTTTCTGTTCTTGATTTTCGTGTAATCGTAGAAAGTCACGTTAGGAAACCTTTCCATGATCCCGGTACGTTCCCACCTAAGATCCGACGTTCCATTTAGCCTGACACACGGTTTCAGATTATTTTTATCCGCCCGCCTCACAATAGACGCAATATCTTTCGTGAGATCAGACATAAACCCTGCACGATTCTCAAAAAACATCCTAGTTTTTCTGATTCGTGCCTCTTGTACCGTGTTCATGCGTCCCCTACCCTGAAAATAGAGACACGCAGTAGAACATCCATCAGTAGCTGATGGGCACACTTGATAACCTGACTGGGTGTGTGGGGCTAGGTGCAAAATGCCCGTCAGATACCCGTAACCCGTAGACTTAGCTGTCTTCGGGTTGCTTGCACCGTCCGTAAGAAGTTTCATGCCGCCTCCATTATATCACATTGTGATTATCTGGACGCACTAACATACATCATTAGTGGTACGGTGTCAAGGGCTTGGTTCTGCGGAGATTCTTTGCCTACTTAGGCAAGGTTCGTCCCCCTACTAGTAGTCTACTGTTTCTTTCTACCCGTTCCAGAAGACTATCTAACACTCAAACTGTTTTTATTTCTACCAGTTAACTAGTACTAAGCCCTGTCTAGACTATCTAGGTAGTGTGGACCCTCTGTCAAGGGGTAAAATCTGCCTCCAAGCAGGTACGGGCGTCAGATATGAGTTTTTTTTATAAGATTTTAGGTACGGGCGTCAGATCTCGACCAATTTGGGCTATCTGTTTAATAGTTTTTCAGGTACGGGCGTCAGATCACTAGTAATTTTGTACCCATCCTAGGTACGGGCGTCAGAATGGACAGCCTAGCCGAATCAGTGCCTCAGAAAGAGCCTCTGCGCTACCCTTCCCACCCTTACCTGCGGGTATATCAAAGCACAGCGATGCTCAGGCTCTCCAATCTCTCCTTCAATTCCTTCTCGACATCTTCTGCACTTCTATGTACCACTGTCACGTTCGTACTATCATCGAACAGTTTTTCTGTCTTGGCTAGGATTTCTAGGGCTCTCACTCTCACTGATGGATTGTTATCTTCGTCACTAGCTTCGACGCGCAACTTATCTAGTATCCAATCTTTAGAGATTTTCTTATGACCTCTTCTAGCCTGTGCGGCTTGGTCTTTTATTTCAGTAACTCTCTCCTTGATCTTCTCTATCCTCATCAACTTGGAACCTTCAGTTGATGCTGCTCTACGCGAGATATCATTCGTATCGTATGCCTTGATATACGCATCTGTCTGGGTGTCTCCACCTGCGACGAACGCACAGAACGCCGACTGCTTTTGTGTTAGGGAGATTCCCTGTCTCATCTACCACCTCCTATAGAGTGTGCCCCAATCTAAGGGGGGTCACTATTAAGGCAAGTGCCCCTCTTGACATCGTGATACAGGGTGTTAAGTTAAGTCTCGACCAGACACCCTCTCAAGGAGGAGACACCATGTACAACGAGCCATCAGAGTACGACTACCGCGCCCCCACCCACAGAGAGTTGGTAGACAACTACACCCGTTGTCATGGGGAGTTTGAGACTGAGCGGGCTTGGATACTCTCACCGTATGACACTTGGGAGCCCAACCCGTGCTACACTGGTCGCCCACAACATCACCCGGATCATCTTGATATGATGTACGACCTTTGCGTCGAAGCGGGCGATGATCCAGATACCATCTCCATCTATGTGGACGGCTTACCTGCTGACCCGCCCCGTAAAAGCAACGATGAACTTTGGGCGGAAGCGTGTGATGCGCGTGATCGCACCCCATTCTTTTAATCACCCTCTAAAGGAGGAGTATGAAGATGAGACACCCAACCGCAAAGATCCGCAGAGCAGTAGCCTTTGAACTCAGTTGCCCGAACTGCAAGGGTGAAGTCGAAGGTCCAGAGGGAAGTTGCTCACTAGTTTATGAAGATGAGTTTAGTGAGCATAACTTAGCCTACTGTCTTGAGTGCGGCTCCCCTCTTTCGATGCCCAAGATACCCAAGAGGATCAACACAGAGGAGACACTATAATGGGTGAACAAGAATGGACACTGACATTGGAAGATGACTTGCACCAGACAGGAGATCGATTGTGGGTGATCCGTGACCCTGAAGGATCGTGGGTTGGAGAGGGCTACACACGGGAAGATCTGTTGTTAGCGGCAGAAAACTTGGCCGAAGGTGCCGAAGTGCGGGCGGTAGAACTACGCGAAGAAGCCGACGATTACCAAGACACCGCCGATGGCATACGCAATCTACAAACAGTACGAGTGAGAGCCCTAGTCAATCGAACAAACAAGGAGACACCATGACCAAAAGGGTCAAAGGTTACACCCAGATCAGTCAGGAGAATTTCGACGCTCAGGTGCAATGGTACAGCACCCCCGGATTGAAGATAGATGTCCTGCAACTCATCCGAACGATCAATTCTAATACGGGGCTGTATGAGATCGACGGGGTTTCAGCCGCCCTCTCTGCGCTTCGTGCCAAGATACAGGCAGAGTCTCAGGAAACATTACGCGAACGTGACCGTCTTTTACAGGAGAATCTCGCCGCCCAGAAGAGAGCGAGGAGGGAGGAGACACCATGACCAGAAAGAACGCTAGGATACTGCCGCTAACGCCAAGCATTGTGAGGGGACTGTTCACTATCAGCGGCCACGCTGATTGCCTTTACGATGACTACTCAGAGGAAGATCGTGATGGCACCTATGAATTGGGCGAGGCGTGTGACTATCTCAAGAAAATGATTGCGTGGTACAAGTCAAAGAATGAGGACTTCGATGTGCTACAGATGACAGAGGGGGAGACACCATGACCGACAAATATCCTGACGCGCCCGTCCACATACTCGACGGCATAAATCGGTACGTCGAGCATCGCATTTCGCCGGGAGGTTTTGTGACGGCAGTGCTTTCAAATTCTTTAGTGGAAGCCCTCAACCAAGCTGACCCGCAAAGCTTGCGTGGCCTCCGAGATATCGTGAGATACTGCTACTGGGAGATCCCTTCACCGTGTTGGGGATCGCCAGCGAAGATCGAAGCGTGGCTTGAACAGGGGAGGGAAAAATCAGATGACTAATGAAGTTATCCAACACGAGCATAAAGAATTTATTAGCACGATCATGGACAAGGTGAGGAGGTACTCACGGCTAGTGTCGCTCAGTTCCGAATCGGGATGGCTCTCCAAGATGAGCGAACTAATAAAAGAACAGGAAGAGGTGATGGCAGACATAGAGAATTCTCTCTACCGCAAGCTAGATGAAGTCGGAGACTCAGAATGACGATCACCAAGCAACACCTAATAGATCTAGAAGATGTGTGTGCCATCTTGTCAGATGTGGACACGGAGCTTGATAACTCAATGCACACCTGCACCTCATGCGGACGGGAATCATGGGCCGACCTGAGAGAAGGAAGGTTAGCCAGTGAGGTAGGCATCATGCTCCGCAAGGCCCGTAAGTGCATTGCCATGGTCAAGGAGACGGTGGAGTGAGAACCCGCAAGGCCAGACAGTTGCTAAGGCGAGGGTTGCGTGTCTCCAAGATTCGCGGACACAGACCTGCTCTCATCTCCCACATGGGAGCCATCAAGCTATACGGGTGCAGGACACTAGGATGTGACGCCATCCTAGAATGCTGGGACAACCCCGACAACGTGTCTGGCTCAATGGTTCACACCAACTGCAACCATCTAGAGCTAGGGTGGCTCCGAAGACAGTTACTGAAACTGACAGCTATTTAGATTCGGGCACAAAAAAAACCTCCCAAGCTGTCTGTGTGCCTGAGAACACACAAACAACTCAGGAGGAGGGGCATGGTAGGAGGAGAAACCCATGCCGCTTTTGTTACCCACCAGTACAATTTACCAACTACAGACTCAGAGTCAATCCTCCGTGAACACGGACTAGGGCGTATCGCGTGATACGCCTTAACCCAAAGTGTTCGGACGATCACCAAAGTTTTTGGAGATCCCCTTCTGCACACTCTTTTCGGTAACCCAATGGGTGTGCCCAGCAAGCCAGCCGTGTCGGATTCCATACCTCACGCCCAACCCCACGCACACACCCAACAACACTACCGTTTTCCAGACTTTACCTTTCATCCTCTTCCTCATCAGAGGTGGAACTAATGAGTGGCCGTATCATTACCTTGAACGCATCAAACAATCCAAACTTGTTACGCACAAGAGATTGTTCAAGCTCATCGGTTGCCCGCTTAACACCTTTTAGATAAGGCTTGGTGTAAGTCTTCCTGTAGGCTCTGACCTCTTTCTCAGTCTGAGCTATGTAGATGCCACGCGCACAGTAAAGGACGGGAAGCACCAGTTCCTTGGCACAGTAAAACTTAAACCTTGGGTGATGCGAGTTGAACCAAGATCTAGCTGGCCTCTCAAACTCTGTAATCGTTGGGTCCCACAACCCTACTACGGTATCCCAAAGAAATTCTTTGGACTTAGCCCTAGCCTCACCCATACAATGTTCTCTCAGTAATTTCACAAGCACATCGTAATAAACAACTTCCTTCCTGCTCCACTCTGACAAGCCCTTCTCATCCATTGGCTTCTCCACTATCGCCATCTCCATTCCGTTAGACATTAGAGAGAACCTCGTCTAAGGCGATAATTTCTTTTGTAATAATGCTGTGCCTACGGGCAGTAAAACGGATTGCCTCTGGAGAAAATCTGGCGGGAGATTCTGACGCCTCTTTAATTGCATCACGATACGCAGTCATTGCGTCCATGTAATACTTCACTATCGGCTCGTCTGTTATCTCCGCCGATCTACGTTTTTCAGACTTGCGATCAGCATCCATGCTTGTAGCCCTGAGTTCCTGCTCAAAGCTGAAATCTCTACGCTTCGGGTGGCGCACCTTAATCACTGTGCTTCTTTCCCTTGCACTTGATGCGGCATTGTGAGCCGCCAACACCTCTTCTGTTTGACCTAAATTCAATTCCTCCGAAGTAAATTTATCAGCAATCTTCCGCTTCGCTTTCCAGTCACCCTTTGCCGCCATGGCTTTGGCAGTTTTTCTTAAAGATATTTTTCCATCACTATTATGTACTACGACTCCATGATCCAGTCCCTTCAATGCTTGCATTAATCTATTTATTGTAAGTTGGGTACACCCTACCATCTGTGCCAATTCAGTTTGGCTACAGCCAAGCTTCTCTAAAAGATTCGCATAGCCACGAGCTTTTTCGACAACATCAACATCCTCTCGACATTCATTTTCCAATACCTGTTTCAGTAACGCTTCCGAATCATCAACATCCTCTACGATAGCCGCTATCGTTTCAAGTCCAGCCCTCCTCGACGCTTCAGTTCTGCGATGACCGTAAACAATCTCATAGCCCTTGCCGTTTCGGCGTACCTTGATGGGCACCTCCTGCCCCTGCTCCTTGATAGATAAGGACAGTGCATCCAAACCTTCTTCGTCAAACGTGATACGAACCTGATCCTTCGATGGCCTCAGATCCTTGAGCGGTACATTCTCTACAATCATTTTCATCCCCCTTTTACAATTTTTAATTTGTCGATTGGTATGTGAACCACTAACTCTAGATCGTTCCGGTCTTCACGGTCATATCGCCCGCCCCATCTGGTATCATATGCAAGGGCATCCGTTGCATCGTGCCATACAAGAACGTCATCGAACTGCACGGCGAGTAATCCCTTGGTGTTTAAAGCCGCGGCCATAGCCGATAGGCCCTCTAGCTTGGATCGGCTGATGATATATGTCTCGTACTTGTTGAGCAGGTTGTGCCTTCGCTTCACCTCACATATTGCCCTGAGCTTACCATCTTTGCCCAAGAGTAGGTCGCCCGTGCTGGTGGGTGCGAAGCTCCAAACATCCAGACCCCATGCCGCTTTCAACCGATCCGACACACTATCTTCCTGAAGGCGATCCTCTACAGTTTCGTAGAGGGGCATCTTAATTCAC
>Ga0209757_10000358_pt1 | contig 11138 bp, 26 predicted proteins | sample ETNvirome_6_1000_FD_185472 | JGI IMG/M metagenome (GOLD analysis project Ga0209757, IMG submission 185472) | Marine viral communities from the Pacific Ocean - ETNP_6_1000 (SPAdes) (version 2) | ecosystem: Environmental > Aquatic > Marine > Oceanic | place: Pacific Ocean | collected 2013-06-19 | reverse complement strand
ATCAAAAGCTAGAAAAGAAAAAGAGCGAAAAGAAAAGCTACCGATAGAATGTAAAAAATGCACCTATTTAAAGCCGCCAGGTGAGTTAGTTTGCGCTAAGTGCGGCCATAAGCCTATAGCTGGTGAGAATTGCGAGATAGACGAAACGCGCGAACTATCAGCAATAAAGAAGACTAAAGCTACGAAAGTAGATATGCAGCGGTTTTATTCGGAGCTTTTAGGCGTGCAAGCGCAAAGTCAGTTTAGCAAAAAGCCAATGTCAGACGGCTATTTAGCGAATCTTTATAGAGAAAAATTCAAACTTTGGCCAAAGTCATTAAATAAAACAATTGTACAGCCGACACCGCTAGTACTAGGCTTTATAAAAAGCAGACAGATAGCTTTTTCAAAGAGGCAGCAACGATGAATACAGTAGATGCGGCTAAGGGCCGAGAGTTTGAAATACTTTCGTATTACGGAATTAAGCAGCACGGGAAAGGGCATCAGCAGTGCCCAATATGCGAGAGAAGAAAGAAGTTTAGAATAAATACTCATAATGAAACGGTTATGTATATTTGCGTTTGTGGTAGCGGGGATATATTCAAGTTATTAATGCAGACAACAGGTCTAGATTTTAAGCATTTAGCTAGAGATATAGATCGAATTATAGGCAATACAAGAGAGTACACCGCACCAATTAAACCTAGGCGGGATTATGAAAAGGAGCTATTCCAGACATGGAAAGCATTAAGCCCAATTAAAAATACATCTATTCAGCGCTATTTGAACTCTAGAGGCATTTACAAGCTGCCAATGAGAGCAATGAAGATGCGAGGAGATGATTCACAAAGCGTGATGTTTTGCGTAGCCACCAACGACCAAGGAAATCCAGTTATAACGCACCAAACGTATTTACATGGTGACAACAAAGCACAAATAGAAGTACCAAAGCGCACAAGTAAGGTTGATAAAGAACGTGAATCAGTTATTGAAGAGTCGATAGCAATTAGATTATTTGACGTTCAAACCTGCATCGGAGTAGCGGAAGGCATAGAAACAGCTTTGGCGGCTTGCCAGCTTTATGAATGCGCGACGTGGGCAACTATGAATAGTAATTTTATGAAGAAGTTTCGAGCACCTAAAGGCGTAGAGCACTTAATTGTGTTCGGAGATGCTGATGATAACGGAACAGGGCAGGCAAGCGCATTTGTTTGCGGTCACGCGAATATTATGGCCAACAACGATGTTAAAAAAGTGACTATTAGATTCCCAGAAAGCGGGGATTTTAACGACGTATTACAAGAGCATCAAAAAATAAATGAATTTATATTAACGGGGAAATAACAATGGCAAATTATAAAGATCGAGATTGCGAAAAATGCCTGGAAACGTTCAAGCCTTGCAGCCCATCGCAAAAGGTATGCAGCAAGACAGAATGTCAAAAAGAAAGGCGAAGTGATAACACCAAAAAGTGGCAATCCAAGAGTAGAGAATATGAGACATCAAAACCAGAAGTCAGAATCAAAAATAAATTTTTATTGAGGGCAGCATAATGATCAAATTTATGAAGAGACACAAAGACGCAATTATTCCAAAGCGACAGACAGAAGGCGCGGCGGGGTTTGATATTCACTACGACGGCAAGTCTAGAATGCTTAAGCGTGGGCATGGTTACACCTTCTCGACAGGCATTAGTATGTCTATACCGCATAACACAGTAGCATTTATTAAGCCGCGTTCAGGGTGGGCTGCAAAGCATAAGATAGATGTTTTGGGTGGTGTGATAGATTCAGACTACACCGGAGAAATTAAGGTAATTTTAATGAACCATGGCCACAGTGATCACTTTATACACACTGGCGACAGAATAGCGCAGATAGTCGTTTTAGAAATAGAAACTAGGGCAATAGAAGTTGATCGAATAGACGATACGGGTCGTGGTGAAGATGGTTTCGGGAGTACTGGTGTATGAGCAACAAAGAATTAATAGAGCTATTCAAAGAAACGTTAACCGATAAAGACAAGCAGTTCTTTACGGAGCCTATGAACTCGCGTGACGACGCGCGGTTTCAGTCGTTTAAAGCGGGGCTTAAGATTGGTAAAAGCGAAGGATGGAGTGTATATGTATGAGTAACCCAACACCAAACTATTACAATAAGCGCTTTATGGGCGCTAAGATTGATCCTTATAGAGTTTGCCAGTTGTACGGCATTCACGGCGGGCCGCATGAGCACATCACAAAAAAATGCTTACGCGGCGTAAATAAGGACGACGGCATAAATACAGAAATGGATTTAATCAAGGTTTTGCGGGGTCAATTAGATCGTTGGGAAGAGATGATTATAGAAAATATTAAGAATAACGACCCTAGTATAGTTAATCGCTATCAGGTTTCGAATAAGGATAAATAATTATAATTAGATAGTTTGTGCGTTAGCGACTAAGGTTAATGCACGAACTAACAAGAACCAAGGGGAAAGAAAAATGAAACAAGAAACAGTAATCTACTTTATCAATAGCAGTGCTCCACTTTATGTCGAGTCATACTTTGCTGATTCGCTAGTAAGTAAATTTAAGTCGTGCGGTCTAGAGGCTTATGTTTTACCGGCCTTTTGCAAAGAGCAAGCAATGTGAGCTGGTTAATACCTCTCGATCATTTTGAAGGATGGAAGCGAGGCGTTTTACAGATGGACGAAAAAAGCATTATGTTTTTAGTTCTGCACGACGAAATAGATTTATTTTGTGCTGGCGTAGAACTAATCGAACGAGAAATAGAAACAATAATGACTAGCTCAAAACATTACGTTAACGCTAGCAAGCAATTTAAAGGGAAATGATATGTATTCATTTGATACAGAGTTACTAGGGGTAACAGCAGAGATAGAGGGCGTTTTTGATCCTGGCGAAAAAGAATCACTTAACTGCCCAGGTGAACCGCCGTCTTTTTCAATAGAAGCAATCACTATCAATGACGAAGAGTTTGAGATTGATACGCTTAATACAGAAACGCTAGAAGCTATAAGCGATGAAGCGTTTGATAAAGCAGCCGATGATATGAATGAGTACCATTCAGAGAGAGTTGATTGTGAATAAGGAAGAAATAACCGAAGGCGTAAAGCGTAAAGGGTCTCACGGCCTAATATTAACTCCAAAGCTAAGTAAGCCGGCACGAGACAAAATAGCGCAGCAGATCGCAGAATTTGAAGCTAAGGGCGGCAAGATAGAGCAGATAGCCAGTGTTGATGAGTTTACCAGCACTAAAAAGGCGGCTGTTGTTTACAGCCAAAACTAAGTAATGTCGGGAGATAACTATATGAGTTTTTGGCAAAAAGTTAAATGCAGAGTTTTTGGCAGGCATGATTACACAACTATTGTTCGTTGTGTGACCTTAGACGCACCCGAGAGACTTTGTTTAAATTGCGGGAAAAGGCAGCAGCAAGTATACGACATGACCTACGGTTGCTCATACTGGCAAGACGCTTAAATGTCGTTAACGAAGTTTTGAATTGGAGATGGAATGAATATTTATAAAATACACGTACAGCATTTTTCACAGAAAGATAGTCATGAATCAATTGAAGCGTTCGTACTTGCTGAATCAAACGAAGCTGTATATCAGTGGGTTGATAAGAAACAGTACGGAATGTACACAGATAGGAATGAAGAAGACGGTCTTATTGATATTTACGATAGTGAATACAATATTGTGGGTCAAGAAACCTTTAAAGAAAAAATGCTGCGAATTGGGGGCGAATACTTCGACGAGGATTACGAACCGCAAGACCTTTATTACGGTGTAACTATCTACGGATGGGAAAAGCTAGAAAGTGAAATGCTTGACGTTGAGATTGAAGCATTAAAGAAAATCGGAGCGCTTGAAAACGCTTAAATGTCGGGAGAAATAGTTATGAATTATGTGGCTTTTATAGCTTGCTGGTTAGGCGCTTACATTGTTTTTGGAGTTCCCTTTATAACTTGGATTTATAGAGCAAATAAAAAGCATTCGGAAAATATAGAGGAAATATTCAAATATGCGAATAAATGAAATAAGACGTGATTGCTTGCGAGACGCGGCGAATTTATTGGCGCGAACAAGCCCAAAAGAACAAACCTTTCACGATACCTATAACCATGCTGTCAGTAAGCTGCTAGAGATAGCCGATGAATTAGATAAAAGTATTCATGAAGCCGACAAGAGAAGACTACAAGACGCTTAAATGTCGTTTAAACAATTTAAAAAAGGGGTAAGAAATGCGAGAGATAAAAGAAATACTGATCCATTGCGCAGCAACAAAGCTGACTCAGAATATAGGGGCTGAAGACATAAAGAAATGGCATGTTAACGGTAACGGGTGGCAAGACATCGGCTATCATTACGTGATTAAATTAGACGGGGCAATAGAAAAAGGGCGTGACATCGGCGTAGCTGGGGCGCATTGTAGAGGGCATAATTTCAAGTCAATAGGCGTATGCTTGGTGGGTGGGCTAGATGAAAATATGAATCCGTGCGATAATTACACCAATCAACAGTACAAAGCGCTTAGACAGCTGCTTAGATTTTTAATTATTACGTTCCCTGGCTCAGCTATTTTAGGGCATAGAGACGTAAGCGGCGTTAGAAAAACATGTCCGAATTTTGACGTAAAAGGGTGGTATTATGGCTAAATCTAAACCAGCAAAGAAAAAGAACAACGCAGGGCCAATAAAAGCGCCGAAGTCAGGCCGTAAGGCACGGAAGTGAAAGTTTACCCCTTGTCTGATATTCAGGCATTTATAGCGGCGCGAATAGGTTTCAATGTAAATTGTCTTATTGCGCAATATGCCGCTTTTTTTATTCTTCTAAGTTTCGACTTCTTTTCTAAAGTCGATTTCATGTTTACTCTATTTATTACATCTACCCCCTGTTTTTATTTAGGGTGGTTCGCGTCTAATATTCAGTCAAACTCATATACAAAGCACACCTTTCTTCAAGTGTTTATCTATCTTCAAGGCGTAGCAATAATGAACTATTTCGGAATGGGTATGTCATATCTATTTGGTGGCGATAATTTCAGCACATTGATAGCGGGGCAATTAGAGCTTAATGGCGCATTGATTGCGTGCGATATAATAATACTGGCGGTAGTAGCGTATGGAAGCCGCAGAGTTAGTGCTATCTGATATAACAGTTTTACTCTTTATGTTATATTGGTCTACTAAGTTAATCAATATAGCAATTAAGAAGTTAAGAGCTAAAAAAGGTGATAACATTGGCATACGATAACGTAATAGCAGCAGGGTTAGGCGGTTTGGCATCGGCGCTTAGATATAATAAGCAGGGTTGGCTGGCTTGCATTCAGATATTTGTAGCAGGCTTCTCGTTGTCTCTTTTTGCGGGTGAAGATGTATCGGGTTTGATTATCAAGTATAGCGGGTGGGTCGTTAGCTATGCGCTAATATATTTTTTGCTGGCGTATCTTGGCCCAACTATTTTAGATAGGGTAACTATGTTTATTAAGACGCTACGGGTTACGAAGAGATGGAAATAGTCACTTTCTTGTTTGTTATAATATTGGCCTATGAAATTATGGATTGGTTCAAAAAGAAGCTAAAAACTAAGCTGGTGTATGTTGTTGAAGACAACGAGAGCGACATCCAGCTATTAAAATTGAATTTAGAAATACCTGATTGCGCGTTCAAGTACTATCGAAGTTTAAAAGATATTCGAAGCGACTTATTGTTTATGTGGCGCAGGCCAGACGCGGTAATAATTGATTATCATCTAAACGACAAAGAGAAAGGCACAGAGCTGTTAGAGCTTTGCAGGATAAATAGAATTCCTTCGTTGCTGGTGACAGGTGACGAGAGAGATATACTAGGGGTTAGTAAAGAGCGTGTTTTAAGGAAGTCTCCAGATAAAGAATATTTCAAAGCATTGGAGAACTGGATGCTTCACTGCTTAAGGTAAAGAATTTGGCTGAGGCCGGATAACCCGACAATAGACGAAAACCAACTTTAAACGGGAGGTGATTAATCTGGCGATAGAACGCCTAAACTATCAGACCAAGCACGCTGCGAAGCGTTACGGTTACTAACTAATTAGAGGTAATAATATGGTTGAGTTCTTAGAAAGCTTTCCTTCGTGGATAACAGCAATTTTAACAGTGGTTACAGCAGCAACAGCAATCACGGCGTTAACGCCCACAAAATCGGATGATAAAGTGCTAGATATTATTTTGAGAATATTAAACTTCGTTGCCGGTAACGTAGGCAAGAACAAAAACGCTGACGACAAATGATTGAAGCCCTAGCATTAGGCGCAGCGGGGGGTGGTATTGTCCTCGTTTTGATTCTAGTAGTGTGGGTGAAGGGTCTAACGACAGACAGAAGAAAAGACATTGAAGAAGATCTAGAAAACTGGGAGGGGGTGCTTGATGTCAAGCGTGAAATTAAAGACAAGCTTGATAGTGACCGCGATTACATTAACAGGCTGCATGAAAAGTTCAATGATTAATACGTATTGCTATGTTTATGAGCCGGTCAGAAATTATCTTGCGTCGCCTCAGTCAGTGATAGAGCAGATTGACCTTAATAACGCGGTATATCTAGAAGAGTGTATGAATGAATAGGTTATTACTAGGTTTCGGATTGTTAGTAGTTAGTAGTATTTTAAGCGCTCAAAGTATCGAGTTAACATGGGTTAAACCGGAGTTACGCGAAGATGGTACAGCGATTCAAAGCATTGATAGATTCAATATCTACCACACTTTTGATAATGTTATTCAAGACAATATCGAAGCTGCAGCAGATGATACTAGCTATACAGTATTTGAGGCTGCGGAAGGTGTCCACACTTTTCAAATAAGCACGGTTGAAGATGGTCTAGAGGGTGAAAAGAGTGACCCAATTAGTGCGCCGGTTTTACCAACGGTTAACTCTAGGCCGGCTAAAATGCTGGTCACTGGTAATAATATTACGGTGCAGATAATTGACTAAGAAAAGTTACCCTCTCAGATTAATGATAGCAATGGATCAATTTTTAAACGTGCTATTTCTGAACGGAAGCGAGGATCATACGATCAGCGGTAGAGTGGGCTATAAAGCGCTGACCATTGGTAGTTGGGGTTGGTTGTTGGCTGAAAAAGTTATTAATTTAGTGTTCTGGTTTGACCTAGATCATTGTAAAAATTCTATCGAATGGGATGAGGTGTGATGTACGTATTATATGAGTTGGCAACAGGCAGAGCGCATAGCCAGTCAAATAGTGAAATTCTAAATCCGGACGCTAAAAAATGGGGTATTAAAGAAACATCGAAGACTGGTATCTGGAATGAGACCACGTTAGATTTTGACCCCACACCAAAAAATAAACGTATGACAACGCTGTCATTCATGGAGCTGTTTACTGACGAAGAGTTGATAGGGATATTAGAAGCGGCGAAGGTGAGTACGGCGGTTCAACTTTTCGTCATGAAATTAGAGCAGGCGTCATATATGGATCTCAATTATCAACCCGCTATCAACGGTATAAATATAATAGCGGGTGCAGGGTTGATCACACACGCAAGGGCTGCGGAGATTTTAAATGGGTGATTTTTCACTTATAGGCGGCGGCGCTGACTCGCTAGAGGAAGGTTTAGATCTAGCTAATGTTACAGGAACGGCAATCACCGCGAGCGGCTCTACCAATACCATGGGTTCATGGGTTGAGCTGTTAGCGGCAGCATCAAATACAAGCACGAGTGAGCGGCTATTTATATATCTGCATGACCCAGGTGGAACCGCTAACGCTTTGTATCATGTGAATATAGGTGTAGGTGGTGCAGGGTCTGAGGAAATTATTATTCCTAGCCTGTATTTTAACTCGACTAGTAACAGTTCTACTGGTACGACGTGGCGTTATGAAATCCCAATCAGGATTCCAAACGGTGTTAGAGTGTCAGCGCAATGTCAATCATCTACGGCTAGCGCGGTTGTTGGCGTGCATATATCTAGAGTAAGGGCGTCACAGTCGCAATCATCTGGGTTGAGCGTTGTTAATACGTACGGTGCGAACAGCGGAGATTCATCTGGTACAGCGGTTACTCGATCTACTGCTGGCACATTCGGGTCATGGGTAGAAATTACAGCGGCAACGTCGGAGGCGATGAGGGGGTTTATTGTTGCAGCGTGCAGATTCCCCACCTCATGGTCTAACGGTAGTGTGACATATGAGGTTGGTGTGGGGTCAGCAGGGAATGAAGAGGCTGTTTATTCAGGCGAGCTAATACATACAGATACGTTAGAGTCATCCACGGCGCTAGCATCTGGCTTTATTCCTGCCACCATCGCGTCGGGTGAGAGAATAGCGATTCGAGCAGCAGCTAGTGCAGCCAACACGGATTTCGATTTAGATTATATAGTTTATGGGGTTAGCTAATGGCTACTAGTAATTCAGATGGATCACAAACAGCGGTAATAAGCACAGAGCATACACTAGGGACGATAACTACTAGCGGCTCTTTTGTGTTGGGGTTAGATACCAATGCAATGGCGTTAGGTGATATTCTAGTAGTCAGGGCTAAACTAAAGGTAAGATCGGCAGGAACAACTAGATTAACATATGAAGCAACTTATGCACACGTTCAAAATGAACCAGTTATATTGTCAATTCCTATTGCGTCCACAAACGAGGTAGTGTTCACAATAGAGCAAACTGCTGGTACTGGGCGCGCGTTCCCTTGGGAAATCTGGGAGTTATAAGGAATGTCATTAAGACATAGCTCTTATTTTGTTGATCGAGCGGCTACTGGGGGGAATACTCTAACAGCCGACTCAGGCTCATATACACTTGCAGGGTCAGCGGTAAGCCTAGAAAGAGGGTTAATCCTAAGCGCAGATAGTGGGGGTTATACCTATTCAGGCACAGCGGCAACGCTTACGTTTACAGGCGCTGGCTCGTTTGAATTAGCGGCTGAGTCAGGGGGTTATACTTATTCAGGCTCAGAAGGCGCGCTATTAGTAGGCAGGAATCTAGCGGCTGATTCTGGCACATATAGTTATGCGGGCACGGCGGCGACACTTTCTCACAATATGTTTTTGGTTGCTGATAGTGGCGCTTACTCTTACAGCGGAGCAAACGCCGCTCTAACTGCTAGCTTAACTCTTAGTGTAGATAGCGGGGAATATGCGTACACTGGTACATCAGCAGTCATGGCCGTTAGTGGTCAAGTCGTTTTTGGTGTTACAATGTACCCATTAACAGAAAGCAGAGAAATGATTTTACAATCAGAAAAGCGTTCTATGATTATAGATGCAGACAATAGGAATATGGTGGTTTAATGGCAACTTATCAAAAGTTCAATCAAACAGTTGAAGATACGGCACATGGTGTACATGATTTTTCTAGTGACACTTTTGTAGTAGCTCTAACAACAGCAGCAAATGCACCAGTAGCAACAAACGAGGTTTTAGCTAATCTAACAGAGATAGCATACACAAACCTTAGTTCAAGAACGTTAGCCGCTCCAACTACTAGCGCGCAGACATCTGGAACATTTACGCAGCTATGGCCTGATCTAACATTAACGGCGAGCGGCGCGGTGGCAACGTTTAGGTATGTTGTTATTTATAATGATACACCAACTAGCCCGGCAGACCCTTTAGTATGTTTCTATGATTACGGATCAGACTTAACGCTGGCGTCAGGCGAAACGTTAAAAATTGATTTCACCACCAGCTCATTTACACTAGCTTAAAAAGGCAATCAGAATGAGAGTAGATAGCTATCAGCAATACAAAGGCGAAGCTTTCACTTATACGGTTGATTGGTCGGTTAAGGTCGGGAAGCTAAATACAGCAGTTTCAAGTGTTACATGGAGCGTAGATAGCGGATCGGCAACTATAACGAGCGAAGCATTATCTAGTAATATAGCGTCTGCTTTAGTGACTACCGGCTCAGAAGGTTGTTCGTTAATCAAGTTGGTAGCAGCGCTGGCAGACGGCCAAACAGATATACATTTCTTCAAAGTAAACGCTAAAGACCCGTCTTGCGTACAGTCAAGTTCGGGACGTTATTAATCAAAAACATAAATCGAGTTGAATATGTCTAGAGGTGGACAACCAGGAAACACTAACGCCCAGAAGGGTAAACGCATGTCTAAAAGGCTATTGGAGCGATTAGAGCAGCGTGAACTATGGGATAGAATGGCAGACTCGCTGTTAGATAAAGCTTTGGATGGTGATATCTCTTCAATCAAAGAGGTGTTTGACCGCATTGACGGTAAAGCGCCTCAGTCAATTGATTTAAACGCTGACATTACAGCGAGAGAAGAGAAATTGACACCGGAAGACATCAGAAAGATAGCTAAGGAGCTAGACGGCGATTGCTAACTAACGTTCAGAAAGTAACCAAGTATAAATGCGAGAATGACTTCTTGTTCTTTGTGCGTTATTTTTTTAAGAAGCGTTTTGGCTATAAGTTCATAGTTAATAACCATCATCAGCTAATTTCTGACACTCTAACTAGAGTTGTCGATGGTGAGATTACCAGGTTAGTAATTAATATGCCGCCAAGATACGGTAAAACGGAAATGGCGGTAATCTGTTTTATTGCGTGGTGTATCGCTAGAAACAGTTCGAGTAAGTTTATACACCTAAGCTATTCGGATGACCTGGCGCTAGATAACAGTGCTCAGGTTAAAGAACTGGTTCAAACTGATGAGTTTCAGGAGTTATGGCCAATAGAGCTAAAGAAAGACTCTAAATCCAATAAGAAATGGTATACAGAAACCAGGGGCGGAGTTTACGCTACAGCAGCAGGCGGCGCTGTTACTGGTTTTGGGGCAGGATCAACTAATACGGGTGAGTTTGGCGGAGCAATAATTATAGATGACCCCTTGAAAGTTGATGACGCTGATTCGCCAAAGCAAAGAGAGCGAGTTAATAAGCGACTAAATACCACGATCAAATCAAGGGTTAACTCTAGAGAAACGCCAATAATACTAATTATGCAGCGCGTACACGATGAGGATGCCAGCGGCTTTGTATTAGACAACGGCACCAATGAAGAGTGGGAACATTTAAACATATCTGCTGAAGTGTCTGAGGGGGTTGCGCTATGGCCTTGGAAGCATACTTGGGAAGAATTACAGGTAATGAGAAAGGCCGATAAGTACACGTATAGCGGCCAGTACTTACAA
>Ga0209757_10000357_pt1 | contig 11140 bp, 23 predicted proteins | sample ETNvirome_6_1000_FD_185472 | JGI IMG/M metagenome (GOLD analysis project Ga0209757, IMG submission 185472) | Marine viral communities from the Pacific Ocean - ETNP_6_1000 (SPAdes) (version 2) | ecosystem: Environmental > Aquatic > Marine > Oceanic | place: Pacific Ocean | collected 2013-06-19 | reverse complement strand
ACCCGGAGTGGGGAGTAATACAATCGTCTGACGACTCATATGATCGTTACTACGTATATAATAAAAATTATGTCCCGTGGCTCGAAGATGAAAAATTGAAAGAGTTAATAGAACTACCATGAACAGAGATACACAACTATTATGGGAAGCGTATCTAACTGAAGCTGATGCATCAGCACAGCATTGGGGCCCTATAACTGATGATAACGACAAAGTTGTGATTGAGCTTTGGGTAGCAGATATGGTCGACTATGCTTACAAGCATCTCAGAAATACAGTACAACTATGGGACCCTAATAAACTCAATACTGGAGTGGAACAGGGCCGCGGAGTTCGTGATCCTAAGAGTTTACCAGCGATGGTAAAGAGCATGGAAAAAAATGGATTTAATCCGAACAATCCAGTACTAGCACAACTACCTAGCGCAGGTGACACCTGGACAGCAACAGTGTTTGATGGCAATCATCGAGTAAACGCCGCTCGTGAAGCTGATATAAAAGAGGTGCCAGTTATTCAAATTGACCATATCATTCAGCATTTGATATCAAATCGAACAGCTGGACCAAATGAGGAACAAAAGATTATGGGTATTAATACAAAATAATTATGAATCGTGAGAGTCATTTAATATGGGAAGCTTATTGGGATGAAGGAACCTATTGGCAAAATGATGACATAAAGGTCACAATCAATGATGTACTTAAAATAGCTGATGAACCGATTCAGGTAGATGTAAACGACTTAAAACACTTGATAATAAAAAACAAGCGAGATCCAGAAAGAATTAAAGCAGCAGACTTACGGCACCCTATTGTAGTTTCAACTCAGAACGGCCAATATAGAAAGATACTAGATGGGCAACATAGATTAGTTAAAGCAATACAAAATAAATTACCTGTTATTGATGTCAGGGTGTTAAACTTAGATAATGCACCAGAAGAGTATCAACAATTATTTGAAATGGCAGCTTATAACCTCCAATGGCATTTTAAAGAAGCTTATTCTAAGTATGAGTGGAAACATAAAAACAAAAAAAGCAGAAAGAGAGAGAGACCGCTGTATCGAATAGAAAATAGAAAGCCCGCATTGGTTCCCCCTGCTAGCAAAGAAGAGGCTAAGAAATTAATGATGGCGCAATCTTCGTTAAATGATCCTGATGTTGAACTTCACCGTGATGACGAAGAATGGAGTACAGGTACAGGTTCACCAGAAGAATTCATTGATCAAATGTTTACTGACCCTGACGATATCTGGCAGCATGAAGCCATACACGCGCTGCAGGAACTAAAGTACCCTGGATGGATGGACGAGATCACCCAGGCGTTCGGGCAAATAGATTTAGCGGATAGATTTGACGATAGTACGTGGGATCAAAAAGCAGCTTATTTTAGTAGACCTACTGAAATAATGGCATTTGCTTTTGATGTCGCAGCTAATAAACCAACCAAACAACAAACACTTAAAGACTACAAACGGTTAGGGGAATTAAATCCTGAAGCGTACAAATTATTTTTACAGTACGTGGAAGATTATTCTTGACTTCCTGGCGAGAGTTCATATCCTAATAGCATGGTACGATACATAATACCTTTTTTAATCGCCGGTTCTGTTTTGGCAGAAGATAAGGGCCCACCTCCGCATGCTGAAATGAAAAAGACTTCTAAGGTTATTCTTCATGCTGGGTTGACAAGAGAAGAAGTAGCAATAGCTCAATCACAAGAAGATTTGTTCCCTATTCACGACATTGTATATAAGGAGACCGTTTTTGTTACAATTGATAAAGCTAATGAATACTTTCTCAAATCTTTGAATTATTACAATAGAGCTCTGTTCAGAGAGACAAAGAAAGCTATAATAAAAGCAAAAAAAGAAGAAAAAAAGGTTTATGTCAACATTGTTGGTGGTAGCGATATTCCGGAACATGCATTTGGCGCACGTAATAATGTTTATAAAATTGATGATTACTCAAATGGTCAGTACACTATTTTTTATGTAACCCGCGATGGAAAGATATGGAAAGACCACTACCATTGTGGAGAGTACGGCAAATTAGGAAGGGACGGGGTGTCGTTCGAGCATGCTGTTAAAACATTTGGAGCTAGTGATATAAGAAAAGCAGTTGATAGAGCAAGAGCTTCTAATAAAGCGTTTGATTGGGAAGTTACTGTGAAGTTCCCCGATACTAACCCCTCTATTCATATATTTGACACTTATGAGATGTATGAAGAGTGGATGAATAGAACGAGATACCCGCTTAAGTATTCAAAGGTTGCAAAAATACCTGTGAACTTAAAATTATCTAATAAATGAAACCAGAAACTTATAAATTAAAAAGAAAAGCGCTGGCAAATCATAGTAGAGCTCTAGGATACTACAGAGAATTTTTAACTAGAGCCGCAGAAGAGGTTTGTCCAAAAGATAAAAACAGACTTAATATTTTGAGTGAAATGAGAGAGACCATTTCAAATACTGAGTATACTTTTTCTAGGTTGAGTCAGTATCACGAGATATTAAAAAACACTTTGTAAGAGATAGGGAACTACCCTATAATTTAGGTATGTTAACGCCAAGTCATAACTATTCGGTGAAACAAGATAAGGAATCAGAAGAAATCCGAGAATGTATTCATGTTCTTTGCGGCATAAGAACATGGTCCGAAGGCTTACTAAGAGAATTTGATAATTTGGAACATGTTGCATCTGAACTACTTCCATATTTAAAGAAAATAAAAGATGTAGTGGTGAACGATATTGAGGATAACGAATTGACGTGGGAGGAAATAATTTATTATAGTACAGATCCCGGTCCATCTCCCTTAGATTAAATAATTTTATGAAGAAAATTAAAGTGTTAAAAAAGCCCGGCCAAGGAAAAATTGCTTCAAAAAAAGACTTTAAAGCTAAGGAAGTAAATATCCCCGATCATGAATTTCATGCAAAAGAAAAGAAAAAAGAAGATAAGGAAGATAAAAAATTTATACCTTTTGCAGAATATGTTAAGAAAAAATCCAGTTGACGGGAATAGGGAACGTAACTATAATTTAAGCATGCGAAGAGGCAATTTTATAGAATTAGAAGAAGTAGTTGATGACATAAATGGCTCATCAACAAGAAAGATAATGATTAACACAGATAAAATTCAATCTGTATGGCCAGACGGTAATGGAAATACGAGAGTTGATGTTGATCGAGATCATTATAGAAAAAAGATGAGCATTACTGTAAAAGATCAATACGAAGATTTAAAGGAAATAATATTATGAGTGGCGGAATAACAAGAATAGCACCGGAGTCAATTATTGGTGAACTGACCAATTGGTCAATTGAAGCAGGAAGCGGCTACAATGATGGATGGACAAGACAACATTACCAAAATCAATTAGATAGAATTTTTAATCATATTGATAGAATGCGTATGAGTAAAGAGGACCTCGAAATGGAAGAGGAAAAGGCAAAATGGGTTTGTACGGAGTGCGGAACAAGCACATTCGAAACCGATTATGATTATTTGGTAAGCACGACAATGCATTTAGGGTGTCAATTAAAACTAGAAGAAGAGTTGACTGAAGAAGATAAGTTGACTATTTAGGGATTGTCACTATAATTATTTGAGTTATGAATGAAGATGTATTTACGGGATCGATTGATGATTTGTTGGAACATGTTACCGACAATCAAGAACAATTGATAACAGAATCAGAAGTTTCTGCAAAAGATGAATTTCAGATGTTTGAAAGAATGTTAGAATCGATGGTTGAAGAAGGGCTATTGAGAAAAGAAATTATAAACGGAGAAACTTTTTATTCAAACAATCAAGAAGATAAATTATGAAAATTGGAGATAAAATCCATAACCTAGAGGACCTGATCGGTATCAAAGACTGTGACGGATTAAACGGACCAGATCAAATTGTAAGGCGAGCAGGTCTCGACTTTGACGTCTACAAGGACGATTTGTCTAAGCACGATGGCAACCTTGACGGGTTTTTTGCCATAAAACGGAAAGATACTGACAGAGTGTTCAATATCGTTAGGAACAATTACCAAGTAATTCAAACTCGTGAAACGTTAGACCCATTTGACGAGATTGTTAAAGATTATGGGGCTAAGTACACCAATGCAGGTACTTTGTGGGATGGTGGAAAGATTTGGGTTCAAGCTGAATTGCCAGAAAAATTGCGATTCAATAATCCAGACTTTGACAACGACGTTATGGCTAGCTACATTATGTTGATGATAGACCATACCGGTACAGGGTGTAATGCAATGTTTCCTTACACGAGCAGAGCAGCATGCAACAATCAATTCTTTTCGTTCACATCAGCAGCACGTAAGCACGGGTTGTCGATTCGACACAGAAGTAATTGGAAGGAGCGTCTAGAGATTGTTCGTGAAGCATTTAGGAATGCGATTGCTGGCAATGAAGTGTTCATGAAGAAGGCTGAGAAGCTGACTACATGGAAGATTGCAGAGAGGGAAGTGAGAGGATTCACAAACGTAATCTTTCCAGACATTCGTAAGGTTGATGAGAAGCGTGAACATGCTACGAGTCAAGAGAAGAAGCGGGAAGAGGTTGTAAATCTTTTTCATAGAGGTCTTGGTAATCGTGGTGAGACGCGTTGGGATGCATTCAATGCAGTAACAGAGTACCTTGATCATCATCAAGGGTCAAAGCGTATTACGAAGTCGATGGAGTCGGAAAAAGTCGAGAAGCGAGACAATCGCAAGACTTTTGAGAGGCGGTTCATTAGTAATATGACTGGTGGCATCAACAACAATTTGAAGCACCGAGCTTTCAAAACGTTGCTGAACGAAAAGACTTTTCAACGTATCAACAAACCTGAAGTGGTGTTCAATTAGAATGTCTCATACGTATAAGAAGGGGAACACAACCTTACGGTTTAAGCCTAGCAAACTTAAGCCGGAGGTTGAGGTTAGTCGAAATGACAAATTGTTTAATGTACTTGAACCTAACGTGGAGGAGGCATGGGAGTTGCCTTGGAACAGTTACGAGTGGTCAGGGAAGCAAAGGAAGTATGGAAAGAAAGCTTTGTATAAAACTGCTCGTTTCAAAAATAGATATGTTAGCTTAATTGACATCGATGAAAGAATGAGAAATAATAGAAGGGAAATTGTTTACACTGTCTGTGATGAAGATAAAGTAATGAGAGTCCCTGGAAAGTTTCTCAGAGAATTTTGTTTATGAGTGTTCAAAAAAGATACATAGAAGGATTAGATTTTTTTCGGGTTGTAGAGTTTATCAAAGACAAAGATAATCATCTGAGGTGTAAGATTATTCCCAATGATGATGAGAGGATAGATGGGATGTCTAGATATTATGTCTATGCGCATTATGTCGAAGATGAATTAGTTTACATCGGAGAAAGTTCAGACATGTTAAAGAGGAGGATGAATTTTTATTGTTGTCATGTAGGTATGACAAATGTAAGAGTAAGAAAATATTTTAATGATCAGTTTAAAAGAAAAAAGACATCCGATATATGCACCTTTATTCACTTGCCAGGACAAATATGTCTTTCTGAAGCTATTACAATAAATCCATATGTTTCTGTAGAGCAAGCTCTGATTCATAAATTGAAACCGAAACTTAACAGAAAAGATGTATTAGATTTGAGAAAAAAGCCAAGAAAGTATAGAAAATGAGCGACGAGTTGTGGATCAATCAGAATTTAAAAAAGCTATTAGAATTAGAAAAGATAGTAGAAAAAATATCTGAAAATATAGTAGTTATGGATGGCATAGATTGCGGATACAAATATGCATGCATGGATGTTTTGGGTTACCTTCAAAACGAAACTTCAGACTTGACTGATCGCGCGGAGGAGCTATAATATAGATATGGCAATTGTATTACCAAAAGCTAAGCGGCAGTACGCGAAGAAATATCGACGTAAGGGAACAAAAGATTGGAGCTATATGTATTTTTGGGCTGTAAATGACAAAGATGCAATAAGGGTATTTAAAGAGCAGATTAACGGCCCAAGTTTGGAACCAATCAATATGGAATATCATTTGGTCAAACAAAAATGAACAAGAGAAGAAGCACATCAGGATGGGGACCAAACTCTGAATTCAGACACGGCAAAACTGGAGAAAAAGGAGATAAGGGAGAGCTTCACGTTCAATCTTATTGTAAAGAAAAAGGATTGCTCCACGAAGATCTAAACGATGAACACAGTCAGTGTGTATTAAAAGTGGATGCAAAAATAGATGGCAAACTCGTTGATGTAAAAACAAATGTCTTTGGAGATTATCCTCACGATATGCATTTTGTAGAGATGGTTAGTCATAAAGGAAGTGATGGTTGGGCTGTTTCGTCTTCCGCGGAGGAAATATGGGCAGTTAACAAAGACACAGATGATATATTTGTATACCCTCTAGGAGAGATGAGAGATTATTTAAAGGACCGTTCACTAAGACGAGCTTCTAGAAAAGAAACAAACAAAGCTTTGGGAGTATACCTTCCGTTAACGAAGTGTAAATTCGTTAAGCATTTGGTTAAATAATTAAATGAAAAAGAGCATAGCTTTATTGATACTAACTTTTTGTTTTGTAACTAGTTCATTAGCATTTGATAAGAAAGAGTATGATACTATCATTACGGTGAAAGGGTTAGTTTGCCCTAGTTGCGCAATTGGATTAAAAAACAAATTAAAGAGACATTTTTTAGTGAAAAAGCTATACATGGATACAAAAACACAGAATGTATATTTGGATCACGTTAGTGATGATAAGGTAATTAAATCTGATGAAATTAAGAAGATAGTTGAAGATTCTGGATATGAGGTATCATTGATAAAATATAAGATATGAAATTAGAAAAAAGAATATTTGTAGGGTTTGTAGCAACCATAATGTATTTTCATTTAATAAATTATGCTTATCCGGCTGATAACCCTTATGGGGAGATCAGTAATAGAAATGCATTTTCGTTATTAGATAAGCCGCTTGAACAGATGAGAGTGGAAGATTATGTTTCAGTACCCACTATGAAATTATATCTAACCGGCATAATGAACTATCAAAATATGACTAATGTCTATTTGTTCTCAAAAGAATTACCGAAAAGATTTATGACACTCAGCAGACAAAAGCCTTCTGATTCTGGAGTAACTCTTATCAATGTATCAGGTGATTTAGTAGAGGTGAACAATAATGGAGTAAATGAACTACTATCATTTAGCACGCATAAATTGCCAAATATTATTGGCCCGGCTCCGGTTGGTAACAGACCTACAATTATTAAAAAGGATGACAAGAGGAAATCAGACAAAAAAGATTACAAAAAGCCCACAGCGCAAAAAGCACCTAGCGTAATAAGACAAGTACCTTCAAGACGGTCACAAATTGATCCTAGAATTATAGAAAAAAGTTTAGAGTATCTAAGCAAAATGGAAGAAGGAGAGAAGAGAGATCATTTGCTAAAAAGAGTAGAAAGCTTACAATCTGGTCAATATCATATAAAGTCTGAAATAGATCAGAATGAAAGACGTCGTCAATATGACGAGTGGAGAAAGAGAAGAGAAAGAGATAGATGAGAAAAAATGAACAAAAAATCATTACTTGCTTCTATACGGAAACCTAGAGTTTTAATTAGGTTTAATACTGGTACCAGAGTCGAGAAGCAGAAGAGAGGTAAGGGCTCATATTCAAGGAGAGATAAATATAAAAAATATTTCTCCTTTTCTATCTAATTGAATGCAGTCTTTCTCTTTAACAACTGTTTGTGTCGGAAAACCATACATAGATTATTTTCAAGAGATTATTCAAAGTTATGGAAAACTTAACCTACCAGATTCTACAATTGTTTATGTCAACACCAACCATGTTGAATATTGCGAAGAAAAATTAAAAGATGCTCCTGTTAAGGTAATAATAAATGATTTTTCACCAGAACTTGATTTCTATAAGATAAAAGAATGCGACTATAGGAACAATGATTGTATAAAAGTAAAAGCTTTCATCCGCGGGCTTTTTGATGACATAAATGATTTTTTATTTTATGTTGATGCTGATATGGAAGCCCATTTATATAATGAAGAAATGTTTGATAAGGTTTTTGATCAAGAAGGGTTTTATTATGAGCTAGCACATACTTACGACAGTGAAGCTCTTATAGAAGAGCATACATTCAAAAGAATAAGACAGATCAGAGCATTGAATTGGAAAAAATTGTCTTTCTTGAAAAGCAATAAAAAAATTATTTTTCCAATAGAAAGATTTTGGGGGATGAAAAGAACGTTTTGTGGGAAAGAACTTAAATTTGCGAATGAGTTTAATGATTTATTTGAAAAGATGATTGATGGAGGAATGAGAAATGATCTTTACACAGAATGTGTAGAGATTAGTCACTGCTTTAGTAAATTTTTCAAAAAGAATAAGGTGATGGATCAAGGATTGATGTTTATTGAAACTTCTGGAGCAACAGGTAATCTTAGATAGCTCTTGATTAGAGTTGGGAACTACCCTATAATTATAGCATGTTAAATGGCATGACAGTAGGAGAGGTTTTAGAAGCTGAGAAGAAGCATTTCAAAGAGCTAGTTGAAACGCTCAAAGAGAAGAATGGCATCAAGAGGAATTGGGAGTATGATTTGATTATGTACAATCAAGTCACGGTCGACCAAGACAAGCTCGAAGATCTGATGAGGCAATTATTTGATTTGGCATATTTGAGAGGCAAGGGGTCAAATGCAACTCCACCACCCAGCTTGGAGCCAGATCCACAATTGGAATTAGACTTCAGGCCAAAGATCGAGTATGATGATTATGATGAGCTGTTAGCGGAAGAAGGAATTTATGTTAGGAATCCTCTAGGGTGGGCATAATGAATCCGCGAGGTGGTCAAACGGTAAGACGGCTCTCTGCAAAAGAGCAATTGACGGTTCGATTCCGTCTCTCGCGTCCATTTTTATTGAACTGAATTGGGAACGTGCATATAATTAAAGCATGCTAAGTGATAAAGCAAAAGAGATAATTGACGGAACATTTCATAAGATTTGGAGAGATGAGATGGAGGCAGAGTCAAGAATGGACAAAGAAACATATAAGATAAAAGCATTTTTCTATATGCAAGAATTGGCTGATCTGAATTTGCCAATTGATTGGGATAAGGTAGAGAAATTTATTGAAGAGGAATGGGAAACCGGATACTGTACAACCTGGGGCGAAATTATTCATAACAACTTTTATAATAAGGTAAAGAAATGTTAAGAACACTATCCCTTTTATTGTTATCGTCAGCAATTGTAAATGCTGCTCCGAAGATGGAGATAAAGGTAGCCTATCAGAAAGTAACCCCCTTGGGTCATCCATATGGATCTCCTGGAGGTATCTATTTCGAATTCTCGGGCATGGATCCTTTTCTACCTTATTGGGTTCAGTATTCTCATGATCTTACAAAATGGGAAGATTTATATAATTTTGGAAGCTTTGGATCTAATGCCACATCTCCTCTTTTTCATTGGTTTCAGCTACCTCCGCAGAAATGTTTCTTCAGAGTCGTGCAGAAATTCTAGTGGAGGAGGATTGGGAACGACCCTATAATTATTGTATGGTAATTGTTACGAAGAGTTTGAAATACACAGACCAAACAGGAGTTGAAGAGCCTTTCATTACATATGTTGATGCGAAGGATGAGAGTTGGAAGATCAATATGGAGCAGTGCACCGTTTATCGAAAAGAAGACGGAAAGTATAATATTAAGGGTACTGTTTATGCCACCGAAGCTCACGATAGGGGAATAGAATTGGAGTACATTCGCCCATTCAAGTCAAGCCGAGGAGGAGTATTCCACTTGACGAAATAAGGAACGAAACTATAATTAGAGCAGTTAAATTGATATGATGAGTTTAGATTTTAAGCAGACAGAATTACGGCAGGTGAGCGATATTGTTGTACCTGATATTTTTTATCGTAGAATGGTGACCGGTATCAAAACAATTGATAACGATCTCTTGCATGAAGGATTCCTCCCGGGATCGACCATGACACTTACAGCACAGGCTGGTTGTGGTAAGACCACATTTATGGTGCAGTTGTTGGATGGTTTGGCTAAGAATGGCTACAAGGTGGGGTATTGTTCTGGTGAGGAGAATGTTTATCAGCTTACATTTACTTGCAAACGAATTCGTTGTAATACATTGAGTATTGCGAATGTGAGTGATGTTGATGAGCTGGCAAAACTTACGGAAAAGCTCGACTATTTGGTAGTTGACAGCTTTCAGGCTTTGACTACAAAGACGAAGATGAATCATATGGCTAAAGAGCGATATGCAGTGCACACACTTGTTAAAGCTGCTCAGAAGAATGAGTGTTGTATAGCATTTGTGATGCATTTGACTAAAGGTGGTAAGCTAAAGGGATCAACTGTTGTACCTCATACGGTTGATGCTAATTTGAATATTGCTCCAAACCCAGATGTGGATGATGAAGCTCGATCGATTTGGTTTTCGAAGAACCGATTTGGTCCAACTAACAGTATTGATTTGTATATGACAGGTCGAGGGTTTGATATGACCTCGAAGGTCATTGTGGACAACGACAAGAAGTTTGCTGGAAAAGCTAACAAGAAGGATAAGATAAAGAAAGAAATTATTAAATCTGAAGAGAAGATCTCTGTTAATGATCTGATCGAGACTTATAACGTGAGTGAGGTGTATGCAAATACAGCGCTTAGGGAATTGACTAAAGAAGGTAAGATGTTGAAGATAGGCAGAGGGTCTGATGCAAGATGGTTGACAAAAGAAATAGTAGAGAAGAGAGCAAAAGTGGCCCTCAATTGAAGGTGACAGTAATCTCTTGGAAAGATGAGCGTTGGTCAGCAGATAAAGAAACACTTGATGCAATAAACAAAAGACTCTTCGGGAAGCGCCCGAGACGTAAATACTTTTATGAAACGTGTATGGGTATTTTGGCTAGCGTTTTCCATCCTCTTTTTCGGTTATGGTTATTTGCGGTTAGAAAAGGAAAATACTATAGTAAAATACGAAAGAGAAGATAGATTCTCATTAGAGACCCTGTCTCTCCCAACTTGTTCTAATGATACAGAGGAGGAGTCGCCATTAGTTATCACACTACCGGAGAAGTTAATATCCAAATTTGGTCCCAATACTATTTTTG
>Ga0209757_10000356_pt1 | contig 11142 bp, 16 predicted proteins | sample ETNvirome_6_1000_FD_185472 | JGI IMG/M metagenome (GOLD analysis project Ga0209757, IMG submission 185472) | Marine viral communities from the Pacific Ocean - ETNP_6_1000 (SPAdes) (version 2) | ecosystem: Environmental > Aquatic > Marine > Oceanic | place: Pacific Ocean | collected 2013-06-19 | reverse complement strand
GGGTCAAAAACTCAAATTTTGATACATAAGCCGTCAAGAATTGAGGTTAAGGGGTTGAAAACGTGGGGGAAAATAAATTTTACTTTTTTTTTGCGAATTTTACTTTCTGAAATTCCCCTTCCTAGCCGATTTGACTTTTTGAAGGTGGAATTTGACTTTCTGGAGCTGGGATTTGAATTGTGGGAGTTAAATGAATTATGATTCAGTTATCGAGAGTGTTTGGCAGGACTTCGGTACTGTCTAGGCCGGGGAACATGATACCTGCCAAGATAACACGCCACCCGGTGACAAAAACACGATTGTGAACCAGCTCGGTAGCGATACGGGGCTGGTTTTTTTACGTTCTGCCCTGCCCTGTGGTGTTTGCTCTCAAAAAGACTTCATTTAAAGTGACAAGTGGGGTTGACATTAACTATCACTGTGTTAAAACACCTCTCAACAAGTTCAAACACCAACCGAAGGGTCAAGAAAATGAGGTTATCCGAATCAATGAAGCCAATTTGTGGGTTCACATCCAAAGAATCAACCGACACCAATGCAGCCCGACTCTTGATGAGATTCCCGGAACTGGTAGCCGAACTCGAGTCAGAAAAGGCCGCAATAATTGATACCCTCAAAAAGGTAGAGGTCACAGCGTCGAAACGAGCAACGGCAGCCCGTGACCTTGAATTGGGCCTACTATCTGTTGCCGAATTTGTCGACACTTTCTGGAAAGCGTAAAAAGAATCACCATACCTCTTGACATAATCTGTCATGGGGTATAGGTACCATTCTAGTTCAAACACCAAACAAAGGAACCAGATATGTCAGAATCAATCACTGTATGGAGTCGCTCAAAATTAAACCCCTATTGGCTAGTGGAGCGAACCTATCCGGGGAAATACGCAATCGAAGTCCTAGGACTTCCGGAGCTGGCCGGGGAAACGATTGTTGGTGACGATAATCGGCTTTATGCTTGGTTCCCGGTTGATACCGTCCCTAACGATATAATCTGCTCTTATTGCTATAAGCTAAAGCAAGAGTTGACAGCGAAAATAAGGGGGGGAATCGAGAATCCCGCAAAAGTTTGCAACGCCTGCATTGCAGAGCTGGGGGAATAATCGATTAAATCAACTATACCCCTTGACTTAAACCGTTAAGGGGTATAGGTAGTCTCTAGCTCAAACACCACAAAGGACAAGAAAATGACCAGACTAGAAAGCATCATAAAAGAAATCAATATCGTCGCTGGGGAAAAACCAAAGGGATGGAGCGTAGATTCTAAGGGTACATACCGGGCTAACGTCGGAACCTATGTAATCCATGAGGCCTATGGGGCCGTAGGACTCCACAGGATGGCAAACGAGTCCGGCGCTATTACGGAAGTTATACCACTCCGGGCCTATCGGGGAGCTGCCTTAAAATTCAACGGTTTTCTTAATGGGTTGAAAGATATTATTTGCAGTTACTGCGATGAGTCGAAACCAGAATCGAGTCGCTGGCACGGCAGGATATGCGATTCTTGCACAAAAGAAATGGAATCATAATCGATTTAAATCAACCATACCCCTTGACTTAAACTGTCATGGGGTATAGGTAGTCTCTAGTTCAAACACTAACCAAGGATGAGACAATGGGCCAGATTACATTAAAGTTCAATACCGAAATCAAATCAGTAGAAACCCGATTTGGATACAAGGTCAATTTTGTAACCGAAGATTATGAGGCCCCACTATGGGTTTACTCTTGCGAATCCTATGGTGAAGCTACCATGGTAATTAGCGCCAATGGTTGGGAAAACGCCTATGAGGCTTGTATCGATGAGATGCGAACAATCGACGATAAAGAAGTTTTCGAGGCTTATGGATTCGATAGTCAGGCCGATATGGACGCCTGCGAAAATTGGGACGATATCGAGCTGTTAGGAGGTTATCGCCAGCAATCCAATTGCTCCGGTACCGGTATTGTCGGAGTAGGTCACATGGAGTCACTCAACCCGTTGACATCGGACTATCTCAAGCAAACTGGAATCCAATTGACAATAGGTGAAATTGAATAACATTAGGTCACAATAAAGCTTGACAGGTTATGTCATGACGTGTTAAACTGGGGCAAGTTCAAACACTAACCAAGGATGAGACAATGACAAGCTGGAAAGAAATTGACTGGGACGGAATGGGATTTGATGAGGCAAACAAGCTGGGGGAGTCGATGGGCCTCAAGTGCACAGAGTTCCAATATGAAACTGATTATGGTTGTGATTCGTATCTTCTTTGGGCGCCCACTAGATATGACGGGAAACTTGACCTGCTCCGGAGAATCAAGGCTGGGACCGCCCCAGATGAGGCTGATTCGTGCCAGATTGACGTGCTGTTCGACGGGCTGGATGCGTCGGGACGGTCCTAGGTAGTCGGTAGGAGCGAGCTGGCCTGACACCGGGCCAGCCGCCCAACTCGAACCCGGACCCGGACCCAAGGGGAAGAGCCTTGGGGGTCCCCCCCTGACGGACTTTTCATATGCTGGGGGGAATACCCCCACTCGTACTTTCCCCAAAATCCACCCAACGCGCCGCATCAATCTCCCGCAACCCCTCCCAAGCCCCGCTCTTCCTTTTGTCCAAGCTCTCCCTCACATCCCCCGGAATCACCAACCCCCTCACATGAAAAAACTCCTCATAGGCCATAACCTCCCTCAGCACCCTCCGAAATAGTGCCTTCCTTTTCTCCAAAATAGCCATATTATTTTCCTTTGAAAATCCCCTCAAAATATAATACCCCCAATATAAGAATGGGGTCCCAATTTATTCCTCAATAAAGTGTCGTTTTATCAATTAACACCGGGACCCCATTTTTATTAAAGAAGAATCCCCCTCGGAGCCTCTGGTTCTGGCCAATTCCCCGGCTCCAAGCACAACACCAACATCTTTCTCGTCTTCGTTTCCCCCACTTCCACAAACCCCGCCCTTCTATAACAGCGCCCCCAATCCCTCTTCTTTCTAACCTTGGCTCTATTTATGAAGGTTATCATCCCCCCCGGAGGTGGCTCGCCCAATAAAAACCTAGTCGCCGCGACCCCTTGAGTGATTAACTCGCTAGACAGCCCAACCCCCTCGTTCCTGAAGATGAAGTTATTCCATGAATCTTTCCAAGCGTGTTTAATATACTTCTGCTCAACGACCCCCCACAACCCCGCATCCTCAATCCTGAGCAAACACAACCTCCCCGGAGGCGAGAACTGCGGGGTCCCGACCTTTTGTCTTGAGTAGTGTCTATCTGCGATAGCGACGGCCCTTTTATCGAACCGAAATGATTTTTCCCAAAGCATAAATAATACTCCCCATTTTTATTATTCCCAAAATCCCCTCAATATAATATAACGGACACTCCTTCTGGATTCATTTCCTTTAGGTGTTTGAGCTTGGGAAGGTTTTCCTTCCCTCTGGGGTCCGGGGTGGTGCCTTGGCCCCTATTTCAAATCAAACACACCAAACCAAAGGCTCAACCATGACCAACCAAACCAACGAAATCCTCATCCAAAAATAGAGCCGACACCCCAAGGCCCGTCATTTCCGCAAGTAATGCCGAAGTCAGGATACTCTGATGCCGAGGGGTGTTTGCTCTTAAAAAGGCTCAAATGAAACTCACCAATCTTAAGCAAATCCTATGTCTCGGTTCTCACAAATGGTCCTATTCCTCCTTCGCCAATTTCGCGACCACCCGGACCTGCCACAATTGCGCCCTCACCCAAGTCCCCGAGGATGACCCCGAGTTCTGGAAGAAGACCGTCGAACAAATCGAAAAGGACAAGATAAGGGGAAAACGAGAAAGGAAACAGAAGCGAGAGGAGGCCAAAGAGAAGCGATTCAAGGAATACCGCGAATCAAAAGAGTTCCTCGAAACCATCAAGAAAGACGCCATCGAGGAATACAAAAAATCCCTCAAAGACAGCTCCAACACCGAAACCCTCGAATCCCATATGGAAGCCTTAGACGAGCAATACGAGAGAATACAAGCCACCTTGGACCCCACCCTAAACCCTCACCCCGATGAAGGACCCCCCATCCCCCTTCCGGTTCTCACCCTCAAGCAGCTAAGAATCAAACTCTCATGGCTAATGCTCACCGCCAATAAGGAAACCCAAAACTGGGCCTATATCCGCATCTGCCTAATAGAGAGACTAGAAAGAGAAGCCAAAGGCCCCCGAAATATCCCCGAACCCCCCAAACCCAACGAGGAACCCAATGAACACACCCCCTAAACCTGAGCATGACCCCGGCGAATACCTCCCCGGCCTCGTCCCCCGTGAGAAAGATGTCGCCCACATGGAGGACATCCCAAAGGGCATCCATAACATCCACAGAACCCTCCGCCGCCACCTCTGGGAGACTCACCCCCAGCACGAAACAACCCATGAACTCACCCTGAAACGGGCACCCAACGCAATCGGGAACCCCTTCACTATTCAGGTCAAGCCCAGTCAGGTTTCCCATATCATCGGGAATTTCATAAGCCCCCTCGACGGCTCTATTAGTTGCCACCTCCATCTCAAAACCGGGGACCATTATGAAATATCCCTGAACGCCTCCGACCTATCTTGCAGCCTCAACAGCGACGATGATGACCCGACCTAAATAATATGCTTTAATATCCCCCATGAGGGGCATTATTATCCGAAACAGCAGATTACCGGGCTTATTAAGTCTATTTTTCCCCATCGCGGCCATCACAATCGGGCCATTTATCTTTATATCCAAGGGGAAGGCCAACGCTCTCCTGATTAATCACGAGCGAATCCATGTAAAGCAGGGGGCAGGACTCCTATTTATCGGATTTTGGATACTCTACCTCCTCTTCTGGGTGTTTGCTCTTCTCAAATACCGCGACCCTTACAAGGCATATCAAAGAATCCCCTTCGAGAGGGAGGCTTATCGAAACGACTTCAACCTCAGATATAAGCCCGGTTTCTTTTCTTGGGTGAGATATTTGGTATAAGGCCCCATCGGGAGGAATAAATGGATGAAATACTCAACGATTTACTAGATGTGGTTAGAGAGGTTCTCAGGCAATGGGAACATCAGGAACCCTTGCATGACAGGACGGCGGAGCGGCTGACCGCCCTTATGGGGAGGCTTGAATCCTGTGATGATGGGGAGGGCGTTGCATGGCAAAAAAACACATAATGAAGGCCAGTCATACCCAGATGGACTACGCCTCTTTGGATTCCCAAGGGACCAAGGCTCTGGTCGCATCTCAGGGGGAGGCTTTGGCCGCCGAAGCTAAGAACATCGCCATCAACTCCAAGGCGAAGGATATGGTTCTCCCTTTCCTTCCGAGTGTTCACACGATGCTGACCAACGCTTATAGTGTCATCGACATGGAGGTTCGGCGTCTTGGGAGGGAGGCCCATATGGGTTTGGACCGTTCTGACACCCTCCAATTCGAGAAATATGTGACCTCCTTGGTGCGGCTGGCCAATCTTGAGAACAACATCCGGGACACCTCCGAGCTGGAGGCTATGAGCGACAAGAACCTTGAGGAAGCTGTTAAGAAGGCCCTTGAGCGAGGGGCAGAAGCAAATGATTGAAAGTGGACTCGTCGTATTTGCGATAAGCATATTGGCTTATGGGGTGTTTGAAGCCGTCCGGAGACAGCAGGTTCGGAACAGGGTTTTCGGGGTCCCTATGACAGAGGCTCGATGGGGCGAACTAAAAAAGCTGGCAGAAGACCAACAAAGGGTTGCTAACCGCTGGCGAGAAGAGGAATTGGGAAAGGGAGACAATGGAGGGATTAAAAGAGCATCTTCGAGAGGTGACAGGGCATACAAACCTTGCGACCCGGAGGAAGGACACAAACACAAAGGGGGCCACTGCCTTTAACGAGGCTCGGGATTTAAAGGTCCTCCCGGTGAGGGTTCGACCTGCCGAGCAGAATGACGCCGCGATGATTTACGATTCGTGGCTAAAGGCTCACGCAGCTCAGAACAAGGACCAGCCTTCTTGGTCGTTCTATCCTCTCCATAAGAAGATAGTCCGGAGGCTCCTGAAGGATTCGGTAACTCTCTTGGTCTGCGGCTCTACCCCGGAGAGTCAGGATGACATCTACGCATGGATTTGCGGCCACAGGACTCGCGAGGGCCATCTCATCATCCATTACGCCTTCACCAAGATGCTTTTCCGCAAGAGGGGGATGTTTAAGGGTTTGCTCAAGGCTCTGGAATACTCTCCCGGAGAGCCTATCTATTGCTCTCACCGGGGATGGCTCTTAAAAGAGTTGAAGGGGAAGTATAACTTTGTTCATATCCCCCATCTCCAGTTTGATTGGGGGCTGACCGAATTTACCAAGGCTCTTGAAGAGGCCGAGAAGAAGAAAGTAGGAAAAAAACGCCGATGAAGACACCTCTTGATTTAGTAACGCTCTCCACCAACGCCCGACCCATCTGGAATCAGGTCTATTTCGCAAACAACGTCAAAGACCAGTGGGATATGTGGCTGGACGGTGATTTTATCCATATCCGAGAGAAGGGGGGCGACAAGGAGGCGATTATCCACGCATCTCAGTGCTGGGTACAGGTCCCCTACGATGATGCCTCTCCTGTGGTGCTTGCTCCTAGAAAGTCTCGGGGAAGACCTAAAGGGGCGAGAAATAAGCCCAAGGAAATGAACTAGCATGGACCAGCGGTCATTATTGCGGGAGTACGTTAAGCGGTTTGGTGACATCAAGGATATCGCTGAACCCATCAAGGCGCACTCCGCAGACCGCACCTATCGATGGCGGGAGGAGTTATTTGACGAGCAGGTCGCCTTAATTGACGATTCCTCCAAGTTCAAGGCGGCTGTATGTTCTCGTCGCGCAGGGAAAACATACACAGTAAGCAGATACCTCGTCGAAGAAGCCTTCCGCCATCCTGAATCGATTGTTGCCTATATCGCCCTGACCCGGAGCAGCGCCAAGCGGCTCATGTGGAACGAATTAAAACGAGCAAACCGGAGATACCATCTCGGGATTAAGTTCAATAATGCGGACTTAGTTGCGACCCTCCCCAACCACTCCGAAATCATGTTAACCGGAGCGAATGACCAAGCTGATATTGATAAGCTACGTGGTCCTGCGTATCGGATGGTTGCCATTGATGAGTGTCAGTCCTATGGCCCATTTTTGGACGAGCTTATTGAGGAAGTGCTTGAGCCTGCGCTTGTGGATCATAATGGGACACTACTGCTGACAGGCACCCCTAATGCGGCCTGTACCGGGTATTTCTATACTGCGACAACATCGGGAAACCTTGGTTTTGCGGTGCATAACTGGACTATTAAGGACAATCCTCACATCCCCCATGCGGCAGATTATCTGAGTCGCAAATTGGAACAGAAGAACTGGGACGAGTCGAATCCCATTTTCAGACGTGAGTGGTGCGGGGAGTGGGTTAAGTCAGAGGACTCTCTTGTTTATCGACCCACCGCCGATAATCTCTTTAACGACCTCCCCGATGAAAAATGGAACTACGTCCTTGGAATCGATTTAGGCTATATTGATGCTACGAGCTTTTCTATTGGATGCTATTCTCACAATAATCCTCATCTTTGGGTTATTGAAACTCCTGTCCACACCAAGCTAATCCCCTCCGAGATAGCGGCGATGGTGGGGGATTTGAACGACATCTATCAATTTGAATCGATGGTGGCGGATACCGGGGGCTTGGGTCGTTCGATAGTTGAGGAGATGCGGCAGCGTTATCAGCTCCCTATCCGGGCGGCAGAGAAGAAGAATAAGGCTTCCTATATCGAGCTTTTCAATGACGACCTTCGGACCAACAAAATCAAGATTAAGAAGGGTGTCCCTGTTCTCGATGAGTGGCGAATCCTCCAGTGGGACGAAGACAAGCGGATGGAGGACAAGCGTTTTGAGAACCATGCCTCCGATGCAACGCTTTACATGTGGCGGGAAGCTAGGCATTTCCTTTGGGAAGAAGAGCAGCGGGACCCGGTTCCGGGGGAGAAGGGCTATTCCTCATGGATGGAGGACCAGCATTGGAACAAGGTCCAAGAGCGGATAATGGACGAGAACGGAGGAGACCCGTGGTGGAGCCGGAATTATACGACCAATTAGGCGAGACAATGGACGAGGGCATGACTCACAGGGAGGCTCTTGCTATTACTGAAGCACTGAAGGCCCTTGGGGTTGAGAAGTTTACTCTACCCTCTGGCTTCTCGGTGGTGTTTGCTGCCCGTCCTACTGACGAGAGCGGTACGGGGTTTGTCCCGGATTACATGCGAGCAGATGGCGACGATTTATTCTAGGGGGATTTGATGAGTGAGATTTGGTGGAGAGCAGACGAGAGCCGGGTAGCGGAGAGGGTGTTTGAGTATGTTAACCACCTCCGGGAGAATCAGGGTTATGTCCACAGCATAAATCTGGAGCATTATCGATTCTACAATGACGCTGAGATGGAGGGATTGGACCTTTTTGGTTACGCAACGCCCACCCCTCGGAGCGCCATGGGTCATAAGGTTAGCTTCAACATCATCAAATCGATGTGCGACACCGTGACCTCGACCGTAACGAAGAGCCAGCCGAGTCCCACCTTCCTGACCTCCGGGGGTAGCTGGAGCCAGCGACGGAAGGGCGAGCTTCTAACCAAATTCTGTCAGGGGCAGTTCTACGAGTCCGAGATGTATGACTTGGCCCCCCGGGTCTTCCTTGATGCCTGTGTCTTCGGGACGGGGTTCATCAAGATTTATGAAGAGGGGGGCGAGATAAAATGCGACCGAATATTCCCCGACGAGATTATCTGTGACACCGAGGAGGCTCGATACGCCAAGCCCCGGCAGCTTTTTCAGGTCAAGGTGGTCAATAAGGAGGTTCTCAAGGGCCTCTACCCAGACAAATCAGACATTATCGACCACTCTGTTGATGTAGATAGTAATCCTACCCTGAGCGCGATGGTGGATGAGGATAACCATCAGCTTGTGGTGATTGAATCTTGGCATCTCCCATCCTCGGAGGACTCTGGCGACGGGGTTCATTCCATCTGTATCGAGGGCGGTTGTCTTTACCACGGGGCCTACGAGCGGGATGACTTCCCATTCGTTAAGATAAACTGGGGCGATAAATTGCTCGGCTACTGGGGCTGCGGCCTCGCTGAACAACTCACCGGGATTCAACTTGAGATAAACAACATCCTTAAGGACATTAAGGAGCAGATGGACTTGGCCAAGCCAAAGGTTTTCGTCGAAACCGGGTCAAGAATCACCAAGGCCCACCTGAACAACCAGATTTGGGGTGTTATCGAGTATACCTCTCCGGGCAAGCCCCCTCAGTTTCACGTCCCTAAGCCTGTCTCTGCGGAGAGTTTCAATCAACTGGACCGTTTGTATAGCCGAGCCTTTCAAATCGCCGGAGTGAGCGAAATGACGGCTCAGGCGACCCGTCCTGTAGGATTGGAGTCGGCGGTGGCTCTTCGGGAGATGTCAGACATCCAGACCCGGCGATTTCAGACGGTGGAGCGCCGTTACCAGAAGTTATTCATGGACGTGGCGAAGCAGCAGATTGCTTTGGCTCGGGAGATTTCCGACAGGGGCGACCCTTATGAGGTTGTGTCTCACGGGGATAAGTTCATCGAAAAGATTAAATGGAAGGACGTTAATCTCGACGCTGACGCCTATGTGATGAAGGTCAGCCCCACAAACCTCCTCCCGGAGACTCCAGCGGGGAAATTGGAGTTCGTTCGCGAGCTGGCCGAGGCTGGATTGATTAAAGACGAGGTGGCCATCCTCAAGCTGATTCAATACCCGGATGTTGAGGCTGTGACTCAGTACATCACCGCGAGTCACGATATTGTCGATATGTTCGTCTCTGAGATGCTTGATAAGGGGATTTATCATCCTCCAGAGCCTTTTATGGACCTGAAGTTCAGCGTTAAGCGCGTAAATGACGCTTATCTGGTGGCGAGGATGCAGAGCGCCCCGGAAGACCGCCTTGGTTTGCTGATGCGGTTTATTCAGGAGGCTATGGAGCTTCAGGCGGCGACCGTAGCCGCATCGATGCCCCCACCGCCGATGATGCCACCGGGGATGCCACCGGGGATGCCACCGGGGATGGCACCGGGGATGCCACCGGGGATGGAGGGGATGGCCCCACCCCCAGCGCCGGGGGGTTTACCAGATTTACCACCCCCAGCAGGACCGATGCCCGAAGATTTAGCGGCCATGATGCCGCCTCAGTAACTTAACAGGGAAAAAGGGAGACAAGATGCAAACTCAAGACAGTTTGGAAGACACTTATGCGACGTTAATGGCAGGACAGGGCGAACCTGCTCCAGCCGAGGCCCCAACGGAGGAAGCGGCACCGGAAGAGCAGACACCACAGGCGGCGGTGGCCCCTACTCCGGTGGTGTCTGAACCTGCCCCAAAGGTCGAGGTGGTGGCGTCGAAGGAGTTTGAGGAATTGGCTCGGCGGGAGAGGGCTGTTCGGGAGGCCAATCAGGAGAGAAAAGACCTCCGCAAGAAGGTGGATGAATTGGAAGCCCAATCAACCCACCGAAGCGAGATGGAGGGGCTTAATCGATTGGCTAAAGAGAACCCGGTAGAGTTTATTAATAAGTTCGGGCTTTCTTATGACGATATTACAAACACCATTTTAAATGAGAATAAACCCGCCCCTGAGATGGCCATGAGGGATGAGATTGGTCAGTTGCAGTCTCAGCTTGCCGAGATGAAGCAGTCTATGGAGGCTCGGGATAAGGCTGAAGTGCAGAGTCAGGAAGAGGCTCAATATAATAAAATAATTGACCAGATTAATAATTTCGTGTCTGATAGTGGTGATGATTTTGAGTTGATTAGGATGCAGGACGCTCAACCTCTGGTACTGGATGTTATTCGCGAACATTACAGTACGAACCAGAAGGTTATGCCGTACCATCAAGCTTGTCAGCTCGTAGAGAATCATCTGGAACAAGCCGTTCGAACAGCGATGTCGGCAAGCAGATTTCAGACCAAAGCGCCAGCAGCAGAGGCGGCCCCTCAAGAAGCAGGATTCAATCAGAGTCCATCAAGGCCAAAGACATTGACGAATCAGAACACAGCAAGCCCTATGGAGGCATCTCCTCCAGACAGCCCTGCGCTCTTATCCGCCGATGATTCCATTGAACAACTTGCTTCTAAATTTA
>Ga0209757_10000355_pt1 | contig 11146 bp, 13 predicted proteins | sample ETNvirome_6_1000_FD_185472 | JGI IMG/M metagenome (GOLD analysis project Ga0209757, IMG submission 185472) | Marine viral communities from the Pacific Ocean - ETNP_6_1000 (SPAdes) (version 2) | ecosystem: Environmental > Aquatic > Marine > Oceanic | place: Pacific Ocean | collected 2013-06-19 | reverse complement strand
ACGGCCCGGCGGCGGCGACCTCGAGCACCGGGCACCGGGCCGCCGGGCACCGATCCGCGTATGTACGTACGTACATGGCGCGTGCCGGGCACCGGGCCGCCGGGCACCGGGCCGCCGGGCACCGGGGCACCGCGCGCCACGGGTCAAGGGTCCTCGACACCGATTTAAGGCCCAAAAAACGGCGGAAAACCGCCAAAAACCGCGATTCCGGGCCGCCGGGGGGGACCGGCGTCGGCTCCGGCCTTGTTCCGCGTGAATAATCACGTAATAAATGATATAGCTTAACGGGGGTTATCTTTGCTATAACAAGTCCCATACGAGAATGTTTCACGTGAAACAATTGTAGGAGGTTTACCTTGTTACGAACAGAGACTCCGGAGATTGAGGACCGGCGACTGAAGCTTGAGTTGCGTCTCGCCCAGATGGGAGAGGTAGAGGGGTGCAGGGATGATTTCCTGAAGTATGTCCGCAAGATTTGGCCTGAGTTTATTGCAGGCGCGCACCACAAGATGGTTGCGAAGAAGTTCGAGGACATTGCCAACGGAAAGATAAAGCGCCTCATAATTAATATGCCTCCGAGACATACGAAGTCTGAGTTCGCGAGCTATTTATTCCCGTCGTGGGTCATTGGCCGTGAGCCGAAGACAAAGATAATTCAAACCACCCACACTGCGGAGCTAGCTGTAAACTTTGGCCGCAAGGTTCGCAATCTCATTGCGACGACCGAGTACCAGAATATATTTGATTCTGTAAACCTACAGGCTGACAGCAAGGCTGCGGGCCGGTGGTCCACGAACCATGGTGGGGAGTATTTTGCTGCGGGTGTGGGCGGTGCGATAACCGGTCGCGGCGCTGATTTATTGATTATTGACGATCCTCATTCCGAGCAGGATGCGTTATCGGACACTGCGATGGATCATGCGTATGAGTGGTACACGTCGGGTCCCCGGCAGCGTTTGCAGCCTGGGGGAGCTATTGTAATCGTGATGACGAGGTGGTCGTTACGCGACTTGACGGAGAAGGTACTCAAGGCTCAGGGTTATGACGACAATTCGGACAAGTGGGAGGTGATTGAGTTTCCCGCATTGATGCCGTCCGGGAGGGCTTGTTGGCCGGAGTACTGGGATCGGACGGAGCTTGAGGGTGTCCGGGCTTCGTTATCCGCTGCCAAGTGGAATGCTCAGTGGCAGCAGGATCCCACGTCTGAAGAGGGGGCCATTATCAAGAAGGAGTGGTGGCAGCGTTGGGACGGCAAGGAGGTTCCCCAGCTTGAGTATATAATACAGAGTTATGACACGGCTTTTAGCAAGGCGACGACGGCGGATTACTCTGCGATCACGACGTGGGGGGTATTTTATCCGAAGCAGGATGGCCCGGCGAATTTGATTTTGCTGGATTCTAAGAAGGGCCGCTGGGATTTTCCGGAGCTTAAAGGCAAGGCTTTGGAGCAGTACAATTTCTGGGAGCCTGAGACGGTCATTATTGAGGCGAAGGCGTCGGGGACCCCTTTGACGCAGGAACTGCGCCAGTTGGGCATACCTGTTGTAAACTTTACACCCAGTAAGGGAAATGATAAGTTGACACGGGTCCATTCCGTGTCTCCCTTGTTTGAGAGTGGGATGATATGGGCTCCGGACGAACGTTGGGCAGACGAGGTCATTGAGGAGTGTGCGGCATTTCCGAATGGCGAGCATGACGACCTTGTAGACAGCACCACGCAAGCTTTGATGCGGTATCGTCAGGGCAATTTTGTACAACTTCCGAGCGACGATTGGACAGACGAGGAGCCGTCTACGTACATCCGGAGTTATTATGGCTGACGAACCAACGGATTCCAGCGCAGCAAAAGACATGAAGTGTCCCGTTTGCGGGTGCGACAAGCCCAAGGCGTGGGCAGAGGGCCGTTATCAGTGCGTGGATTGCACCTGCACCGTGGACGGTGGTTGCCGTGGAGCCGTTGAAGATGGCTGATCCGCTTTATCATGTGACGTTTTCAAAGAACCTCCCCGAAATACAGAAAAGGGGCTTGGACCCTCTTTCCGCAAGTCTTTGGCGACACGCGGGGACGGGGGAACGGTATCAAGATCAGCCCTCTGTATTCTCTTTTCGAGATCCCGAAGAAGCTTTGCGGTGGGCCTGGAAGATGGAGTGGGAATTTCGTGACGATATTTCTGATCCATCGGACATTTCGATTGTAAAGCTCCGGGGCGGCGACAAGTGGGAATCGGACCCGGCGGCGGGGGCCCCGGACATTGGCAAGACTTCGATGCGGTCCCTGGGACATATTCCGTCCAGCGATATTCTGGATACCATGGGTCTTCCACTTGGTGCTGGTATTAACGAGGAGTTTGAGCGTCAGGTTCCTGGTGGAGATCCGATTAACGATTGGCTGAAGTTCTATGGCAACCGACTAAGGGGCCAGGGGTCACGGCCCCCGGACCCCAACAAAATAATCGATTTGTCACAAGTCACGGAACAGCGTGGCTTGGAGAAAGTGCACTCTGATTTACGAGGGTCTATTCTAGAGGAGGGTCGTAAGCGGTCTGATCTAAGTGCAGCGCATTCTTGGAACTATGAAATTGGAGATAGAGTAGTAACAGGGGATGAGGTGGCCCGAGGCGTGAATCCAACCCCATGGAAAATAATAGGGAAATATATCAATAAGAAAGGTCTTCTTGAAGGATCTAGACCGAGAGAAGGGAAGTTTATAGAAGGACCGGATGTTCCGTATTATCGGGTTAGTCGTATAGAATACGTGGGGACTCCGGAAGAGAGTGAGGTAACTACGGATCTTCCAGAATGGGCGATCCAGAACAAGTTTGGAACGCCGGGCTTAGTTTCGGACAAACCCTCTCCCGACGAACCCCGACCCCCGGACCAGTCTAATCTACCCGCCGTAATTGACGCAGCGACCGCAGCTTCCCGTCTGGCACAGCCCCCGGATGACGAACCACGGCCCAAGGGACTTCGTGGGGGCATTGGTGCTTTAAAGAGAGCCCCATGGTTTGCTCTGGCCCAGATGGCGTGGGAACATCTTTCTCCAGAGCAGAAAGAGGCCGCAGCGCAGTACGGAAAGGAGGCTTACGGGAGCCTTGAAAATGCGTGGGAAGCAGCTTCTGCATGGTCCGGAAGAAACCGGTTTCCGACAGGTGGCGAGGGTGGTCTTCAATGGGCCATGGATCTTCTGGGTCTTGGGGATTCTCCCGGGGGTATTCTAAGCCTTCCGGAAGGTGACGATTTAACAAAGTCCCGGATGTACGGCGCATCCCCCGGCAGTAAGCCGGAATATTTAGGAGCGGGTATTGACAGGAGTGAATACACCCACCTTCGCTACCCCCCGAAAGACCTTCCCGAAAAGACGCAAAAGGCCCTTGACGCACTGCGTAATAACCGTAACGGAGTTAAGGACAGGGTAGTTTCAATGATCCGTCGGGGACAGCAGCTTGGGGGAGACAGTTGGTACAACACCGAGGAATTACGCGACTGGTTTATTGCGGAATTGGGTCCGGAGCGCGGGCACGACGAGTGGCGAGAATTTATGAATTTGATGGGTGCTGCGTCTACTGGGAATAAAGTCCCGTCCAACATAGCTATAGCCAGTATGTATCGCAGTTTTGGGTCACAGGCGGCAAAAAAACTTGCGCGGTCACATCTGGAAGAGGGTGGGGACATTCCAAGTGGGTACGGTCACAAGCAGCAGAAAAACCATGCCCTTAATGTCCTGAATTATTATGAAGGTAAGTGGACGCCCACCCCGGAGGAACCTGAGATACCTAGTGGCAAGGGTTCGTGGAAGAAGAACCCGAAGCCAAAGGGGTTTACGGCCAGTCTACTGGGAAGTGAAACTAATATAGCCGCCGATTTACATTTCACCCGGATTATGGGTATGGCCTCCGAGGACCCGCGTTATCTTTCCAACAGCGCCGAGATATCTGACACACTGGCACAACAATTAAAGGCGAAGTACGGAAGGAAGCTTACCACTAGGTTTTTGAAGAAAAACAAGGACGGAAAGTGGAAATTAAAGGCACGGGACGCTGTTATTAAAGGTCCCGCCAACTTAGGGGAATTTATGGGGGAAGCCCAAGTGTGGCAGGGCCGACCGGATGACGTTGAATACAAAGCCTTTGAGCAATTTGTAAATGAACTGGCGAGTGAGTTAGGGATGACTGGCCCGCAGTTACAAGCTAATTTATGGATGGGCGCGGCGGACGTTACAGGTGTTGACCCCGCGTCTCAAGGCACTTTTATGGAATTATTCCGAGAAAGGGCGAAAGATGTTGGTGAAAAGACGGGAACGCCCACTGCGGAGGTTATTAGAAACTTTATTCGTAACCGTGGGATGTTTTCCGAGGGGGGTCTTGTAAAACCCGGAAAAGGCGGTTTTGTAGTCAAACCCTTGTATGACGATACTCGAACAGGTGGGATAATCTGATGGCGGAAGACAACTGGGACGTGCGCGAGAAGGTACAAAAATCCTTGGCCGACCTGACCGCGTCGCAGTACCTTTTATTATACTCAGATGAGTATAATCTGATGTCAGACATCACCGCTAATCCTTTCGAGAAAACCTTGAGTGGGGGCCTCACTCTTGCCCCCCGAGATGACTCTTTACCCAGTGCGCGTCTTTCGGCTGAAGGAGGGGTTAATCAGAGACCCTCTGCGGCCCTTTCGCTTTCGATTCCTGTGGGCCGCCAGCTTATCGACTATGAGAGGCGTTTCGAGAAGGGCTCCACCACGGACACTGTGTTCGGAGAAGCGGGTCCCTTCAGTGCTTTCTATTCCAAAATCAACCCGACCAATAACCAGTATCCCCAGGAAACTAACCTTGGCGGCACGATGAACATCGGCCCCGCAGAGTTATTTGCAAGGCGCACCCGTTCCAGGCAGGAGGTTGTAGACCCGCGCTACGCTCGGTTCTTCCCGAACCCCCATCAAGACACGCAAGAAGACACTATAGGGGCCCATGGGTCGTTGCCCCTGGGCCCGGGTATGGTATCCGGTGGCGTAGATCGCCAGTTTGTAACGAGCCGGTATCCGCAGCACATTAGTCAGGATGCGCGGCCCGTGTACCAAGATCCAAATGTAACAAACTATCGGTTAGGTTGGGAGGGTCCAGTGGGTCCGGGCAGATTGGGTCTGCAAGGCACCTTGAGGCACGTTCGTGATGTAGGAATGGAACCTTCTTTAAGTGGTTTGTACACCATCCCGAATCCGCTCGGGTTGGGCGGCCAGTTCCGTGCAACAAGCTCGTATGTTAATCCGATAGACGGCGAGAGTGCCGCTGAAGCCATGCTCGGCTACAAGTTGAGGTTTTGATATGCCTCTGACAAAGAAGGGCGCAAAGATAAAGCGCAACATGACCAAGACTTATGGTAAGAAGAAGGGCGGGCAGGTCTTTTATGCCAGCTTGAATGCGGGTAAGGTAACGGGCGCGAAAGCACCAAAAAGGAGAAAACGTAATGCCTAATGTAATGGGACGCGAATTTCCGTATACGCCGCAAGGCGTTGCGGCGGCACAACAGTACCGACAAACACTTGGAATGCGCGACGGCGGACCTATGGGCTTCCGCCCGATTGGAATGCAGGCGGGAGGCGTTCCCGGCAGAGCCGGTGAAGATGCTGTGTCCTGGCTCCAAACAGGTTCGCCAATTAAAAACGTGAACGCAGGAATGGGTGCGGGCGCGGGCGTTACGGGCAGCTTTCCCGGCGTAAACCCCCTCATGATGGCCGGAGCAGGCGGAAGGTTAGCGGGCGGCGTTCCCGGTGCTGACGTGCCTCCGGACGTTATGGCGATTTTTCAGGGTCTTGTTAACGTGACTCAGAGCGGCTCTACGCGGGACGTCCGTGCATATATCGAGGCCAATCGTCAGGATTTAAACGACATCGCGTCGATGTTGCCGCAGGGTCAGGCTGATTTTGTGCAGAACATCCTTAATTCATTTGCCCAGCCATCAGAGCAAGGTAGCAACCTTGGCCGTATACAGGGTGGACAACTTGCCCCACCCATTCCCTCGCAAGCGATGCCGGGCGGCTTCCAGGGTGGACAACCTGCCCCACCCATTCCCTCGCAAGCGATGCCGGGCGGCTTCCAGGGAATGGCCGGAGGCGGTCTGATGTCTCTGAGGCGTAGGTAAACATGGCTAGAAACCCGCTCCCCCGCAGTAATTTCGGGACGGCCTCTCTTGTAGAGCGCCGCGACGGCCTTCCACCAGTAGACCTGGAGGAAGGTCCCGGTGCGGAGATTTTGCTGGACGACACCAGCATCATAGAGACCCAGGACCTTAGTATTGAACTGGAGGACGACGGCGGCGTGGTCGTGGACTTTGATCCGTTTGTAGGTCGCCCGGAGGGCGGCGGATTTCACGACAATCTTGTGGAAGATCTGGACGACAATGTCGCGACGAGAATTGCTTCGGATCTGTTGGATCAGTACGAGGCCAACAAGGATGGCCGCAAGGACTGGGAAGATACGTATCGCACAGGCCTTGAGCTTCTTGGGTTCAAGTACGAGGAGCGTTCGGAACCTTTCCGAGGAGCTGCCGGTGTGACGCATCCTCTTCTTGCAGAAGCGGTGACCCAGTTTCAGGCGCAGGCTTTCGGGGAGCTTCTTCCTGCCGGAGGTCCTGTGAACACGCAGGTTCTTGGGAAGGCTACTCCGGAAATAGAGGAGCAGGCCGAACGCGTCCGCATGTACATGAACTATCAGATTACATCTGTAATGAAGGAGTACACTCCGGAGTTCGATCAGATGTTGTTCTACCTTCCCCTTGCAGGTTCCACATTCAAGAAAGTGTATTACGACGAGTTCCTTGGTCGGGCGGTAAGTAAGTTTGTCCCCGCAGAGCAACTGGTCGTGCCGTATACCGCGACCGATCTGGAGACCGCAGAGAATGTAACACATGTCATACAGATTTCCGAAAACGAGCTTCGCAAGAAACAGGTGGGCGGGTTCTACGCCGACATAGAGGTTTCCGCGTCTCAGTCGGATCCCTCCGAGGTCCGTGAGGAGATGGACGACATCTCGGGGATAGAGCCGAGCCGTCTGGATACCGAAGTAACGCTTCTGGAGTGTCACGTAGACTTGGATCTTGAAGGATTTGAGGATGTAGGAGAAGACGGAGAGCCGACGGGTATCAAGCTTCCGTATGTTGTTACGGTATCCGAGGACAACGGCAAGGTTCTCAGTATCCGCCGTAACTACAAGGAGGAGGACGATAACCGGAACAAGAACCAGTATTTCGTCCACTTCAAGTTCCTTCCCGGCTTTGGTTTCTATGGCCTTGGTTTGATCCACATGATTGGCGGACTAAGCCGCACGGCCACCGCAGCGCTGCGCCAGCTTATCGATGCGGGGACCCTTTCCAATCTTCCGGCAGGTTTTAAAACCCGAGGGCTTCGCATACGCAATGACGACGAGCCTCTATCGCCGGGCGAGTTCCGCGACGTAGATTCTCCGGGTGGCGCGATCCGAGATTCTTTGATGTTGCTTCCGTACAAGGGTGCAGATCAGACGCTATTCCAGTTGATGGGTTTCTGCGTGGAGGCCGGTCAGCGCTTTGCGGCGGTTTCTAATTTGCAGGTAGGCGACGGCAACCAGCAGGCTGCGGTAGGGACCACCATCGCAATGCTGGAGCAGGGTGCAAAGGTAATGTCCGCCATTCATAAGCGGATGCATTATGCTCAGAAAGACGAGTTTTCGCTCCTTGCAAAGGTGTTTGGAGAATCTCTACCCCCTGAATATCCCTACAACGTCGTAGGCGCGGAGCGGATTATAAAAGCCGAGGATTTTGATGATCGGGTTGATGTTATACCTGTGTCAGACCCCAACATCTTTTCCATGTCTCAAAGGGTCACTCTCGCGCAAACGGAGTTGCAGTTAGCCCAAGCGGCTCCAGAGCTTCATAATATGTATGAAGCATTCCGCCGTATGTATAAGGCGATTGGTGTTAAAGACGTAGATGCAATATTGAAAGTTGTGGATCAGGAAGAAGAGACGCCAAATGATCCGGCGGTTGAGAACTCGGAGGCTCTGGAAAATATAACGTTAAAGGCGTTCCAGGGGCAGAATCACAAGGCGCATATCATGGCGCATCTTGTATTTGGCTCGTCTCCTATAATTGGACAACTCCCCGCTGTCGCAATGTCCTTGCAGAAGCATATCATGGAGCACGTTTCCATTCAGTCCAAGGAGCAGGTTGCGGCTCAGATGATTCAGCAGCTTCAAGGTCAAGCTCCTACTGAGGAACAGGCCCTTGAAATAGAGTCCATGGTTGCGGATCTTATCTCGCAGGGAATGCAAGAAGTAAAAGCCATGAGTGCCGAAATAAGCGGCGAAGGTGGAGGGCCGGACCCCCTTATTGCCTTGAAACAGCAGGACCTGGAGATGCGGGCCAAACAGGACGCGGCGGAAAATCAGGTGGATCAGGCAAGACTTGCGTTGGACCAGAAGAAGGCTCAGGAGAATACGAAGCTTGGCAGAGAAAGGATCCAGTCACAGGAAGAAATTGTGGCTGCTCGTATACAGGCTGCTCGCGAACGCGAAATCATGAAACAGCAAGGTCAATAGGAGATTATTATGGCAGGAAAAAAGAGTTCGGTTGGCGTTTCCCGGAAAGGTCTCGTAATAAAGGGTCAGGGGTACGTTCCTTACAGCGATGGCAAAGTCGAGAAGACGCCGGATGTTGCGAAAGCTTCCGTGGTTACGGGTAAGAACCGTGGCATGGGCGACGCTCTTCGTGGTGGCACGTTTAAGATTTGTTGAATAAGGATGAAAGTAATGGAGTGGGTCCCCGGTAGACTTAGAAAGCTTTATAGCTTTCCAACACTCTTGGTCTCCTTCTGAAGGAAAAAGGCATAGTGCCCTTATCTCCAGAGAAAACTCATTTAATCCGCGTGGTCGCGCACGATGCCGTCGAGCAGACCCTGACGACAATGGGCATCGACGCGGCTAACCCCATCGATGTGCAGCAGGACATGGCGCATCTAAGAGCCAGTAGACTAGGTGCCACGGCTACAAAGAAGTTGGTTAGAAAGACGATTGTGCCGATAATTGTGGTCGGTGTCGCCACCGCAATATGGTCTGGGTTTGGCGATGCGATCAGCGACCTCTTGGGGCGGAGCAAAAGAGGTTAACATGCGGTCTAGTTTGCGGATCGTTTTATACGCGCTCTCCGCGTTTCTCGCCCCCGCCGCCTTGGCTAGCGAGTATCCGCAGCGTTATCAGTTGATCCTGCCGTGTTTTCCGACAGCGGCGTGGGCTGATGTCGCGCGCGTCAACAAATTGGACCCCGTCGATACCCGCGTCGATGACGACGGCGACACTTGGACGATTTGGGAAATCTCTGGTGGTGGTTGGCGGGCCACCCTCACTGTTGCCGCTGGAGCGACGACGTGTATAGTCGCGGGCAGCGGGAGAATACAACCAGGGGAAACACATCTCTAATCACCTACCGGACCAGCGTAAAGTAGCCACACTAAATGCCGTCGAACAAGCCTTGACGGAAGGCTATCCGCCGCCGAAATTAGCCCGAAGAAACATAACCTCGGCGTTGGAGCGGGCGCGGCAAATCCTGTCGGCGCAAGAAGGAAGGCCGATTCCGTATTCCACATTACAGCACCGATTAAGCGCGCTAAAGCGCGCGGGTAAGGAACCGGACTGGTCGTTGTACCGTCGAGAGTCCGAACCTGTTCCTGACCCTGATCCAGGCCTCAACACCCCCGCCGCCAAGTTGCGTTTTACCATCCGCAACCAATCAGACCGATGGGGCGAGCGGTTCCAGGTTGTCGTGATATTTGATGCACACGATTCTCCGTCGATCCGCAAGGATCGTTTTCTTTGGATGGGCCGCTATATCCACGACGCGAACCCCGACATAGTGGTTCAAATCGGTGACTTCTTCAGCTTCGATAGCCTCAATACAATCGACGCTAATGACACCTTGCTTGGGAAGTACAAGCCGATATTCATGGACGATATCAATTCCGGGCATGAAGCCCTGACGGAATTAGATAAAGGTCTGGATGGCTGGGGTGGCGAAAAACACAGCACAATGGGAAACCATGAAAACAGGGCTTTGAAATTCACCAACCGCACACCAGAATTGAGCGGAGTCCTCACCCATAATTTTGACAATCTAATGATGACCCACAAATGGACGTACAGCCCATTTGGCGCGCTATATTTCATCGGCGGCGTGGCTTTCACTCATATACCACTAAGCCGCATGAACAAGCCGCTCGGCGGGATGCACGTCGAAAACCAAATCGGGCCGATGTGCATGGAGGACTTGGTATTCGGCCATACGCATCGGCATGTAGATAAAGCGTTCACGAAAACCGGAGACAACCGGAGCGTTCGGGTTCTGTCCGGTGGCTGCTCCTTGGAGCACGGCCATGTCGAGCCTTACGTTTTCCACCAACCAAGCGGTTGGTCGTACAACATCGCGGACATGACAATCGACGCCGGAAGGATCGTCCGCTGCGATTTCATTCCAATGTTGGAGTTAGAGGAAAAATATGGGGGCGTTTAAACGATCTTAATGAGATGTTAAATAAACCGCGTTTTTCTTACGTTTCGTCGAGACGTGTTCGTCGAATTTGTGTTAATTTTCATAACTCGGTTGGTGCAACGGTCACGGATGTCAAAAAATGAAGGCCGACGAATTTCTCCGGAGAGGCGCGGAAGTTTGGCGCGAACATGAAAAAAACTATGGCCCGTCTTACAATCAAGTCGGTTGTATCATGGAGAGAGTATTTCCTGATGGGGTTAATCTTTCAACCCGTGACGATTTTCGGCGCTTTGGGATCATGGTTCAGATCGTGACAAAGCTGGCGCGATACACAAACACTTGGTCGAAGCCTCATGCCGACAGTATCTTCGACATCGGGGTCTATTCGATGATATTAGCGGAGATAGATGACGAAATCTGCGATCCATAGAGACCGCCTACGGGCACAAGCTTTTTAACGATATCGATTAGGAAGGAACACGTCATGGAATTTATCATGTCCACTCTTGAAATCTTCCCGGCTTGGCTCCAAGCCATCATGGGCGTTGTCACAGCGGCAACCGCAATCACCGCGTTGACGCCAAGCACGGCAGACGACAAAGTAATAAACTTTGTCCTCAAGATTCTAAATTTCT
>Ga0209757_10000354_pt1 | contig 11146 bp, 21 predicted proteins | sample ETNvirome_6_1000_FD_185472 | JGI IMG/M metagenome (GOLD analysis project Ga0209757, IMG submission 185472) | Marine viral communities from the Pacific Ocean - ETNP_6_1000 (SPAdes) (version 2) | ecosystem: Environmental > Aquatic > Marine > Oceanic | place: Pacific Ocean | collected 2013-06-19 | reverse complement strand
AAGAAGATTAAAAGACCTTACGATCCACATCATGAAATGCAGCATGAGTTTATTGCAGGATCAGGTAATCTTTGTAAAAGATACTGGGACAAGAGTAAAGATGGATTGCGCACGGCTAACGCACCATGGACCATTACGGTTAGGAAATGAAAAAGAAATGTCCTAAATGTGGTGAAGTAAAATCTATCGATGATTTTCATAAAAGCAATATTTATAAAGATGGGCATAAATATGAATGTGCAATATGTTCGAACGAATACAGAAGAAAACATCGTGCTAATAACAAAGAGAAATACAGAGAATATGAAAGAAAAAACAGAAGTAAAGAAAGGGGGTTTTTAAAAAAACAATTTTCTAACATCCTAAGAAGAGCAAGAGTAAAAAAAGATGAAAAACACCAGTGTTATTTTACTTATGAAGAATTTGATAATGCATTTCAAAAACATAAAGAAAAACATGGGATGAAAAGCGCGTGGGGCCCTCCTCATTTAGAGATTACAACGATTCATCAATTAATAGAGGGGTCGGGGCACGGATGCAAAAATCGTGGTTTAAAACAAACACGCCTTGATAGTAATTTAAGCGCAGATAGATTAGACTCATCTAAACCTTATACTATACAAAATTTAATATTTATTAGAGCTGATGAAAATAGCAGAAAAAAAGATACCTCCTATGGAGACTGTAAAATACAGATGAGATTACACGAGGAACGATTTATTAATATGGAGTCTATATGATGAACGACGAAGATATAAAAGAATATCACGATCTTAATAAGTTAAAAACTTATCAACCTCTCCCTTCAGGACTCACGATTGCCGACTCACGGATCTCGGGCCAAGGAGTCTTCACAACCAGGCGGTTAGTTGCCGGAACTGAACTCGGAATCTCTCATTACCGCATAGACAAGACCCTCATTGGAACGCATGGCAAAGACAAGATCCTCTTTAGAACTCCTTTAGGAGGATTTATTAATCATGCTGATGAACCCAATTGCGTACGTAACCAGATTAGAATTAAACCTGGCTTTGATAAATGGAATTTAGCGGTCATAAAAGATATTGAAGAAGGAGAAGAATTAACATTAAAATATACAATGTATGACCCAAAAAAATAAAAAACCTAAATGGGATGGTCGGTCTCGAGTCTCCAATGACAAGTTTCGTAAACGATTCAGCGAGATCATGTGGAAGAATATGGATGAAATATATAAGGGATTAATTAGAGATAAGGACAAGAATTTAAAAGATGAAAAAGAGTAATAAATACAGCTATATCAGTGGAAAACAGATTACAGATGTAGATACCGGAACCCGGTTTTATGACTTCCAAGGTATGAGATTACCGAGCGTTACAACAATACTTGCAAAGACAAAGAATCAGAGTTATTTAACAGCCTGGAAAAATAAAGTCGGACATGAAAAAGCAGAAGCAATCAAGAATCTATCTAGTAGGCGGGGTACTGCCATGCACAAGTTCTTGGAGTCTCATATACAAGGAGTTGGCTATGATGATCTTACAGAGATCGGATGCGAGGCGAAGCCCATGGCCAAAAAAATTATTGAAATGGGTTTGCTCCCTGTGGAAGAATACCATGGTTCGGAAGTTATGCTACATTACCCTGGGCTATACGCTGGCTCTACTGACTTGGTTTGTATGCACAATGGTTTGGAAACTATTGTAGATTTTAAGCAGAGCAATCGACCTAAGAAAGAAGAATGGATTGATGATTATAAATTACAAATTGCAGCTTATGCCATGGCTCATGATGCGTACTACGGGAGTACTATAAGACAGGGCGTCATTATGATCTGTACGCCGGATCTGTATTATCAGGAATTTCGGATCACGGACCACGGCTTACGGACCTGGAAACACAAGTTTCTTAAGAGATTGGACCACTATAATGAGCTTATATTTGATGAGAAAGAGCGTACAAAGGTCAACATGACTGACCTACTTAAGGAGTTTGAAAATGATAGACGTTGAAAACTATTGTGTTTGTAAGCAACGACCTATGGATGCGGACTGTAGTGAGCTATTAAAACAGATCAAAGCCTATCGTAATGACATGGTAGCCAGGAACTATCCACATCAACAGATTAGCGATATCATTACTAAATGGGAAATGAAAGATTTTTTAGGAGAAGCGGAGAAAGAGAAATAAGGCAAAATAGTGGCAGAAATAAGGTGTAATAATGTCAACACCTAAGGTGTCGGCAGGGTGTCGGCAGGGTGTCGGCAGGGTGTCGGCAGGGTGTCGGCATTTAGGGCAAAATGTCGATATTCATGACCAAGTGCGACAGAAGTGTACAAAAAAGAGGCAAAATGCCGACACTTCGACACTTCGCCGACACCTCGCCGACACCCTAAGTGTCGACATTTTTTTCTTAAATAGACAGCGTATACCAACGGTTATAGAAGATTAACATGACTAATTTATCAATGCCGACACCTTTTTATTTTTTTAGCGCAAATGGAACAAAAAAATATTTTTTATCCTTTAGGGGTCGCAACCAATTAAGAAGATGACAGAAGAGAAGTTTTGGGATAAGTTCAACGAAAAGCACAACCCAAGATATTACTATGCCACGAAAAACAAAAAGAAGATTAAGCTTAAACCCAAACGTCAGAGACGTCATCCCTTATTCAAAGGTCAGAGTTGAGTGGATTGATATCTTGAGTGATAGTGGCTGGGCAGATGATAAACAGTTTAATAAAATGAAACTAGCTGCACCAGTTAATGAAGGTTGGTTATATAATAAAGATAGGTACGCTATTAAGCTTTTTGCTTCTTATGATCGGGAGGAAGATGGGTCTCTGACTTTTGGGGATCGGACAATGATTCCTTTGGCTTGTGTGAAGAGGATTCAGAAACTTTAGGTGTCTCAATCGCTTCACCTTCAACAATCTTCGCATTCAATAGGGGTTCGTAGTCGGTTAGAATTTGTTGCATTTTGGCTCTTAGTTGTTCCTCTGTTAGCTCTTCTAGCTTTCCATGTTTTATTATTTTGCGGTCTATATACAGCCCTGCTGCTTTGCCTCGATTGGTTTCGGCGTTTACTGCAGAAGAGAAAGATCCCTTCTTCAAAGCCATCTGTTTAATTCTATCTAGTTCTGCAATGTGAGTCTCATAATTAACCTCAAACTTCTTGAGTCTTTCTTCTTTAAGTTCACCTACAAACTTTGCTACAAGGGGTGAGAGTCTTGGATTCATCAGCTCTGATCCTTCTTGTCTTGCCCTGTTATGACTGTAGCCAGCAAGCTTTGCCGCTTCCATCTGTGAGACTGGTCCTTCTGGGCCACCAAATACTATAAATTCGGCAAATCTCTTTTGCATTTCAGTTAATCTTTTTGGAACTCCCATATTGACAATTTAAGGTAACTATCCTATAAAGTCAATATGAAAGATGATCATGAAAATGGAGAAAGAGCTGAACAAGCCACGTACGAAGATGAACGTACCTCTAGACGTACGGTTACTATACCTCTTAAAGAGTATGATGAATTAAAATCTGAAGAAAGTTTTATTAAAAGTAAAACTTTAATTGATATTATAGATAATATTGAAAGGTTAGTTAGAGCATTAAGAAAGCATATTATAAGAAAATGAATGAAATAATAGATAAGGTAGAAGAGACAGATGATATGTTGTTATTAATTGAACAACATCAAAAAGAGATCTGGGAATGGAAACAAAAAGAATCCCAATGGATACGAGACAAGAACCAACTAGATGGTAACAAACAAATTATAGAAGAGCTATCTACTAAGTTGATTGAGATAGGTAAAGCTAATCTAGCTGTGAAAAAGAGAGCACAAGAAGCTGAAGGAGAGAATACAATTATAAAAGGAATTGGAAATAATTCTCCTGAGATGAAAGAGGCTCGAGAAATTAATAAACTTCACCAAGAATTAAATGGAAAATTACAAACAAGATTGACAGAAGTAGAAGATGATAATAAGAAGCTGGCAAAACAAATTGAACACTTAACTAATCGAAAACCCTAATGCGAGTACAAGACATGCAACAGTTCCTTACTTCCTTTACGGAAGGATCAGATGCAGTGAAGAATGCTGTAATACTTTGTGAAGTTAATGGCACATTATATGATATCAGAAGAATGGAAGTGCATGAGAATACTGTTCCAATCATCGGTCATAAGGGTCATACAGCGCACAGATTAGTTTTAAAAACCCAAAAACCTTCTTCAATAATTCTTCCAGACAAGCTACAAAAAGATTACTAATGAACGAGGTTGTAACCTCGATAAAGACATGGGTCCAGAGGCAAAATTATATCAAAAACTTCGTAAAAATTCCAAAGGAATTACGTGGACTAGGCTTGAAAACCTTAGCTCTTTGGGGACTCCTGATCTATTGGGGTATAATAGTTTTGGCACATTTTTCACTGTTGAGTTAAAAGTAACACGAGGGAATAAACTCAAATTTTCTCCGCACCAAATTGCATTCCATAAGACACATCCGAAGAACACTTTCATCATAGCCGAGGCCCTTGGTCCGAGGTCCTCGAAACTTATTCAAATGTATCGTGGTTCACGGATCACTGAGCTTGTCGCTTTGGGCTTGAAGCTTGAAGCTTGTCACTCTGGGCTTGGGGCTTGCAGCTTGAAGCTTCAGAAGCTTGGAGCTTGAGGCTTGACGCTTGGAGCTTTCTCCTCTCAGCTCTCATCTCCTTATAATATTTGGGGTGTTTGAATGTGTGCATTAATGTTTACCGTATATAACACGCTTCGTGTCGCGGTCCCAGCACTTCCTGCAATCTAGACATTTATTCCCTTGCTTAGACGCCGGGCATGTCACTGCTTGTTGGTTTGTGGACACGCCCGATGTATAGGGCCACCAGGTAGGAGCTACCCGTTGGTCATTCATATGATCGGATAAAACTATTTTTAAATTCTTTGGAACTACGTCCGGATCCATCAGACTGATGAACCGTGATTCACGGGTCGGGAGCCAGTGACCTGTCTCCGGCGTGCGCTTGCACACTTCAAATATATTTTTTAAATGTTGTGCGCTCTGGATGTCTCCTGAGTCATGCCACCTGAACCAGGGCTGATCACCAATCAATGTCACCATTGATTCAATCCACCGTGGATCATGGAGCCTGGACAGGCGACGCTTGAGCGCTGTCTGTACATTGCCAAATCTATACCGGCCTTTTAATGCATAGCACCCGCTGCAGGTTGAGCCCTTCACAGTCACGAGCTTAGCGCCAGTAATACATGCGGCAGCTGGCAGGTTGAATGACGGTCCAGGCATCTTAGACGGCGCGCTGAGTCCTCCGGTTATTTCTCTTGCTTCTTTTTTTAACATTTATAACTTTCTAATTTCATTTTAATTCATGATTGTGTCTTTTTCGTGGCGCTTGGAGCTTGGAGCTTGCGGCTTGAGGCTTGCAGCTTCCGGGCCGGGGGCCTTTTTTTATTTTTCAACTTTAGATTGTGCCGGGCTCGCTCTGCAGCGAGCCCAGTATTCCAGACTATGCTCATTCTTTTTCTTTTTTTTGTAGCTTATATATTTTATAATTTAAATCAGGGCCGCCGCCGTAATATCTGGGCCAACATATGGAGTCGAAAAACTTCTCACACTTGCGCACATAAGCGGGACTGAGATCCCGCTTATCGTGTATGAAGTAATTTAATAAATTACTATGTTTGGATCTAATGGTCAAAAATTACCGCCTTCAATATCTTCAACCGTGGTCTTTGGGTCCATGGCCAATTCAATTTTTTCTTTTAAATTGGCGCTGTCTTCTTGGACGCCTTCAGGTGGTGGCTCATCTATGTTAGAGTCGAGCCACCTAACAACGTATTTTATTATTGCTTTTTCTTTAGTCATCAATCTAGCACCACCATGTATTGTTTGGCAAAATGTTGCTTGAACCAGTCCAGGCCAGCGCGGACCACGTCCCATTGTTCAAATTGCTCAGCCCCGATAATTGTATCGTAAACAGCGGCCGCGTAACCAGGCATCGTTGTTTCCTGGCCCGTGAACCTGTTAGCTATCTTAACTTCTTTTTCTGGATATATTTGACAATCAAATGGGACCGTTACCTGTTTACCGTACCAGTCGATTTTTTTCTTTTTTGGTTTTTCTACTTTCATATTTCTCCTTTTTTATTATCCTACTAAATCATTTAATCACTGTCAAGCTTGAAGCTTGAAGCTTGCAGCTTATTAAAATTTTGGCCTTCAACCAGGGGTTGTGCTACGCAGGCCGGCATGACGCAAGCGATTACATACCATGTAGAATTCCAAGCGTAAGACCTGGTTATAGTGGTTTATATCCCACAGCTAACAACACCTGATCCCAGATCCATATCGGTGAATCACTTTTAATGCATTTACACAAGTCCAATTCAAGTTTGACCAAACTCGTGAGATATGGATCTGGGATCAGCTTCTCTGGACTCTTGGTGAATTCGAGATTCTGCCATCAAGCTAACAGAGAAGTTGTCCCAAGACAGTTATTATAAAGGCTCATATCTCAGGAGCCTTTAATCCTATATAATCCCTATTGACATTGATGTCAAGATGATATAAAACTTTATTTTTAACCATTAACAAAAGGAGAAAGACATGGCTAGAATAAGACTAAACGGAGAGTATAGAAATAAGGTAAATTCTCGTTTTAGAGTACACCTTGAAGCAGAAGATACTCAAGAAAAACAAAGCTACGATAATCTCAAAGCAGACCAACTTGAGATTAATGATAATGCGTGGAAGTTAGCTGAACAAATTGTCAGAAGAAAGCATACTGATTATTTTGTAAAAAATGCGTATGAACTACAAAATAATTTTGACAATGTTGATACTATAGCTCAAGATAGTTGCTTTCATTTTCATTATTTAGGTCAGGTTGAAAGTAGAGATTATGACAATAATCCTATTATGAAAGAAGATACTATTGAAAAACATTTTGACTTCCGATTAAATGGTAGCACAGATGTTGAGAACAATTCTTCTCATACTTCCGATAGTGAATATGGATATGCTTTATTGCGTGATGAATTAAAGGCGCAAGAAAATTGTAATCCTGATATTCTCATTGAGCAAGATGGTAAAGACCAAAATCCTCATTTAACTAAATACAAAGACGCAAACGATAAATATTTAGGTGATGATGAAAAAGGTTATGGCAAAGAGTGGAACGACAAATATAAATTAGATTTAATTGGTAGAGAATATTGTCGTGATAGGTCTATTGCTTGTAGTGAACAAGAGTTCAAAATTCTTGTTGCGTGGAAATCTGCAAAAGGTCAATTCATCATGGCGCATTATAAATGGATTAAATCTGTTTTAACACAGATGAAGTTCGTTAAAGATGTTGTCAAAGGATATAAATTTCTTGATGAGGCGATTGAGTTTGCTAATGAAAGTGGTTTAGCAATAACTGACGCAGAAATTATAAGAACTAACTCAACTGGGTTGACTTTTTATAATCCTAAAAATGCGTCAGAAATGTTAAAATCCATGAAGAATAAATCTGTTAGTAGAGAGGATAAAATACTCGCTAGACGAGAATATGAAAAAGCACAAATAAATTAACAGTTGACTTAAGGGGTTATCCATTATAGGATAATCCCTTAACAGAAAGAAGAAATATATGACTATAAAATACTTTACTTGGTTTATGAAATCACGAAAGAAAGTTGATACTGTTAGAGGTGTTGATGAACATGAGGATTTTAAATCAAGACAATGGGAAGATAAAAACGGAAATCCATGTTATAACTTTTGGGATATTGACGCAGAACACCCACGAACAGCAGTAAATTATTCTGTGAGGAAAGCATGAGTAAAACAGAAACTATAATGATAATCGGGTTCGTTGTTTATCTATTCGTTATCTTTTGGTTAGGTGGAATAAGATGAGCAAAACAGATGTAGTTATTATTTGTGCTTTTTATTTAATTGTTATGTTTGCGATTGGTGGTTTTGCATGATTAAAGATGAAGTAATTAAGGGCAAAGATGAAATAATAAGAGGATTATATAAAATCTTTGACAAGTTAGAACAAAGAATAGCAACACTTGAAAAAGTTTTAGCAAGCCATGCTAAATGCATTGGAGAAATGAGAGATAAAAATGAGTGATTTAAAATATTGTCAAGGTCCTGATTGTCATACTTACAGTACTCAGGACAGATTAAAAGGACCTAAAGGAAATAAGACTTATCAAACTAGAAGAAGAAGTCATATGTATTATGGCAATGGAAACTTTTGCGACCGAAGATGTATGGAAGATTGGATTCATAAATACATTGAACGAGGTCTGGACCACTTTGGCAGACTAACACACGCAAAACATTTAACGAAAGAAAATGCGTGGATTAAGGATTATGATTGGCGAGCCAATCCAGATGAAAGCCACAGACATTTCTTTATTAATTCAATAACAAAGGAACGTAGACCATTGACCGAGGCGCAATACAATGATAGTAATTATACTTTAAATGAAAGGTAGAAATATGCCACTAGGTAAAAGACAACAACGATTAGGAAACTTAACGAAAGAAGATATTAGCTTTCCTAAACATCTAACACCAGAGATAATACATACTGCATTGTTCATACATAATGCACCTGACAAACTAGAAACAATAACACGAGTTAAGTTCTGCACTAAACAAATCGGAGAAGAGGCAATGAGTTATGCAATGGCATTACTCGTAATGCCTTGGCTTATGGAACAGGGCAAAGACTCAACATTATATAAAGACTTCATATCTTCTCGTAAGAAGACAATCAACTAAACACCAACCACCAACAAGGGGCGAATAAATTCGCCCCTTGTTCATCTCATTTAATAGAGGTACCAAACCCAATCCCAAAAATCTCGCGCGTTAAAAAGTCGATTCCCTTATATATAAAAAGGGGTCCCACTACTCTAGGTTGAATTGCTTGATTTAGACAGTCAATGCTGGTAAAAACATGTTGAACATCTTAAAAGGGTGCAAAAAATTTTAAAAATTTTATGAATTTAAATACCGTTGATATCAGCAAGCTTCCATCCGACGTTAGAAAAAAGTTTCTCCAACTCCAAGTTTTATATGCCGAAAAAAGAATTCAAAATAAAGCTAAAGATGACTTTTTAAGCTTTGTTAAGTGCGTTTGGCCCGAGTTCATTGAAGGCGCGCATCATCGGCATATTGCAAAGAAATTTAATGACCTGGCACAAGGAAAAATAAAGCGCTTAATTATTAATATGCCACCAAGGCATACAAAATCAGAATTTGCGTCTTACCTGCTACCATCGTGGATGGTGGGCCGTAATCCAAAACTCAAAATCATTCAAGTAACGCACACTGGAGAACTTGCCATTAGATTTGGTCGTAAGGCCAAGAACCTGATTGATTCGGAAGAGTATCACAAGATTTTTCAAACTAGATTACAAGAAGATTCACAAGCCGCTGGGAGGTGGGAAACAGCACAGGGCGGCGAGTACTTCGCTGCAGGCGTCGGCGGTGCTATCACCGGACGGGGTGCTGACTTATTAATAATTGACGATCCACACTCGGAACAAGATGCATTATCTCCGACTGCTTTGGAGAATGCGTATGAATGGTACACCTCAGGACCTCGTCAAAGACTTCAACCGGGAGCATCAATCGTTTTAGTTATGACTCGATGGTCAAAAAAAGATCTAACTGGAATTTTATTAAAAAATCAAAAAGAAGTTAAAGGCGATCAGTGGGAAATAGTCGAATTTCCGGCAATCATGGACCACGGACCAGTGTGGCCTGAGTATTGGGCTAAAGATGAACTCGACAAGGTAAAAGCCACATTACCAGTTGGTAAATGGAATGCTCAATGGATGCAAAATCCAACTTCTGAAGAAGGAGCACTTATAAAACGTGAATGGTGGCGTAAATGGGAAGAGGACAGTCCCCCTGACTTGCATTATGTCATACAATCATATGATACGGCGTTTATGAAAAAAGAAACGGCCGATTTTTCTGCTATTACGACTTGGGGAGTGTTTTATCCCGAAGAAGATAAACCGGCGAACTTAATTCTGCTCGATGCGGTAAAAGAGCGTTATGAGTTTCCAGAATTACGTCGTGTGGCCTTGGACCAGTATAAATATTGGAAACCAGAGATGGTAATCATTGAAGCGAAAGCCTCGGGTCTTCCACTGACGTACGAACTTAGGCAAATGGATATTCCAGTTCAGAATTTTACCCCTAGTAAAGGCAACGATAAACATGTAAGAGTAAATACATGTGCACCTCTTTTTGAATCTGGCATGATATGGGCGCCTGATCAGAAGTTCACGGAAGAGGTAATTGAGGAATGTGCAGCATTCCCGCACGGTGATCATGACGATCTAGTCGACTCTATGACTATGGCTGTGATGCGCTTCAGGCAAGGCGGATTTATCCAGCACCCTGAAGACTATATTGAACCTAAACAACCGCCTAGGAAGATGGAATATTACTAATGCCAAACCCAATAACTATAATACAAAAAATTTATGCTGGATTAAAAAAAGCTGGAATTGATATTCAAAAAATTATTGGGACGGTTGATCCTAATATTACAAAACTTGTAACCAAAACTCAAAAGACAGCACGTAAACCAAAATTGATAGATGCTTTGAACAAAGACAAAGCAACTTATGAGGATGCATTAGATATATTCAAAGACGATGCTAAATACCTTTCTCAAATGGATGAAATGGAGTTAGTAAACTTTGCTAATAACCTAGATGACTATTTTAAAGTGGGCGGCAAAATTAAATACCGACCATCAAACGTTGTCACTCCAGAAGGCACTCCAGTAGTTGGAAAAAAATTAGAAAAACTGGCTGAACGAAAAGGCATTAAAGGACCAGCAGATGATACTTCTCTTCAAGGAGCTATGGAAGGTCTAATGTCCTTGGTCGATGATCTAAAAGGTATTACCCCTACAATTAGAAAATCCATGGACCGAGAGGAGTTAGTCAAGTTCATTCGAAAAATGAGAGGTAGAGATTTTACCAATCAAGAAATTAGATTGGTTCGTGAGTATATGGACCAATGGGGAATTGGTTTGGCTAAGGAAAAGGCTGCACCGGCAATGCAGTATGCTAAAAAACTGGGAGCTAAAAATAAAGAAGAATTTAAATTCATCGAAGAGT
>Ga0209757_10000353_pt1 | contig 11160 bp, 11 predicted proteins | sample ETNvirome_6_1000_FD_185472 | JGI IMG/M metagenome (GOLD analysis project Ga0209757, IMG submission 185472) | Marine viral communities from the Pacific Ocean - ETNP_6_1000 (SPAdes) (version 2) | ecosystem: Environmental > Aquatic > Marine > Oceanic | place: Pacific Ocean | collected 2013-06-19 | reverse complement strand
TTATAGGGTATGTAGCTAATCTGTTTTGGGATTTTGAAGTAGCATCCAATATGTTTGAATCCTTACAATGGATTGTAATGGCAGGATTAGGATTTACAGCATCTGAAAATTTTGGTAATCCACCACCAGAACCGGTAAAGGAAGAAGACCCAACACCATCACACACAACCGTAACTCATGAATATGATTATGATGAAGGTGGTTACGATGACGAAAATGACGATGATATATAAAAACAAAAAAACCACTTATTAGGTGGTTTTTTTTATATCTATATATTTTTGTAATTATTAGTCTCGAAGACTCTTACATTTAGATTTATTCATATTAAGGTACATCTGAGCTCCTTTTTTCATACCTTTATTCTTAAGTGCTTTTTCTACACATTTACAGGTTACTTTACCATCACAGTAGTCGGTTAATTTATCTTTTTTAACGTCACCACTTTTATATGCTTTTTGAATCCAGGTTTTATCTTTTTTCCCTTTCTTTTTCTTCTTTTCAGTAATTAATTTCCTTTGAAGCCTTTTAATTAATTGAGATTCCGTAATACTTTCACTCATCCAGTCAGTTTGGTTGGTTTGGTTCATCCTATCTACAGTAATTGTTTTATCACCAGTTTGTGATGTGTCATAATTAAATTCTTCAGTTGCTTCTTCTTTTGATTCGTCACCCTCTATCCCGTCAGATACTTTTTTCTTTTCATCAGTAGATGCATCATCCCATGCTGAACACTTATCTATAGTACAGTGTAACCATTTTCCTCCAGTATTTTTATGTTTCTTCATAAATAACTTTCTAAGCCATTTTGGTAATTGAGGCCATTGCCATGTAACTTCTATATCAAACCACCCTTTACCTTTCTTGATTCTAATTTGTTCACTGATATCCCCTTCTATATCATCATCTTCATATAAATCTTTATACTTGGAAGTTGGTGTTCCTATCGCACCAAAATTGAAACCAGTACCATTACCGATATTTTCTTTAACTAGTTTTTCTATTAAGTCCACTAATTCACTTTCTACTATTCTTATTTTTTTCATAATTGATTAATTACTTGGAATTTTATTTGTTTTCTATAAATATCTACTTGTTGATTAGAAGTAGCTTTTATATCTATGTAATACTCATTAGGTATCATCCATCCGGTGTCTAATAGGAAATAATTGTGCGTAAAGGACCTATTAACAGCGGTCCAAGGAATTACATCCACTTGTGTGGTCCCTTGGGTTACATACATTCTATATTGCAAATTATCCACTAAAACTTCTTGGTCTACAGTATAAGGCACACGTGTAGATATAAACACTTTTCTGGTCTCCCCATTAGTTAGTTTTTCATCTTCTTTAATTCCCGATACAGAGTACCCATATATTTTGGGGACCCCAGCACTGGACCCAATGCTAAACCCATTATCATATATTAGAAATTCATTAACAACATTCGGTTGAGATACACTATTGATAAAAAGATTAGACCAAGTATCCGTATAAATAATAGGGGGATTTTGAGCCACACTAGTCAAAGTTAGATTTATATAATATACACCACATGTTAATGCAGTAGCAGTAAATGTGCCAACAATGGTTCCGGTACAATCTTCAATTGTAACAACAGGTAAAGAATTAAAACATATAGGGTCACCGTTATGGTCATAAGCATATAAAAATAAATTATTACTTACACCTAAATTAAATTGAGCTCTATTATCATCAATCACATCATTATAAGTTGTTTCTAAAAATGGTTCAAAAAATGTTTGAGTATACCTACTAAAAAATCCTACTGAATAAGCTTCTGTTAAACCCGTTAAATTTTCAAAAGCAGGTAAAAAAGCGATACCATATGTATTAGCCGAAGTAGTACTAGATGCAGCAAGTAGAAGAGTATTAATTTCTGTATTTAAAGCTGTACTATTAAACGCAATATTTTCATTTCCATTATCAAAGGTTTGAGTGTCTAAGATAGTATAAGTAGTGGGGTTAACATTATTATAAGTTCCAGCCAAGGGCCACATAGTTAAAGTAGTAGAAGAAAACCAATTACTAGGTCTTGTTGAGTACGTTAAATCAAATTCTGGTTCAAAAATACCGTCAGGCACCAGATAGTCATAACCAACACCTTCTGACCAGGAATTCCCGGTAACCGCTTTAAATAACATTAAAGTAAAAGAAGTAGCACGCCTTGTTCCATCGACCAATATTTTATCATTCATTAAAGAATCGTCAAAATTAGAGGTATTGGTCATTCTTAATGTATGATTTAAAGGATTAGTTGAAATGGAAGACAAAGCAGCGGTAGGGATACAACAATTAGAAATTTTTTCTCTTAAATCAGTTAAACCTAAATCGAAAATAAATCTACTAAATCCAGTATCAGCATTTTTTGTAAAACCAGTGGCCCCATCACAACTGTGACCTGAGTAACCAGTAAATTTACATTTTTTGGTAACATTTTTACCATAAAATAATTGAGTTACAGGGTTTTTGGCTGTATTAACATTGCTATCTGCAAGGATAGTATTATTTTTACTGAAATATGACCTATGTATCATTCTTTTGCTTTTACTATAAATATCTAGTTAATCCTTATATTTTTATTAAGGATAGTCTGTCCAGCTTCTTTAATTAATTTATCTATATCTGATGTCGTTGTTCCATCATGTGCTGTAGGACAAGATGCAACTCCTGGACACGAATGGGTGTGATTTGCTTGAAAAGCGGCAATCTTTGTTAGTAATTCTAAAAGTTTCTCACCACGCACAAGTGAATTGGTTTTAGGCTCTATATCATCTATAAATTGTTTCTGTGATATACCATAATTTCCGGTTAATGCTATAGGCCCCGCTAAATCAGTAGTATCATAAGAAAATAAATATATTTTTTCTGCAGCTGCAGTAATAATACCTTGTTGTCTGGCTTCAGGGGGTCCGTCAACCATTTTCTTTACTTTTTTAGTTTCTTTTTTAATCTCTCTATCACCATCGGGACCTTCATAAGCTAGACCACCACCTTTTTTCTTTACACCATCTAAACCTACCGTATCACATAAAATTTTAACTTGAGCTTTTACAGCATCGAAAGTACCTGGTACAGGCCACGCTGCCGGTTCACCTTCTTCATAGGTTGCTAATGTAGAAGCTTCTGGTCTAAAATAGAAAGGATGAATATTACCCAAGAAGGCACCTAAATTATTTTGATTATTTAAATCTACAGCACTACTAAATGTTTTTTTTGCCCATGGAACTGAAGGTGGTTTTAATACCTTATTCCATTCTTGTTTATCGATATTACTAATTAGAGCATTTATTTGTCTACCAATATCTTTAATAGTAGGAGCATTAGTAAATGTCATCGTCAAACCTACCTGAGGTTCTGTAGGACCAACAGCACCAGTACCACTACCAACAGGGGTTGAATTACCAAATGCAGGGCACATAGTTGCTTTTCCAGCGCCATCTTTAGGGGGTACTTTATATACTATACACTCACCATTAAATACCATAGGTGTTGAACATAACCCTAAACGGTCCATTTTGTACTCAATATAGTTTGCCAGAGGTACACTATTATCTATTTCTTCATCTACCTCTATTTCTACTTTTGTAAGTGTTTGAGGGAAAGTATTAAGCTGTATAAATGTTGGTTTTTTATTGGCAGTAGGTAATGACTTGAATTCATTATTCTCAATTAATTTACCAGAACGTATAAGAATCTGAGGATATTCAGTGTCCGCTTGGTACCACTCAATAGGCACCTTGTCACCTTTGGGAGTACATTCATCCACATTCATTCTTTCCCGCATACCCAAAATAATATCAGTATTATTTCTACCATAAACCCCAATATCATCTGGGTTAATAAAACTACCTTTTTGAATACAACCTGGTGCAGTAGTTGGATTTATATTGTTAGTTCCCTCCGCAACGACAGCATAGGATTTTCCTGGATTATTTTGTCTCCCCGCAGCAGTATTTTCTCTACCACTTACCCAACCATCCTTGTTAATCCTACCAGGATTAGAAATAAGAGGACCTATCCATTCTCTATTAAGTGAGTTTTCTAATTCCCATGAAATTACTTTTACAGCCTCATCAACTTTTGGGAGGGTATGTAGTGACAAAGGAAGAAAGGAGGAAAAAAGAAAAGGGTCAGCTTTAATATCAGTACCATTACCATATTCCCAAGGAATATATTTAAATGCTGCACCACCTCCAGAAGGTCCGAATTCACCTTTAGCTGCTAATTCATCCCAGGTAACAATACATGTCGAAGGGTCATCACATTTTGTATATACTAGTTTATCACCTTCAGGAAAAATAGCTCGTATTCTACCCGCTCGTTTAGGGTCACTGTTATTAACACATGTCGCTAAAGTAATAAGTCTACTATGAGTTATGTCCACCCCTGCATTAGCATCCTTTTCAAATTGTGGTAATACCATTTTTTATCCTTTTCTTTTTTTTATTTCATTATTGAGAATATTAAATTTACGCTCAATATCCTCTATATGATAAGTTAATTGCACAACAATAGATTTGGTCTTATCAAACTCATCCTTTAGAGTTTTCATAATATCTAAAATTTCATCATTAGATTTTTCTTTATATTCTTTAAAAAATTCACTCATATTTTTATTTTATAATAACATCTGTTCTTGTGAAAGGTTTAACAATCCCACCACCGAAAGCATTTATTACTTGACCAGCTACAATAACTCCCTGCCCAGAAGCATTATCGGTTTTTTCATCTTCTTGTGCCTGAATTAGAGAAAACTGAGATAACATAAAAAGATTAGGAGAACCATCAGGCATATCCCCAATAGGAATACCTTGGGCCTGTAACTTATCTATAAGTTTTTCAAACGTACCTAAGGCACTAGTACCCGGTCTAAGTTTTGCGGCAGCCACTAAGAATGGAGGAACCCCAAATGGAATATCAGGCATATTAGCAGCTAAAGCAGCCAATAATATATTATATATTTCTTTACAGGTTTTAGCCTCCTGTAATGCCATAATTAAAGGAAACAGAATATCGATTAATTTTTTAATCATACGTAATTTCTTCTTATTCATTTCGTCTAACTTTCGCTTAATCAAATCTCTTATATATCTTAATAATATTTCTTTAACTAAAGCTAAAATTCTTCTAGCTACTTCCGCTAAGAAAGCTTTAACTACTCGTATGATTACTCGTTTAAATATTTTAGCGAACATATCAACACCACTTGGGATAGCTCCATTTTGGTTTAACAATTTGGAGGTTAATACAATTGGTAATACTGCTTTTGGGTTGAGGACACAATATAATAAAATTTGAGGCAACTTCTTTATTAGATTTTCTTTGAAGTCAATTTCTGCCGGCAATGAAATACTACCTAAGTCAATTTCGAAACCATACTTTTTAGCAGACGTACTTGCAAATTTTTGTAAAACCAAATCAAACTCCTTCATTTGTTCATCTTGATTAAATGAGGCTAAAATTGCGTCCACCCCCTCATCTAATATTTCGTTGTCAACAGGAATATCTATTACCCCACAACTAAGTAAACTAATTACATTCTCTGATTTTTTCTGAACCTCGATATCAATATTTCTACTTTCTTCCGCAGTAAACTCAAAGAAACTATCATCATCATGAAGTTCGGATAATGCATTAACAGCATCTGTTGAAGTATGCATATCCATACCATCACATGACTCCAACATCTTATTTACGGAAGCCATTAATTTTTGTAGTCCTAACATATCTTCTATGCTAAAGTTCTTATTTCTTACACTCATAAAACCAGTAAGAATTTCCATTAAAGCACCTAAGAAATTTTGTATCTCTATAAGACGAACATTTCCGAAGTAATCTTTTAATAGTTCTACAAAAGTAAATTTTGTTGCCCCTGGAATTGGACCCTGTGTAGCATTAACTAGAGCAGGTGCTGAAAGATATTGTGGGTTTACGGGTGGACCCTGGTCATCTTTATAATAGGGCCATATGGTAAATTGGTTATTTAGAGCTTGAATATCGAATAAAGCTCTACCACTTCTTCCATATATGGTTTGTTTATTTCCGGCTACTCCAGGGCCTCCCGCTACTACCTGTGCACCATTATTAAACGTAATATCTCTTAAAAATCTATTAACTGGGTAGGATACAGGACCAGGAGGGTAAAGACTTCCCGACAATGGAAATTGTTCATACATGAACTTCCCAACATCACTTGTTGGGTCATTAAATAATTGTTTTAATTGGTCTACCTGACTAATGTTAAGGACAATTGGACCATTTAAACCATCCCCATCAACAGGAACCAACATAGATAAATCACAATTAAAAGCTGCAATTATTTCCTCAAAAAGAATATCATCAATTTTAGGGATGGTCGCAATAATAGATTCTCGTATGATTTTATTTAAAACTCGTAACCAAATATCTGCAGATACATCTAAATGAAATTTTTCAGCAAAAGATTTTTTAGTTTCTTTAAATTTTCCATCTTCAGTTTTATTTTTCTGACCTCTTCTTTTCTTACGCTTTGCTGCACGCATTTTTTTAGCTTTTGCACCTTCTTTTTTATTAGATTTTTTCTGTTTTAATACTTTTAATAATTCTAATAAAAAAGGTAGTGGGTTGCTAGTAATTTCTCTTAAAGATTCTAGGGTATTCTTCCAGGCTTCTAAATTTTCTCGATTTTTCTTTTCATCTGTAGTGTCTAAGAAAGCTAAAAGGCCTTGAATCTGACCGAATATATCTTTTTGGGTTTGTATAGAGTCACCTGCTGCCATTACATTTTATAATTTACATTATCATCACTATCTGAATTTTCTTTATCGTGAAGTAATTGATTTATAGATTCTTTAATATCATCACCTAAAGAGTGAGTATTGTGCATGCCTTCCATATTTTTAGAAACTATAGTAGTTAATAGTTTAGATAGTTGTAATTTTTTGTCTATGGATGAGTCTATTATTTTTTGTTGTTCTTTAAGTACTGGGCCTATAAGTGCCATGTCGGCAGCTTCATGCATAAAGCCAATCATTTTATTTTGAATTCGGATTGCAGTACTTCTCTGTTCTACACATTCGTTATAGATTTCCTGCATTAAAGAGACTGCACTTTCGTGTGTTAATTTTATTTCTTTTCTTTTAGGTCTAGGCATACCTATAAATATATAATTACTGGTTTACTAAAGAACCTAAGATATCTCTATAAATATTTTTATATGGTTTTAGAGAAGACCTAATTTCTTTTGTAGTAAGACCACTCATTTCACGTAATTGATATAGAATTACATTTTTATTGAATTTATTTCCTTTACCGGCTATAAAAATAGTTTTATAATTTTCGAACACATCTATTAAACAATACCCTATTTTTTCTTCGTTAATATTAAGTCGATTTTCAGCAATAAATCCCTTTATATCTTTTATTAAAGTTAGTATGATTTTTTCTAAAGGTAGGTCATCGTCCTCGAACATTACGTAACTCAACTCCTCTCGTTGCTCTAAACTATGTGAGATAAGCTCATAAGATATTTTTCTGTTCCTATCTCTATTATCTTTCATTATTTGGCCCATCAAATAATTCTTACAAATAGTACCAAAGTAAGAATAGGCCTTTTTACCTTTTGCGGGTTTAAACTTATCCATTTTAGTAACTAAAAATGAAAGAGTATCGACATGGATGTCCCGGAATTCCATATTAGGTCTATACAATCGATAACGTCTTATTATGCTATCAATCATCTTCGTAAGGGGGTCACGTAAAAACGTGTTATAAACCTTATTTTTTTCATCCCAGGTAGTCGCGGTTAAAAATACTCTCACAGCTTCTTCTTGTGGAGGACCAAAATATTGTTTAGTTAAGGGTTTTCTGCCCATTATGCATTATATTCTACTTTTCTGTCAGAGGTAAAAAAGTACTCCTTCTTAGCAAGCTCAATCCAAAATTTAGCTTCTTCTGGGGGTAATTGCTTATCTTTACTAAATTTATAATCCCAGAATAGGGAGTCCGTTCTTTGGTTAGTGTGTTTATAACCTACTTTAGGTATAGTCATAATAACAGTGTCATTATAAGTTGCTCTTAATAAAAATTCATAGTTAAATGTCAATTTCATAGAAGATTTCAATCCACCTATTTCCTCGAATTTACTTTTTCTCATTATCATGCCACTAACTTGGAAATTTTGGTATTTTAATAAAGTGTTATTATCTAGAAAACCTAAATCTTCTGAGAATCCCATAGCCCATAAAGCTTCATTCGTAAAACCAATAAATTGTCCATTTTCATCTGTATCTACTACTAATGGAAAGAATAAATCTACCTCATCATAATATTCTACATATTCATTAAATTGTTTAAACCAGATATTAGAATATTCATCATCCCATTCTAATATAGAGAAAAATTCCGTTTCACACTTATCCACCCCTAAGTTAATCTGACTACAATAATCCGTCTTTTCATTATTATATAAAATTTTAGTGGAGACACCTTCTGGTAACTCCCATCCCTCCATAAATCCTTTAACTTCTTTATTATCAGCACATACTAATAATAATTGTCCTGGTTTTACTTGGGATTGTTTTAAACTGGTAATGGCTTTAGGAAACCATTCTTTAAATTTACCGGATACACTATGTATAGGTAATATAACTGTTATATCTGTATTATTCATAATTTTTAAGCGTTTGCACCAATTGGTGATAGTTTATTTATTGAATTTTTAAATTCTTCTGTTTTTTCATCTAATAAAGTTTTAAAATAAGAAAGTACGGATTCACGTTCCTTCTCTTCGGAAAAAACACTTACAGTTTTTTCCATTTCATCATATAACTGATTAGGTATGTTGCCCTCTAACCAGTTTTTTATGTAGTTACCCAGAACTTCTACTATTTTAGACTCGTCCGGTACCCATAAAGCATTCTCTTGTTTAAACCAATCAGGTTTAAGCATTGGTAATGTAGCTATGACTGGAGAGTTACATAACATCGACTCTAGAGGGAATGTACCAAAACCACTAATACGGTCCACCCAAACAGATACACATGATTCACTAAGATGTTTAGCAAATTCTTCCCTACTCATATTTCTCATATCTCTAAAAGTAATCCATTTAAATTGTGGGTTTTTAAGGTAAAATTCTTTAATTATTTTCATTGTGTTTCTAGGGTCTCGAGTATGGATAGCTACTAGTGGAGTCTTAGGTTTTTTACTTGTTTTAAAATATTCAGGGAAGGAAGGTGAAATTACATCAGATTGGATACTAGGGAATAAAGTCTTAATATATTCCTTCTGACTTTCAGTAGTCGTTATACATCTAGTAATTCCGTAGTTAACCCAACTAAATCCAGGTTGTAATGTTTCTAGAATATAATCATAAGCTTGACAAAAAATCATTTTAGTACAAGGCATATCTTTTATTTGTTCTAGGACGTGACCATAAAGTTCTGGAATGATTACAAAATCTTGGGGGCCAACCTTTAATTCCCCACTTTCGATACTTGCGTGAGGTAGTTCACTATACTCTTTAGGCAACCACTCACCGACCCCTTTATATTCTTTTTTCTCATATAGAATAAAAGCATTATAACCACCCTCATTTAAATATTTTACATATTGGTAGTTTAGATTTACTGAAGCGATTGCACGACCTTCAGTGTCTTGTGTTAAAAAATAAATTTTACATTCTTTATTTTCCATTTTACTTAATCCCGATTTTAATTGAGACAATTGTTTTTCCATATCCATTTAATTATAGTTTTTTAATTATATTATATTTTATTAATGTGTTTAAAGCTAATTTATAAGGTAAAGATAGCTTATTCATAGAAACCACACCTAAATTCTCATCTACTTCCTCCACAATTCCACAGGTGGTATCCAACATAACTTTGAAAAACTCAAACTTAGGTAGATTAATCTCTATATTTTTGCCATCATTAGACAACAGTTGTACGTTCATCATAAATTCGTCCACATCAAAATAAAGATATTCGGAACCTATTTTTAGTTTTAGATTACTAGACGGTAACAATTTCTTCACAGGCATCTTTAAACGATTTTATTTCTTTTATACTTTTTATTCTTAAATCACTAACCATATCTTCATTATAACATTTATCTATGATTATTAATTTTTTATCTTTTGGTTTAGACTTTATAATATCATTATCTGATGTTATAAAGAGGTCAGTTTTTTCCCATACACTATCTATAGTTTTTGTTGTATAGAAAATAATTTCGTCACAAACTAACCCGTATTTTGCTAAAAACCAGAGTGTGGCCGGTTTAGCTCGCCCAAAATCATCACTCACTATTCTTAATATATAGTTATTAGGCATTTCTTTGTAAAGTTCCCCTAGGTGAGAAATTATATTATTCTCTATTTCTTTAGCTTGTCCAAATATTTCCATTGGTGCCTCATCATATAAAAATTCTAGTAACTCATTATCATCACTAAACTCTACGTATTCCATTAAATTAGGTGTTATAACCGGAGAAAGTACTTCTCTGTCATTGTATTTTTCGTACACCTGCTCAAACTTAGTTAAGATATCTCTTATAACACCATTTATACTTATACTAATTATCATAGTTAAACCTAATTATTATTTATTATTTTGTAAAGAATCAAAAACCCTTTCTATCTTAGCAATTAATGGATTCCTAATAACATCAGATTTATTAAATTGTACGCACCCAATCTCATCTATGTTTGAAAAGTGGTTCATTAAAAAAGTTAATCCATTATGTCCTTTAGAATCTTGTTGTCTTTCATCACCTAAAAATATCATTTTTGAATCCCTACCTAATCTTGTCATTATAGTTCTCATGTTTTCTTGTGATATATTTTGTGCCTCATCCACAATAATTATTGACTTATCTAAGTTAATTCCACGCATATACGCTATAGGCATTTCCTCGATAGTTTTTAACTCTCTTAATCTAGATGTTATAGCCTGTCCCACTAACTTCTCAAAGTTATGTACAAAAGAAAACATAAAAGGTTCCATTTTTTCACGTAAATTTCCTTTTAAAAAACCAATTTCTTCATTTTTGAGTGTTGTTACCGATTTTACGATTACAATTTTTCTATATTTAGCGAATCGTTTAATTAATTTTAATGCTTCTGCACAGGCAAGAAATGTTTTACCAGTACCCG
>Ga0209757_10000351_pt1 | contig 11172 bp, 17 predicted proteins | sample ETNvirome_6_1000_FD_185472 | JGI IMG/M metagenome (GOLD analysis project Ga0209757, IMG submission 185472) | Marine viral communities from the Pacific Ocean - ETNP_6_1000 (SPAdes) (version 2) | ecosystem: Environmental > Aquatic > Marine > Oceanic | place: Pacific Ocean | collected 2013-06-19 | reverse complement strand
AAGCTTTGCGAGCTTTGATTTGTTTAGCACTAGGCATAATCTGAGTAATCATAGTATTACATAAGTTCTCTTTTTAGTCAATTTCTTGTCATTCGACAGTCTTAAAAAGAAATTATGTATGGTCAGGACATGGCAAAATCCAAAATTGTCAGGACATGGGGATCAGCGAAAGCGACTACTCAGGCGTTTTTCATTGATCTGCCAGTCCTGATCAAAAAGAGCCTCATATCAAATAATATGAGTCCGTTAGAAATAGCGAGAATGAGAGAAAAGATACGACAACAAATCCATTATCCTTTTTCTCGCTGGGGACATATTACGACTGTCCCTGAAAAACACGAATTGGAGGACAAATGATCCTTCATTCTTTTTTTATTATCGAGAGGTTTTTCTAAGTGGCTACTGAATTAGAGACTCCAGAGGGGACAGAGGACACAATCGAATTTCCAGTCCCAAAGTCAGCGAAAAATGAAAAAGGAATAATTGAAATTAACATAGAAGCTTCTGGAAAAAATATCAAGCTTGATACTAAATGGGTAATTCCACATTATCAGAAAGTAAGTTTAGGAAAGCTCGGAGAATATACAGCGAGAGAATATTCCATTGACGTAGCTCCAAAAGCTGTCAAATATTTGAATGATTTGGGATTTGATATTACGCCATATGCGGAGGACAGAAAAAGACAATTCATTGATGTCGTTTTGGCATACAATGACATTGCGACAAAATCAGGAATTATGACAAACAAAGAAAAATACAATATGAAAGATATGGTAGAATTAGGAAATACACAAACTCAAGCAAAATATCTCAACATGGCAAAAGCATTAGGACTTTTGACTGAGACAGGTCAAGCAGCTAAAATTCAAAGACCAGCATCCAGAATAGAAATCGAGCTGGGAAAGTTTCAAAAACAGCCATTAATTCAACAGTTTGAAAAAGACACAGAACATAAATCCGATCATTCTGACTGGAATAATGTTACAGGAAATTTGAAAAAAGCATTAAACATTATGGATTTAACAGCTGAGGACTTTGTAGCTGCTGATGATGAATTATCTCCAGCTGATGCAAAAAACAAAAAAAAATTCGAGTCATGGTTTAAAGAAAGAGCAGCTAAAAAAACATGGACAGCTATTGATGGATCAAAATGGTCATTAGATACATGGGGAGCTAGCAATGATCCAGATAGACCATATTTCTCAGGGACAGGAAATGAGACAACAGAAAAAGGAGACAGAGTAGCACAGGAAAAAAGAAGTTTTGCTAAGGCTGACTCAGAGTCTCAGCAAAAACAATTCAAAATAGCAATCAAACATTTTGGCGAGGCTCTTGACATAATTAAGGGAGGCAAAAGAGTAGGGAGCTGGTTTGAAATGCCTAAAGTAGTTTTGAAATTTGCTACGCTAAAAATGACAGCCAAACAAATCAAAAAAGCAATCGAATGTTTGTCAGAAATAAAAACTCCAGAGCAGCTAACTTTCGAGGAGGAGTCAGTTTATGGGACTATTATCAAAGCTGAAATGGAGGACACAGAAATAGTCGAGGAGAAAATTCCAGAGCTGCGAGACGCAAAAACCCTCCAAGAGCAATCAGGAAAAATTAAAAAAACAAAATTCGTAACTACTCAAGCAGATTGGGATGATGCGTATCTTTATTTTATGGTAGGATTGGATGTGGGCTGGAGAGCTGGCGAGGGACTTACAGCGACTTATGGAAATCCTCAGTTTTGGAAATTTGATAAAACAGTTCCAGAAAAATATCAATCTGGAGTATGGACTGAATCACTCGGAGAAAATTTACCATCTGTTATGAAGATTAAATTCTTAACTCGTAAAACATGGGGACTTACAACAAAAGAGGGAAAACCAAGAACATCTCACACAGAAATGATCTTGACTCCAAAGACGAGAGAATTAGTTGAGACAAAACTCAAAAAAATTCAGGAGGGTATTAATGCGATTAACGAGGATAAAATGACTCCTGAGCAAATTTTCAAAGAGTTTGGAGTCCAGAAATACAAACAGCTTGACGGTAAAAGAGTTCTCAATTATGATCATGTGTTAATCGGACATGATGGAAAATACATTGAGACAAACTCTGTCAAATTTCCATCAAAACACAGACTAACAATAGCTCAAAGAGATGCAAAGATAGCTAACAATGAAACAATCAAATCGCTAAAAAAAGTAACAAAAGGCGAGGAGACTCTCCATGCAGTTATGCGACAATGTTTGAAAGCGTCAGGAGTAGATCTTAACGAAATGGATGAGGATGGAAATTTAATTGGAGATTATTGGCTGACTGACTCTTTACACGCTATTCGTCATATCTTTGCTCAGAAATGGCTCTTACAATCTCATTGGAATTTTTCTTTTGTTGCAAAAAAAGGACATTGGGGAGCTACTCAAATTTTGGAGGATGCTTATGGTAGTGTAGGAGGAAAACAGCATATACTTGATAATCTTAATGCAGCTAAATTTACTTTGGATCAAGCTGAGGAGGAGGCTAACAAAGAATTTAGTAAAGACGTTGTAGCATCAACAGAGACAGAGCATCAATCAGATAAAGAAAAAGCTAAGGGAGGAACAATTTGAATTACAGAGACAGGCATCCTACCTTTAGTTTTCGTATCGAGCCTATGCAGAGATCCAAACTTGACAAACTCGCAAAGATTGATAAAATTTCAACTAACGAATTTGCAAGAAAAATTATTACAATGTATTTGAATAATGACTTAGTTAAAAAAACTGAGGATTTGCAAACAGAAAAAATGAGATTGCAGATTGAAAAATTAAAGGCTGAAATAAAATACATGGAAATTAAAAATAACTATGCGGAGAATTTTCATGCTCCATTGTCAAGAAGTGCAACAGTTCACATTAAACCTCAAGTAATTGTTGAGACTACTAGCCCAGCTCAACAAGTCCAGCAAAGTCCGTATGATGCAAAAAATAGGAGAATCCAATGCGTTGAATGTGGAGTTTTATTTTTCTGGAAAACAAACTCAACGGAAATGAAGTGGGTTATTGATCAATACAAACAGCATCTTTTGGTTAAGCATGGGAGAAATATGACAGCATTTGAAAGTGATGTTATAAATAATCTGGAGTATGAGGGAGCATCATTATGAAGTGCGTTAATTGTGGCAGAAACATTGAATTGGCTGAACAGGGACTGCTTGGTGTGAATAAAAAAGTGTGTGATAAATGCATTTATTTCATAAATGGATTAAGGAGAAATTTGTAAAATGAAAAAAGATGATGATAGATGGTTTCTTAGAACTACAAGAAATCATTTGATATGGCTAAAAAAAGCGTATAAACAAGAAATGAGTGTAAAATTTGGAAAAACCACAAGGTTAACGAAACGTAGAGAACTCCGAAGAAGGCACTTAAGAATGAACATTGAATCCACTCAACGACTTTGGCGAGAATTGGTAAGAGAGAGAAAAAATGAAAAAAGATGATGTAATAATTATCAGTTGTGCAGTTTGTGGAGGAATGTCCCATGCAGTTAAAAAAAATGAGATGGGAGGGAATTATGTCTTAGATAAAGAGATGATTATTTGTAAAGTTTGTTTTGGGTTATTGAATTGATCTGTCACAGCTGTAAATGTCCTATTGACAAAGATGATAATTATTTATTGAGAAATAAAAAATATTTTCATTATCTCAGGAATGGATGTTGTGATTAAATGATCTGTCATAAATGTGGCAAAGTCGTTTTGTGGGAAAAAATGATTGTTGATAAGAATGATGAAAAAAGAATCTATCATATCCAATGCTGGGATAAGGATGAGGAAAATTGAGCTGGAATACTTGGGAGACTCCCATCAGAATTGTCCAATGCGTACTATGTAAAAGAGAGACATCAGAGGGACATTCAGAAAAAGTGTTTGATGATATTTGGGTTTGTTCTTGGTGTTGTTGTGGTGTGAATTGACAGCAACTTTCAATCTTTCAGATGATCCAATTTGGGAGACTCCTCCACATATCTTCAAGTTTGGATGTGAGTTGTTTAATTTTACTCCAGAGATTGATGTTTGTGCAACTGCTCAAGATAAAAAATGTGAAATATTCATTGGAAAAGATTCCTTAAACAAAGAGTGGCATAGACCATTTTTTATGAATCCGCCTTATGGACATCAAGTCAAAGACTGGATAAAAAAAGCATATCTCTCTCATTTAAAATATAATGTCTCAGGGTTAGCTTTACTATTTGCAAAAACCGATACTCATGCATGGCATAAATACATCTTTGATAAATCAACAGTTCACTTTCTGGAGGGAAGATTACATTTTTTTAAGGATGGAAAAGAATCAATTAATCCAGCTCCTTATCCAAGTGCATTAGTTTTTTGGAGAGCAAAATGAATTACAAAGACAAACTTGAAAAAATGAGAGCTACAATTCCATTGACTGACGAAGTTGAATGTCCCAAATGTAAAAACAAATTTTATGACGACTATAATTTAATTTCACTTTCAGCATTAAATTTATGCCTACTTTGTGCAAATAGGAATCTTGATAAGGACACTATTAAAGAGAAATATCATGTCTGAAAATGAAGCTGAGACTCTGACTCCTAAAGGAGAAAGTTTAGTCAAGCATTGTCCAATTTGTGGCGTAGAATTTGATGATGGTGTAGCCATGACAAATCGGTGGTTACTTTGCGGATCATGTGAGACTGAATTTCAAGTAAAGGTAAAGAGCCAAAGATGAACAAGTCGAGAGTAGCGAGAGATCTCTGGAGAAAAGTATTCAATGATAATCTCATAGATCTCCGAGATGCGGATGCTAGAAAACAAGTAGTTTCAGAATTTCTTGCAGATCCGATTAATCGGAAAGCAGGCTGGAAAACGAAAGATGCTAGGTTCATGCGACTCGGACTCCAATCCGTAGCAAAGGAAAATAATTTCAATCTTCTCAATGCAGGGATAACTCCTACTCCGATCCGTTCAAAAACAACAAAGGGAAATTTGAATCTCAACGTAAAGTCAAAACAGAAAAAAGTCCCTGATTTGAAAACAGAGCAAACACAAGAGCCTGAGAAAAAAAAATTTGGAGCTTTGCCTCAAACTCCACAATTACAGGGACAGCAAGCTCAGGCAGTTTATTATTCAGCTCAGGCAGTAGGTCAAATTTTCGATACGGTTTTTAATATTATTTCATCAAGATTTGATACTACTCCATTAAGTCAGAATGAGAGGATCGCATTGGGAGAATCTTGGAGTCCTATTTTTTCAGAATATTTTGGAGAGCAAAATAAATGGATAATGCCAGTAATTATCACATTGCCAATAATATTGCAGAGACTCGCAGAGATGTCACAAAGGAAAAAGGAACGGGAGCTCAAAGAGAAATATGCAATTAAAGACGAGCCAGCTAAAGAGCCAATAGAGAAAAAATCAAAATGGGAGGATATGGGATTTGGAAAAACAGAGACTGACAAAAGATGAATATTTGGATCAGCTTGATCCAGATAAATTAAATCTTGAAAAAAAAGACTTGCTTAATTTTTGTGAGAAATGTACTGATGAATGGAAAAAAAATAAAATTGCTAACTTCAAATTTATCGTAGCAATCTCACTTATTTCGGCTGGCGTAAAATGCACTCCAGAAGAAGTTTTGAAAGCTGTTTGGAAAAAAATTCTAGTTTGGTTTTGGGATCTGCAATACAAAAACGCCTTAGCAGAAAAGGAGGGAATGTTAAAGAGGTTAAAAGAACTTGGATCAGGATAAAATTAACAAAGTCGTAGATATTTTTTTTACGTCACTAAAAACAGAGTCAGATGAAATGCTTGATACAGGACTCAGCCAAAACATGACAGTTGAAACATTGCATCAAGCCTGTCAAGATTTAATCAAATTGCATCCAAAAAGATTTGAACAGTACGTTAATTTTTTTGAGACAGCCTGTATGTATTTACAGGATGAATCAGATCAGATTCCAGAAATTCATACAGAAATTCCAGAGGCTAAATTAGTATGAGTGATGATAGTTCTCCAGATGAATCAGAGGCTGAGGATTTTGCCATTGACACAGCTGAGAAATCCCAATCAAAGGACTTGCCTGAGTCAGAAGTAATCAAGTCACATCTGCAATCTGGAGAACAATTAAATTTTAACTTCATAGCGTACGAGGAAAAAATTGTAATCGTAGGAGCTTCTGGATCAGGAAAAACTTATCTCGCTAACGAAATAATGAAAGGACTCAGAGGAATTTCTGTATGGGTATTTGATCCAAATTATCAGTTTCATTCAAGTCGAGCAATGGTGTTTAACGATTTGTCAGAAATGCTGAAAGTTTATGACTCTGCAAAAAGGGGACATTATATCCTCCAGCCACATGATGCATCAGAGCATACGTTTAGGCGTTTTAATGCAGAGGCTTTCAAGAGGGGAAATTTAACTTTAATTGAGGATGAAATTCACAACTGGCTGTCGAAACAGAAGGTAATAAAAGAATTTAATCAAGTCATACTCTCAGGCAGACCTAGAGGAATTTCTGTAATTTCAATTTCGTCAAGACCAGCCAGCTGTCCAAATCACATCTTGTCAAATGTAAAACACGTTTTTGCTTTCAAATTAAATCTTGAAAGTGACGTAAAATTTCTGGAGGGATATTTAGGAAATGATGTTTGGGTTTTAATGCCTCCAGATAAGAGAGCTCGTCTCAAAGATCATCCAGCTCTTGAAAAATATACATTTTTTTATAGAGACATGGATCTCGATCATGGAGTGCTTGGTAAAGTTTGAAAAGAAAAGTTTGGACATGTCCTGAATGTAAGTTCAGAAAATTTGAATCGCTAAATGCTTTGAATGTGCATATTGGAAAATCTCATATTGTTGACTACAAAATTTCAATTATTAACAATAAAGTAGTTTTCAAAACAAAGGCTCGAGGCTCATTCAAATATATAGAAAAAACGAGAGATTAGATCATCAGTTGAGTATGCTTAATCTTCTAACTGATCACGAAAGATAAACAAGCTATGCCAGCAAAATTGCTTAACTCTCGGTATTTTCTTTTTTTGGTTCATATTAAGTAAAAAATCGAGAGACTGGAATTAATCGCTTAGTAGGTGAAGCTAGCATCTCGTTCAGTTTGTTACCAATCTCTCTAAGGATTTGATCGTTCACTAAAGAACCGCTAGTGGAGAAAGCCAAAGCTAATTTGGTATTCTTATTGGCAAAGTCCACAAAGCAATCAAATCCCATGAAAAGTATAGAAAAGCGAGAGAATAAGAGTATTATCCAAAGGTTGTGACTACTTAGGCACTACCTTTCAAGCTTGAGTCTTAATTATAGAATAATCATAAAATATGTTATCAATGTCAGCCCAATCAGCAAGACTCGCAGGAAAAGTAAAAACAGTAGTTTTGGATCAAGCGATAATTGCAGTAATGTCAGCCAGCCTCATAGCTCCGTATTTTGTCCCAAGAATTAACAATGTATTAGACTCAGTTCCTATTCTCAGAGATCATAAATCTATCTCATCCCTAGTAGCTGGCATGATTATTTTTGGTATTGCCAAAGGAGTCAGGATGCCTCCAGTATTAGCAGCTGTAATCATTGGTGTAAGTGGTGCGTTCATCCTAACTGCGATCCTACCATTATATACACAGGTTACAAATCGAGGAGTGGGTCAATAATGGTGCTTAAAAATTATAGGACTCTTTCTGCTGTCCAAACATGGGACAGTACAGCTCAAACAATTATCACTCAACTGCCAAGAGACTTTTTAGCTCAGCGTTATTACATTGACATGAACAGCTCAGGAGTAGTAGCAGCTGGGACAGTTACTCCAGTAGTTGACGGAGGACTCAAGATGATTACTAATATCAAAATTGTCGCAGTAGGAGAGGGCAGCTCAAGAACAATCTTTGAGGTTAGTGGTCAGGATTTGTATCACATGAATTTATTTGACTATGGTGCTCCTGTGTCGCCAATTACTTTTCCATTGACAACAGGATCGGGACAGCTGCACATGAATTTTTGTATCGATTTCAGATGTAATAAACTAGACCCAGATGATTATTCGGTAGCGATTCCTACTTACTTACTTTCATCATTGCAATTAGAAATTACTTATGCTGTCCCATCCACTACAAACTATGGTTCAAATCCTCCTACAACTTTTGCTACTGACGTAACAACTAGAATTACTTGCATAGAGGGTATTCCAGAGGCTGGAGAAGATTTCAGTTCGAATCCTTTAATGACAGTCTTAACAAAAACTTTGACAGCTGACACATCATCAGGGACTCTCGAATCCTTTGATACATTTTTCCAAGTGGGAGCATTAATTCGGAGAGACTTTATCAGAATTGAAAATTCAAGTAACGTCAGGTCAGATGCTGAGATGACAAACTTTCAAGTTAATTCAGGAACAATCCCATTGATGTCAAATATCTTTGTCCCATCACAAAAAATGAATAACATTATCAATTACAGAATTTCATCAGGATTTCCTAGAGGGACAGCTGTATTCTCAGGGACTACTAGTCCAATTCTCAATGCACCTTATGATCAAGGAAATTATATTAGTGACGGCTATATTATGCTGGATTTTTACAATAACAGAATGCCTTTCATTAACACAGCTGGAGGATTACGCATAGGAGGTCTCTCAACTGTGGGCTATTCAACTTCTGATTTAGTTTTTCAAGGAAATTTCATTGCAGCTTCTAGTGTAATAACTCGCGTGCAAGAGACTATTGAGGGCTGATAAGAATTGCCAGCCTTTTTAGCTCAAAAAAAAAAGAACAAATTGCTCGACAAGTAATTCTTAAAGAATATACAAATCGAATCACTAGACAGTCAATTCGTTTAACTGGAAATCAGTCTCTCTTAGAATCCCATCAGCATACAGAAGATAAGGGAATAGTTGACAAAGTAAAAAATTTGCTGGGAGGTAAATAATTTGGTATTTGGCACAGGTAAAGGAGCTGGAAAATTAATTTTAATAATGGCTCTTGTTGTAGGAGGATTTTTTGTTTTCAGGCAGATTCAAAAGAGGACATCATAATGGCTCAGGGTAAAGGTAAAGGCAAGGGTGTTTCTGGAGCTGGTAGTACAAGCTCAGGAGGCTCAACAGCTGGCGGAGGATCTCCAGCTGGCGGAGGATCTCCAGCTGGCGGAGGATCTCCAGCTGGCGGAGGATCTTCAAGTGGCGGAAGAAGTACAACAGCATCAAGATTTACTCCTACTCCAGCTACTGCTCCAGTTGTTCAGGGCAGTTCATCAACTACTACTCCGCCAAATGCTCAGAGTACAGTCGCAGTTTCTACTCCAAATTATTCTCAGGCATTAGGTTTTTCGACTAACGCATTAACTGAGGGAGCTGGCTCAGCCTCCAATGTCTCAGCTTCAAATGTGCAACAAAGTCAGCAAACAACAGGACAGGCTAATCCTCTAACAATGGGAGTCAAGCCAGCTGCTCAAACGCCTAACGTAGGGTATGGTCAAACTCAATACACTATGATGGTAGAAAAATATGGAAAAGAGACAGCTGACAAATTAGCTACTCAAACATATGTCTCATATAATTTGTCTCCAAAAATGGCAGTAAATACTGACAATCAATATTTACAAAGTGAAAACGCAGCTTTAACCAATGCTGAAAAGAGACAGCAAGAATTTGTAAATAATAATTCATTCATGGCTAATCCTCAGCCTATGGCTACTGCTCCCATTCCTAACGTGATTACAGTTTCTACTCCGTTATATCAGCAAGCTGGAGAAAAAGAAAATCCTTTGACAATTCTTGAGGGAAATAAATTCATCTCTCCAAGTCAGCAATATTTACCACAAATTAACGAATCAATAGCAGTTAAGCCTGAATATGTCGCATTTACAAATAATCCATATATTGGCGTACATCAAAATTCAGCCATTCAGCCAAATGCAGATTTGTCAGAGTCTCAGAGAAAAACACCAATAGATTATTTGATTGATATTAAAAACCATAAATATTTTCCTTTGGCTATTGTGGGAATTATGGCATTAGTAATATTATCCATGTTTGGAGGAGCTCGAGTAACTAAGAGAGGCAATGGAGGCAAAGGAATTTTCAGATCAATAGGAGGCTCAGGACAGCCCATAATTACGGTGGTAAAATAAATGGCTAATTCAAACATGGCAAATAATTCAGATGGCTCTTTTCACATTTACTTAGAGCCAAAGAAAAAACCTAAACCAATTTCAAAAGAAATTCCCAAAGTCGAAATAAAAAAGGAGGTAAAAAATGACAAAAAAAATAGAAAGTAAATTGGCTAAAATTGGCGTTCCTAGTGCGTATATAGGAATTACAGCATTAGTTGTAACTTTGTTATGCAGTCAGTTAGGTGTGTAAATAATGGGATCATTATTTACTACTGGAAGGGTTACTCAAAGTAGTACAGGAGGCGGAGTAGCATCAGGGACAGTTTTGCCAGCTGGGACAGAAATAACTGGAATAACATCAGGAGCTGTTTTTTTGGACTTTGTCGCTGGCACAATTACTTTGCCAGCTGGATCTCCTACTCCGTTAGTTAGACCAATGCAGAAAAATCTCAATGACTTAGGACTTAACCAATGTCAGAGTATTGGAATTTGGGTTTCTGATGCTGATGCAATTTGTCAAATCGGTTCAGCTGTCACACTAGCTGATCATAATTTATCAAGAGTGGTAAACAATTACGGTTTTTCTAACGTTACAATTACAATTCCAGCAAACTCTACTCCAGATGCTACGAATCAAATTTTCTTCATGGGTTCGACTGATAATTGGCTCGGTTACGCTTTTCCCAAAATTTCACACCAAAGAGGCAAAATTGACTCAGCCTCCGTTGATGCGGTTACAACAGTTTTGTCAAAACACGTAGGAGCATATAATCAATTTATCATAACGACTTACAATAATGACGGAGCTAATTCTCTGGATATGCAAGTTCAATTCTCAGAGGATGGATCTACGTGGTTTGCAGATTCTGGATATGCTGGATCAGTTACTTTGGCAGCTGGAGCTTTTGATGCTTATGCCAGTTCGATTGAACATCATTTCATACGAGTAGTAATTAATTCAACAAGTGCAGGAAATTCAGCTGACTTTGAAGTATTTTATAACTTTGTAAAAGACAAAGGAGACTCTGGATTATAATGGCTACTCAAAATTTTCTCTCTGATT
>Ga0209757_10000350_pt1 | contig 11176 bp, 16 predicted proteins | sample ETNvirome_6_1000_FD_185472 | JGI IMG/M metagenome (GOLD analysis project Ga0209757, IMG submission 185472) | Marine viral communities from the Pacific Ocean - ETNP_6_1000 (SPAdes) (version 2) | ecosystem: Environmental > Aquatic > Marine > Oceanic | place: Pacific Ocean | collected 2013-06-19 | reverse complement strand
AAAAATAGATCATGTTATTATAGTTGCTCCTAAAGGAGTATATCATAATTGGATTAATCAAGAGTACGAGATTCATATGCCTGATGATGTTAAAGAATTTACAGATATAGAATTATGGTCTCCCAATCTAACGAAAATTAACCTAGATCGATTATCCAATTTTTTATTACCTTCTCATAGATTAAAATTCTTTGTAATTAATATAGAAGCTTTAAGTAGTGAAAAAGGCAAAAATTATCTAGAACGATTTTTAAATATCGGAAAATGTTTTTTTGTTATTGATGAAAGTACCACTATAAAAAATAGAAGTGCACGCAGAACTAAAGCTTGTTTAAAACTTTCTCGATTTGCTAAATATAGAAGAATCCTTACAGGAACTCCAGTAACACGAGGTCCATTAGACTTATGGTCTCAGATTCATTTTCTTGATGAATATATATTTCAAAATAGTTTTTATGCTTATCGTAATACTTATTGTGTAGTAAATCGGAGAAGATTAAGCACTCATACTTTCGACGAAGTTATAGGTTATCAAAGATTAGATGAACTTCAAGAAATTCTTAAACCATATTCTTTTAGAGTTACAAAAAAAGAATGTCTAGATTTACCTGATAAAATTTATCAACAACGAGAAATTGAAATGACACCCGATCAAAAGAGGATGTATCACGTATTAAAAAAGCAAGCGATATTAGAATTAGAACAGTATAAAACAGTTACAGCTCCTTTAATTATTACCAGAATATTAAGACTTCAACAAATACTATGCGGTTATATTAAATATGATGATGGAAAAATAGAAGATATAAAAGGACCAAATCCGCGTCTTGAAGAGCTTCTTTCATTACTAGAAGAAATAGATGGGAATGTAATTATATGGGCAACGTTTAGAAGATCAATCGAAATGATCCGTGAAGCACTAGCCAAGAAATATGGAGTCGAAAAAGTAGCTTCTTATTATGGTGGAACTGTAGCAGAAGAAAGACAAGAGATTGTTAATGCATTTCAAAAAGGAAAGATTAGATATTTTGTTGGACAACCTCGAACGGGAGGATTTGGTTTAACTCTTACTAAAGCAAAAACAGTAATTTATTTTAATAATACATATGACTTTGAAATTCGATCTCAGTCTGAGGACCGGGCTCATAGAATTGGTCAAGATGAAAAAGTTACATACATCGATTTTGTATGTCCAAAAACGATTGATGAACGTATTTTAAAGGTATTAAAAAATAAAAAACACTTAGCTGACGAAATTACTGGAGATAACTGGAAAGAGCTATTTAACTAGATTTTTATACTATTGCTCTCACAGAGAGCCCTCAGGATTCATTTTTAAAGCTTGTCGTGATACTTCTATTGCGTCTTTTTCGAGAGCTTTCTCTACCTCTTCCACCAAGCAATAAGTCCCTGGTGGAGCTAATCGATAAGATTTCTGAAGTTTTTCATAGCTTTCTATATCGATATACTTAGTTTGCATAATAAAAGGCATATCATGCTTTTCATCTTTAGGATTTTTTTTATTAAGATAATTTAATCTTTCACCACTAGCCCATAAGACACATTTAAAAGTTTTTAGTTTATCCATTTTCCAAATAATCTATCAAATATAAAAAGAAAAGGAAGTAAAATAAGCCACATAATAACAATACTAATAATTATAATACCACTTATTATACTTTTAATTTTTTTAATTAATTTTTTCATAAAACTGTAGCTCTCGTTTTATATTTTGCAACCCTTCTTCCAAACCATAATGTTTCTTTTGCCCATTCATATAAGTTCGAATTAAAGTTTTTACCTTCAAATAATAATTTATTGTTTTTCAATTTAAGTTTCGCTTCTTTTTCTATAACTTCGTGAATATTATATTTAAATTTTTCTATTAAAGGATATTTTTTAAATGGATTATGAAGTCTATATAATTGATATTTAAATATTTCATCTATTACTTTTAGATCAATAAACGGATATTCAGCAATAATAAATTCTCTCATTTCTTTATAAAAGATATTTTTATTTTTAGTTAATCGAATACAAGAAGATTCATCAACTTCCCAATTAATATCTCCTACCCCTGGAATTACATCTCCCCAATGTCTTTTATTATCTAAAATATCTTTTAAATTATTTTTAATATTCCAATATTCTTTTCCTAAATATGTGTTAGAATTATTTTTAGCCTCAGATAATACTTTGGTATAAAATTCTTTATATCCAATATTATAAATTTTTTTTAAACCTCTTGCTATAAATTGTAATGGACCTAAATAATGACCAAATATTATAATCCATCTAAATTGATGACCCTCGATCCACTCTTCATAGCTGCAAGTATTAGTGGAAGTAACAAAACTTACTAAATCATCTACTAATTTTTCAGGATTTGAGCGATGAGAAAATCTTGGTTGAGTATCTGTAGTTTTAATTCCATATCGTTCTTTATAACCAGGTTCACTTATAGGAGCATTAGGAAGTAACATCATTAAATGTATATCCAAATAATTATGATATCCTTCTTCAATTATATAAGTTACGCCATTAATAAATGAATTTAAAGTTTCTTCAGGAAGTCCCCATATTAATTCCACATAACTAGATATATTTTCTTTTTCATAAGTTTGAATAAAATCTCTTAATTTACCTTCATTAACATTTTTTCTTTTAATAGCTTTTAAAACTGTTTGATTCATGGATTGAAGAGCTATTGTCATTCCTTTTTGAACATCTGCTTTTTCAAATAATTTTGCTATTTGTAAAACTTTATCAGATTGACCTTTTGCCCACGTAACTCTATAAGCATGAGGATATTTATATTTATTTTTAGTTTCAATTACAAACTGAGCTAAATCATAATCTTGTTCAAAAAGAATACCAAAATTGGAATTAGCATCTGTTATATACTCTATTTTATTTTTAGCAATCCACTCTATTTCTTGTTTGGTTTTATCATAACTTGTTTTAAGTTTCTGATAATATTGTTCTCCTATTTCACAAAAAGCACAACTAAAAGGACAACCTCGTGCTGATTCAACAGTTGCATTAAAAGCGTAATTATTTTCTTTTTTATTTTTTTCAATAATCCAATCAAAACTTCCGTCTAAATAAGGACTAGGCATATCTTCTATTTCTTTTACTCTTTCTCTGGAAGGAGTTCTAAATTCTTCTTTATTTAGATTTAATGTAATTCCATTTATATTTTTTAAATTATTTAAATTTAAAAGTAATTCTTCTAATGTTAGTTCGCCTTCATGATGAATTAATACATCTACATATGGATACTTTTTAAAAAATCCTTTATTTCTATCGGGCAGTGGTTGATGTTGTCCTCCATAAAGTATTAAACAATTTGGATATTTTTCTTTTACAGCTTTAGCTATTTCACAATTTAAATTCCAATTCCACATAAAACAGGAAAATAAAAGAACGTCTGGATTTGTTATTTTAGAAATAATACTTATAGCATCTTCACGAGCAAAAAACCAATCTTGAAGTTTATATTGTTTATTTATTTCTTTATTGGTTTTTAAATAAGACCATACGACTCCAGAACTATATGGAAGATAAACTTGATTTGCGAAGACGTCACTTAACTCAAAGAGATAGATATTCTTCATTTATTATTTGTAATTAACCTTTCTGTAGATTAACTGCGGACGGGCCTTTTGCACCCTCTTCAACGTCGAATGTGATTGCTTCACCTTCAGCTAAACCGCTTAAACCTGCGTTTTTTACTGCTGAAGAATGTACAAAAACATCTTTAGCGTCATCGTCTCGTGATATAAAACCATACCCTTTGGTAGGATTAAACCACTTGACTTTTCCGTTTAATGTCATGTTGTTTCCTTTTATTGTTATTTATTTTAATATCTACTTCCTGAATCATAGTTTCCATCTGTATAATCATGTTTTAATACTTCTATTATCCTAATACGCCCAGTTGTTTCACCTTTTTCTTCAATATATTCTACTTTTGCTTTTATATCTTTTCCACAAGCAAACTGTACTCGTTCTGGCTGAATAGTTCTTTCAGCAATCCTCTTATTTTTTAAACATTCTGACATTGAAGATTGATAAGTATGCTCTACTAACTTCCCTTCCATAAACATACAGAGTGCCACGCATATAATTATTTCATTAGGCATTATCTTAACCCCCACCAAATTAAAGCTAAAGGTATTACAATATGTTCAAAAATTTCATACAAACATATAAAAACTAAAAGCCATGTAAAGAATATACTGGTTTTAGATTTTAAAGTTATATACTTAAACATTCCTTCATGCCATGTAGTTATTTTCTGTGTAAGTTTTAATAAACTTTCTTTCATTATTGATCTCCATTACTAAAGGATCTTTGCTTATCCTTTAGCTTTTCTACATCACTTTGTAGTTTTTCAACAGCTTTTTCTAAAGCTTTTATATTAACTTCATTATGTAACATACCATCAATTCTTAATTGCTGTTTATCAGTCTGTTTATAAAGTTCCTCTATGAGCATAAATTGTTCTGAATCAGCGGGGTAAGGATCCGAGTAATCCACGAGGCCATTTTATTCTGAACTCTGAATTCATTTCGAGATCCTTCTCCATAATTTGTAGTTTAGTTGCGTGTGTATTTAATTTTTCTTGAATACCAAAAAAAGCCCAGGTTCCTATTGCAACTAATGAAATAAGACTAGCTACAGTCTTAAAAGGCATTTGAACTTTAACATCTTCTGAAATTTTTAGTGGCATTAGTTACAATTTATTTTATCTAAGTCAGCTGGTATTTCTTTTGTAAACCAAATCCAAGATTCAATTTTTGTTCCTTCTTGTGTGTAAGTACATTTTTTTCCTATCGAGCAGGCGCTTAAAGCAAATAATAATGCTAGTATTAAAAATAGTTTATTCATTAGTCTTTTCCTTCTATACTGGTCCCTTTAAAAGGATCATTCACAGTGTTTCTATTATTCTCGTTATAATCTTTTACTATAAAACTTTGTTCATATGTTAAACTTTCAGCTTCAACTTGTGCTTCATGATATTGACAACACTCTCCATTTTCTTTTTTTTCTTTCGAATGATCATTACAATATTTTATTGTCTTTATTGACATACCTCACACTCCTCATGTTCACAACTCGTACAAGCACATACCCCATAAATATCACTATGTTCCTTAAAAGAACAGTGACAATTACAGTTACAATTTTTACACTTATCAGCCATTAAAACCTTTAAAAAGCCAATTTATAAATTTTTTCCATTTTTTTCTAATCCAGTTCATATTTTTATCCTCTTTTTTTTCTTAGGTGTACTACCATATGCTTTAGCCCAACGTTTAGCTATTTGTGGCTTTTTTTTCCATAAATAACGACGTTGTTTTTCTGAGCGAAAAGGCATTATTTCTTTTTAATTATATCTGCCCCTTTTAAACCATAAATAGCTGATACCACACCAATAAACAGAGCTTGATACCAAAAGGGCATATTTCCAAAGTACTCAAAAAACATATCTACTTTTTGTCTTATATCAGGATCATCTGAAAAAATCGACCATATTAATAGCATCACGGGGGATGATACCAAGATTAATACAAATTCGTCCTTCCATCCTTGTTGATTATTCTGCATTACAGCTTGTTTATATTCCAACTCACCTCTTGCCATTTTACTAGCATGAGTAACTTGAGCATCAGCCATAAGCATTTGAGTTTCTTTACGTTTCTTATAGATATGTGTCCCTGCGTTTAAAGCTAATTTGATTACACTAAACCACATTTATTTTCTCCTTTGTTAACCACTCTTTTACATTAAATGATGGACATTGTTTAACATCATCTACTTCATAATGTCCTATAATTTTTTCTATTTTATATTTATCTTTTAATTTTATTATAATATCTTTTAGTGCTTCGAATTGTTTATGATCAAAATTATTTTCCCAACCTCCAGTACCATATCCACCTACTAGACATACGCCTAATGAAGTTCCATTAACTGCTCTTGCATGAGAACCTACCATCGATTCATCTCTTCCAGATTCCAATGTACCATCACGACGAATGACAAAGTGATAACCTATATCATCCCATTTATTATCGTTTACATGCCACTTTTTAATTTCTCTTACACCTATATCCATACTTGCAGGTGTTGCAGCACAATGAATAACAATCATATTTGTTTGTTCTCTTTTGTCCATTAGTCATTTTACTCTTTTTTGAGAGATATGACACTCTTTTTTATTTATATCGACATAGAGTAATTCCACTAAAGGATTTCTGGCATTACGTGCTATTTTACTTCCATCCTTTCTATAATTTCTTGTCTTTATATCAAATAATCTAACTTCTAAAGTCTTAGGATTAAGTGCGATTAAATCAACTGGACTATTAGTTTGATTCCCTTTAAAGACGTGATAGCCCATTTCTTGTAAATAACATACTGATAGATTTTCCGCAAAGCAACCCTTTAAGTTACGATTCATAAAACTTTATCATATACAAGTGTAAGTAATCCTATAATTATTAATCCTGCAACTGTAAATAAAATTTTCTCAAGTCGTTCTATTTGACGCGATAATTCTTTTAATCTTTCGTGAGTTTGTCTTTGCATAATTCGACATAATTTTTCGTGGTTATCTAATCGCGTATGTGCGATCTTATCAATCTTATTATGGGGCATTTATTTCTTCTAATTTTTTTTCAACTGCTATTATTTCTGGTGATTTAACACTCTCGCTTTGTTCATTTATATTTTTTATAAGATTTTTAGCAAAGTCCCATATTGGATCAACAACTTGTTTTTTAACGGATTCTATCGTAAAATCTGCTGCATATTCCATTCCTTCTGCAACTGTCGCTTCCCCTGGAACTGGAGCACGGTGTTTTTGTATCGTATAATCGCCAATAGTAATTTCCTTATTTAAAAGATCAATTTCAGTTAGAGCTTCACTTGTAGCACTTAAAGTTAAAATAGATGGTTTAAAAAAAGTATCAAATCCAACATGATTTTTAAAAACAGTATCGGCCCACTTAATTTTTTCTCCGGTAGTCATCTTATCTAAAATTACTGGATACTGTCCCGAGAGAAAATTCTTTTTAGCAGTGCTAATCCATAATTTATAATCGTCTAAATAGGAATGAGTAACACCGTCAAGATCAAATTTATCATAAAGACGAGATAATCTATTTACGATTAATCGATTGTGATTTAATGGACCATAGAATATATCAATCAACATTCCACCCGATTGAGTCTGTTGTGCTAAAGTGCTATAAGCAGCATCCATATTTCCTAGTTTGTCCATTGTTGCTTTTGAATTATTTTGAAGAACGATTAATGCTTTCGCCAATATCTGATGGTCTTTTACAAATTGCTTACCAAAAGCATGTCGTAACATTCCTTGATTCACGTGTAAATATTCAGCAAGTAATGCTCCATTAAAACCCAATTCATTAGTAATAGGAGACATAGTTGATGATCTTCTAAACATATTAGTAACTATTACCCGTTGAACTGCTTTCCATGCTTCAGAATTAACTCCTCCTAATGCCTTAATAACAGGTGTTAGTTTTAGGGTATTTCCTTGTTTTACTATCGCATTTCCCATTGATTCTGCTGTATATGTTGAAATATCATTTCCTAATTGTAAATATTTTTGAATAATTCCCATATCCAAACTATACTTTTTTAGAAAATCTTTATATTCTGCTTCTGCAAGTTTGGAACTTTTATTAAATTTACTCCATATTTTTTTTCCTAAAATATTTTCTAGTTGCTCGCCATATTTAATCATAAAATCTGCGTGACTCATTTTTCGATAATGAGGTCCACTTTTTACAACTTTATCTAAATAGAATTCCATCGATGCTGCACGAATTTTAAAAGCAGTATTTTTATTCATTTTCCAGTAAGCATTATTTTCTAATAAATCTCCTAGAAGTTTTGAATCTCGGATAGCATTTTTACCATCAAAAAATTTAAAAAAAACGTTAGAGCCTTCATATGTCGCTGCCACTTTTGTTGGAGAAAGCAAAGTAGTTCCGTATCCGAATTGCTTAGCGAAGTCATTTACACCACTTGCTTGTCTTATATATGTTAAATGATTTGATGTGTTAACTAATTTTATAAGAGCTTTATTATCAGTAGCCATTACACTTTTTTCTATTGCTTGATTAATGACACCTTTAAATTTTCGTAAGAAATTTTTTTGAACTCCCTCTGCTGCAATTGATTCTAAATCTCTAACGATATTAAGAAGTGTTTTTGCGTTCGCATAACTAAGATTTCCACCTTCATTTTTTCCTAATTTAATATAATTCTTTAAAATTGTATGACCTTCAATATGAGCTTTTGATACTAAAGACTCAATAGTACTAATTGTTACTGTATACTTAGCCATCGCTTGTTTAAATTCTTTATCTGTAGCGAAGTTCTTTCTAACAGGTTTATCGGGCATCATAGCTCTCATTAATTTTTTAGGATTATCTCCTAAAATCGATCTGAAAGTTTGCATATTCACTTTTAAGTTTAGTTCATTTCCAAACTTAATCTGATAAAGAGTATTTTTTGCGTTCTTTCTATAAATACTTATAATAGCATTATCTGTAGCTGATTGTGTTGCTGCTAATTTCTTAGAGATTTCACTCATAGGAAAAGCAAAATTATGTATATATTTTACATTAGGAGCAGAACTAATCGTTCCACTTAAAGTTTTTAGAATATCTTGTTCAAGTGCAAGACCAGCATTTAAAATATATGGTTTGCTTGCATTATCAGCTGCAACAATCTTTGAGACTGCGTCATCTAAAAGTTTAAAATTATCTGTAAGTCTAATATCTGTTCCTACTATTTTTTTAACAATCTGACTTTCGACATTAAAAATAACGTTCTCTTTTTTAATTAATTTATTAATTGACTCTTTTATTCCTTTTTTACTTACTTTCGAAGTATAGCCTATTACTAATTCTGGAAATTGTGTAGCTATTGACGTTGCTAGATATGCAGAAGCTTCTTCAGCGGAGATATCCCATTTTTTTACCATTACCTCTGTAGCGTCATCAATTATTTTTTTTACTTTTGTATTACCTCCCTTATAATCTTTCACTGTATCTATAATTTTCGAAACATTCATTTTTTCATTTGATGCTTTAAGAAATTGACCAGCTTTTTGAAGAGTTTTCATTATAGCTCCAGCACCTAGATATTCGATTACAGCTTCAGGGATATTTGCATACATTATTTGACTTAATTCTTTCGTATGAGGAAGTTCGATAAAGTGTTTTCCAACAAGTTCATTAGCAACTTCGTGAAGCCATCTCATTGCTCCTGCTGCCATCGCTCCTGAGTGTATAGGTTGACCTCTAAAGAAACCTAGACCAGCTCCTATAATATAAGCTGTTGTTGTTGAAATCATTTCTAAGCCTGTAGTTGAAGTAAATGCTTTTAAGTCTCCCGCATCCATTCCTGGAGGATTAGCTGATCTCCAGATACCATCGCCTCCTAAGTCGGGAAGAATTCTCCAAGCCATTACCTCTTTATCGAAAGGCTCTAATTTTTTCATTTGAACTTCTAAATTTCTTGTATTTTTATAATAATCCTCTTTTGAAAATATTCCTGTATCAATAAAATGATCTACCATTAATGATTTAAAATTTGCTGTTTGATACATAAGATCCTCAGCACTAAATTTAAGTCTCCATCGTACACCGTCGGGAGCGCCTTCGTCAATATTAAAACCATTTAAGAGAAGTTTTACTTTATAAGGAAGATAAATTTCAAACTCTTTTTGAATATCTTGTGTAATTTTACTCTTTTCTTTTGATGGTTTAATATTTTGATCATAGTCTGATCTCTTAGGCATGTCAGGTAATGCTGGTGCGTTATCCCACTTGATCTGATTTTCTTCTAAAATTGATTTAGTAAGCTCTAGTCCTTCTTTAACACTATCGACATTAATTCCTTGAACGATACGATAACTCTCATTTGAAATTTTTCCAGGTGGATCTTTACTTGTAACGTCGAGTGCGCCACCCCATATTAATTGACTTGCTTCATCAGCATCTATATTCTCAAGTGCCAAATCTTTAGCGATTTCTTTTGTAATTTTAGGAATTTTTTCTAGATATGCATTATAAGATTTAAGCTGTGATTCATCTAATCCTTCTAAAAATGTATCTTCTGCCATAATTCATTCCCTATTCTTGTAGTTCTTTTTGTATATCTATAATAGATTTTTTAGTATTTTCAGCTTCTGTTTCGATCCAAGCATTTTGACTTTGTACATCTATCGCTTCAAGATTTTGTATATTTACACTTGCTAAATTAATAGCATAGACTGCAAAAAGCTTGTCGAAGTTTGATAACTTAGCTATATTTGTTTTATCATCTCGTATCATATCGTGCTTTTTATATAAAGCTGCTATATCTTCTTGTTTTAATGCATCTTTAACATCTAGACCCATTTTATAGTCAGCATATTTATGAGCAAAGTCCCTCAAGTTAGTAGAAGTAATTATTTCACCATTAGCACCAACAAACCGAACTGCGCCACGACTGTTCCCTTCATTAAGGTTAAAGTATTCATCTATACCATCATTAAAATATGAATTACTCATACTTACTGCTTTCTGAATAGAGACAAGATTTTTTAAAGCGCCTGAGTAAGTACCAATATCACCCGCTGCGTCTAATAGTCTTTTAACATCAGCCTCTGATACGGGATATAAGTTCTTCGCATCTTGAATCACTTGTTCCATCGTTAGTGCTTTAAATTGATCTTGAAATCTTACAATATCGTCATTATCAAGACCACTCGTATCATTAGCCATAAATGAATCTAATGTAGTATTAAAGAAATTCATATCATCTGATTCTTCTCCCCAGAGACCAACTGCTAGTTTTCTAAAGGGAGCGATAATACTTTCAATCGCACCTGTTGGTAGATCATTTTTAACTCCAAAAATTAAATTATATCGAAGATCGACTTGAGTTTTTCTTTTAGCTGAATTCAATATAGAAGGCAAATATTCTTGTTTATACCAATTTAGATCACCTTCCTCAGCAATACTTCTTATAAACTTAGGTGGTTTTGTTTTCTTTGCTTTCCACCATTGTGCTGCTGCGGATGTCTCTGCAGTTTCGATTTGTTTTCCTTGAATAATTCCCTTAGTTACTCCTGTTGCGATTTGAC
>Ga0209757_10000348_pt1 | contig 11199 bp, 12 predicted proteins | sample ETNvirome_6_1000_FD_185472 | JGI IMG/M metagenome (GOLD analysis project Ga0209757, IMG submission 185472) | Marine viral communities from the Pacific Ocean - ETNP_6_1000 (SPAdes) (version 2) | ecosystem: Environmental > Aquatic > Marine > Oceanic | place: Pacific Ocean | collected 2013-06-19 | reverse complement strand
GAAGGAACTTGGTCTATGTGGGTAGCATTACTCAACTGGAACGAGGAAACTGAGGAGTATGATTTTCAACAACAGTTTGAGATTCCAATGATAAGAGTGGAGGCACCAGATGAGCAATCATAAACCAGATGCAGCATCCCCTGATGGGAACTTTGCTAACTTCATGATGATGTTAGTAGCAGCGCCAGTGGTTATGGCATGGGTAGGACTATCTATCTTCTTAGTTACGATGGCATTTCGCCATCCAGAGATAGTAGTAGATATAGAATCATATAAGTCAGTACTTCTGATTATAGGTTCACCCGCATTAGTTATTATATATAAAGTATTAGAGTTATGGACTGCTCAACAGAACAGTCAAATAGAACAGACAAGAAAAGGAACATTCCGTAATGGGGATGACCACGAACATGAGGATGAGTTACTTAACAGACTCAAAAAAATAAAATGAACGACTTTGAAATAAAAGAATTGTACGACCAAGTACAAAAGATGCAGAAGGAATTAAATGCACTGAAAAAAGAGCTAGAGGAGAAATAATGCCAACAAAAGAATTATATAAAAAATATGAAGGAGACCAAACAAAAGATAAAGTAGTGGAATCTTCAGCTGGAGGACTCTTTAAGGGAGAACACTGGTCCGAAGAGTATTCAGAAACTTTTGATTGGCCACATCCTAGTCAAGCAGAAATCAATGATATGGCAGCAGCGTCTCATAAACCAATTACGAGTTATGATAAGATGCCCGACTATATTAAGGATAAACCCGGAGCAGAAGGATTTGCCCCATACCATGGCCAGATTACAGGACCAGCGCGTCCTACGAATGAAGTCTTGGAAGAGATAGGAGCAAGTCAAAAACCGGGAGACCGTAAATACGGTGAACAGGAAGATTAAATATGGTAAGTCAAAATAAGAAATATAACATTGATAAAACTCTTACCATGAGAAAAAGTGGTTCTGGAGAGAAAGTTTTTAGTCACGTAGGTGGTCACACCCACGCATTAGAACACCATGATATTTCTAAAGCAGAAGCATTGAAACAAATTAGAGATGTAACTGAATCTGAAATAGAATCTCGAGAACACCACGGCCATCACGTTGGTAGTAAACAACACAGTAAAACCAAATACAAGAACCATGGCTAGAAAGAAAACAACAGCAGCTAAGAAAAAACAAGTAGCAGCACGTAAGAGAAAAGGTGGCTCAAACGTAGGGAAGTACAAGAAGGGTATAGCATTTGCTGGACCTTCAGGAGGCGCGCCAGCCGGAAGCTTTCCTATTAATACAATGAAAAGAGCTAAGTCAGCTCTTAAGTTAGCCCATAACGCTCCACGTCCTGCGGGAATCAGAGCTGCTGTTTATAGGAAATATCCCTCTTTAAAACCTAAAAAGAAGGGGAAGAAGTAATCTTTATATAGTAGGGTTGCCTACTATGTATGGGCTCTCGCTAAAGGGCCACGGCTCCACAGGATACTTTACGCAAGTGCCATCGTGGGAGCCCCACAAAAAAAGGAAAAGTATGACAAACAATACAACAAACGAAACCAGTAACGAGACCGCTAGTGAAAACATGACCGGTAACGTAACTGAGAACGAAGTAAGCGAATCTGGAATGTTAGACGGACTGATGGATGCATTAAGTGATAGCCCTGAATTATTTATTCTATGTGCTGCACTTATGGCTTTGGTAGCATATACTGCACCTCCATCCTTTAAGGCTTTAGTTATGCCTTACCTCAAGAACTATGATACTCAAATCGTAGACTTGATGGATAAACACCTGACGGCAGCACAGGCCAAAGCTTACGAGAAGCTGGATGAAGCAGCTCAAAAGCATGTGAAAGATGCAGTGCTCAGAAATGTAATTATGTCTGTATACGACCAGAACGATGATAAATTCGTTGGTGTTGTAAAAACAGAAGTTAAAGAAGCTCTAGCTGGCGCTAAGAAGCTTTGAACGACCACGAGTACGAACAGCGGTTACGTCAGCGAGTAGGAGAAGGAGAATATGAACGTCATAAAGAACTTGTCCGCTTGCTGGCCCGCAACCTTTCACTAGAAGATATACTCTGGGAAGAAATTACTACTCATCTAAAGGATATCAATTTACGAACCGAACTCTTAAGACAACGTAATTCAATCGTTCGTGACATTCATACAGAGTTCAGAGCACTCAATATAGAAATACCTACACTAGTAGAGCAGCGAACCGAAGGATTTGCTTCTTTCTTGGAGGACTTAACAGATGACGAAAGCAATAAGAAACGAGACGAAGAAACTGAAAGCGACACTGACAGGTAAGAGTGCTCATGATTCACGAGAATTAGAGAATATATTCGAAAGTTGTAGACACAACGAAGACAAGATGCTTAAATTAGTTAGAGCATTTTGCGATACTTATTTAATTGATAATAAACAGCGCCCTTTAAAGTTAAGACCTCTTCAGGAAGCTATTATAGTAAAGTCTTTAACTCATCCTTCAAAAACACAACAACGTAAATTAGCTATATTAGCTCCACGAGGCAGCGGTAAATCATATGCTCTTGCAGTGGCAGTTACTATCTATATGTTTTTTAAAAGATTTAGAGACTTAATATTTGTATTGGCTCCATCAGAGGACCAAGCTGCATTAATCTTTGGATATGTATATAGAAATTTTAAGGATAATACATTTCTGGATAGCTTAGTAGATAATTATAAATTTCACAATAAGCCCCATATACGCATGAAGGGGGGCACAATGATGCGTAGAGCTCCATTAGCGCCTAGTAACCAAGGACAAGCTATACGTGGGCAACATCCTACCTTTTGCATTGTGGACGAAAGTCCCTTCATTGATGACAAATTGTTTGTAGATAACGTAGAACCAGCGATAGTTTCAAATAAGGCCCCGTTCATAAATCTAGGTACGCCAAAATCACGAGAGAACCATATGTATAGATATATGTATGATGAAGCATATGAAAATAGCTTTACTCGTTTACATTTTACATGGAGAGACGCAATAAAAAAAGGAAATGCATATTCACCACCTTATGAGGAATACGAAATGTTAGACAAGATGACGGAATGGGGGGAAGATTCTATCTACTGGAGGACAGAATACGAATGTGAGTTTGTAGAGAGTGTATCGAACATTTTTAGTCCAGAAAAATTAAGAGACTGTTTTGATGACTACGAACCATGGACCCGAGAAACTCTTCTCGAAGGAGGAGTATTACATCACAATGTTACTGTCGGTGTTGATGTTGGTAAATCTATTAACTCTACTGTTATTACCGGATGGGCAAGGGAGAAGTATATGGGACCGGATAGTAACGAAGATATTGCAAGGCTTATATACATTGAAGAAATCAACCCTCGAACTGGTGGACACGATATTCCATACCAGCGTAAGCGTATCATTACCGTCTGTAATCTGCTGCGTGCTGATAAGCTTATTGTTGATTGTACTGGTATTGGCGGTGCGATTGAACAAGACCTGAGGATGGAATGTATAAATAGTAGCCCTCAGATTAATTTTATGCCCTTTATTTTTACAGGAGGACCGCGGGGCTCGAAGACCCAGATATATAGAGATTACGTTTCTTATATTCAACAGGCGCGTGTAAAGGTGCCTGACCCCGAGACCCAAACTCCCCTTATAAAAAGATTAGTATTAAAATGGTATGCAGAACATAGAGATTTAGAATATACTATGGATATCTCTAATAAGACTGAAAAGATAGCAGCTCCTTCTAATAAACATGATGATTACTGTGATAGCTCCGTTATGGGTATACATGCTACGTTAAGCGTATTACCCGGTTCTGCTACCTTTACTTCGACTAACCGCAGTGGAGGTCGTCGAGTTAACTCTCAGCCTAAAGGATATGGACAATCGTCCATTTTAACCACGAGAGCGCGCAGACCAAGCATTAATAAAGGTTTTCCTCTATAGCACAAGCTTTAAATACTATTGCATGTTTATATAGTAGTTGATAGCCATGTCCATATTCGATAGAGTGCGAAGAAGATTCGCAACAGTCGGTAGCAATCCACCGTTTAAAGAAGACGAACCCATAAGCTTTGGTGAAGGAATCATCAAGAGAATCAAACTTCAAGGCTCTAGGTTTAATGCTATGGTGAAGGGTGAATACGAACCTCACATAGGTAACCAACGAACCTATATGAATGTTTATCTTCAAGACCCCATAGTGAGAACACTAATAGACCTTCCGTGTTTTTATGCAGTTAAAGACAGCTTTGATATAGTAACTGATGAAGACAGTGTAAGAGAATCAGTAGAAGAAATGTTTAGAGATATTAATATAGAACAGGTTCTATATGGTTGGGTTAGAAATGCTCGTATCTTTGGTACGGGATATTTGGAGTGGACCGGAGATAATTTAGTTCTTCGTTCTAGCCAAAACATGTTTGTTAAGAGAAACGAACATGGACAAATTATGTATTATTATCAGGATGTAGGAGAAGACAAGGAAAATGTTAGATTCGAAGCTGATGAAATAATAGAATTAAAAAATAATCCCTTTGATGATTATGCATATGGATTATCAGATATCCATCCCATCATATATCTTATAGATTTAAAAGACTATGCAGAAAGAGACATAGGAGCAGCATTAAACAAGTATGCTGTATCTAGATTTGATATATCATGTGGATTACCTGATATGCCCTACGGACCTGATAAGATTAATGAAGTAGTAGATGCTTTCAATAATTTAGCTCCGGGGGAAGATATTATACATGGTAATGATATCCAGATTAAAGAATTGGGAGGTACCCAACGAGCCTTTGAATACGGTAAATACACAGATGATATATTAGATAAGATTCATATGGCTTTAAAGGTTCCCAAAACAATGTGGAGCGACCCCGAAAAGGCGCGTCCTATATTTGAACCATATGTTCATTATTTACAGTCTGCAATAGAAGGTGCATTAAATGCACAATTAATGCCTCAGTTAGAGGACGGAGAAGCTAAGTTTAAATTCCGTCAAGTTAATACTGAGGATGCATTTACTAAAGCTAAGACAGACATGATATATTTATCTGAAGGTGTTTTATCGCCCGGCGAAGTTAGAGAAGAACGAGGTCTTGACCCTGAAGGAGTTGTGGAATTGGACATGGAAACTTCTGAAGATGTAAAGGCATCTCCTCTCGAAAGTGGTCCGAGCAGTAAGAACGCTAATGTATCTGGTGGAAAAGATACAGATAAAAAAGAAGAAAGTGCAAGAGCGCAAAACAGGGGCAATAAGCCCTCCGCAAATGCAACGGGAGATAGAAAATGACTTACGACAAGTGCAAAATGACCGTTAGTAAATCACTAAAAAAGCGTGGTTTTGATAATCACAATGAGCTTGCAGCTGACATGTGTAACATGTGGGCTGTGGAGAATGGTGTAGAGCGGGAATTTGCAACAGGAAACAAATCAACTGAACCAGTACGTAGAACATTTGGTATCTCATTGGAAGAAAATTCCAAACTTACGTTTAATAGTGATGAAGGTGTTGAATCTGTTACATTCCCCGTAATTGCTATTACTTCAGGTCTTCATACATATGAAGAAGATGAAAAAGAACAAAAGGTTTATATAGAGCCTACCATACTAAAAAGTAATATAGAGAGTTTTAAAGAACTTCCTATATATATCAACCATCAGCGAACAGCCGAGGACTTAATCGGCATGGCTACTGACCCTCAGTTGATTAAGATGGATAATGGTAAAAGTGCAGTGCAAATGTTGGCTACTGTCAGTAACAAGACAGGACACGGCCAAGAAGTGATGAACAAAGTCAAAGACGGAGACATGACACATGTCAGTATTGATTGGTTTTCCAATGATGTTGATGTGATGGGTGACACCTATGCTACTCAGTTACGTCCCACGGAAGTTAGTTTCATTGACAATGAAAAAATGGACCCCGTCTGTAAGGAATGTACAATAGGAGAGAAATGTGATTTACATACTTCCCATGACGACCACGACTGCGGTTGTGGTAGTGAGGGAGCGTGTGAGTGTAAAGACGGGACAGAGGTCGAAACTATGACAGAAACAAAAGTAGAAACCAATGTGAAGTCCGATGCAGAGAATATTGTCGAACGCGAGTTCGCTTCTCTACGTACTCAGCTTGAAGAGTTAACTACTTCTAAAACGGAAGTCGAATCTCAGTACGCTGATGCTTTAAAACAAATTGAAGCATTTAAGCTTGCTGAAGAAGAGAGAGCCGAAAAGGAAGCAGTAGCAAGAAAGCTGGAGACTATTGAAACGATTATATCCAAAGAGGTTTTATTCGGTACAACCGAAGAAGACAAGAAGGATATGCGTGTCGAGGAATTATCTGCGTGGGATGAACCAAGGCTGACTGGATTCAGCGACGCTTTATCAGCGATGCCTGTACCAGAGGAAACAGAAAGACAATTCGGAAAGGGTAAATCCAACGAAGGTGAAGCTGTTCCTCAGGAAACAGAGCGAAAATTCGCGGTAGAGATGAAAGAAAACGGGCTTATTAAGCTCAACAAAGAATTACTAAGAGGTAATTAAATATGGCAACAGAAATATTAGTAAACGATGGCGGTGCCCCAGCAAGAATTTTACCATTCACGGCTGGAAGTACTATTACCGCAGGTAACTGCGTTCAGATGGGTGGTGACGGACAAGTGGATAACCACGCCGGCACGGACGGCAAACCTTTGGGTTTGTCTCTGACTACAGTTACAAGCGGAGCAATAGCTAGCATCATCACAGGTCACGGTGTTGTATTGAATGCAAATTGCACTGGTACTATTGGACTCGGAGACGGTGTCGCAACAGTAGCAGCTGGCAATGTGGGACCAAGTTCCGCAGCAGCAAATTCAATAGGATATTATATAGACCCAAGTGGTGCTCACAGTGGCGCGCTAACTGCACAACAAATTCTGTATCTAGGACTATAAGGAGACATGAAACATGGTAGCACTTAATTCAAACTTAGCATCCGGTCTATTAACTTCCCTGAACACAGGGGCAGTTGACGGTGGTGTGGGTGAGAGAGTACTTATTGACTATAAAGATGCAATTCAGGCTTACAAAGTTGTAGACCTTCCTGCATTGTCAATGTTCTGTCAACCTATGACCACAGATACTGGAGGTGATATTGATATCACTTTCGCAAAGCCCTCAATGGGCATGGAAGAAATCAACGAGGGAAACACTCCCAAGTACCAACACACTAATCTACGCTCAGAGCGTGTATCGGTGGATGAATGGGGACTTGCGGTAGGTGTAACTCGTCGTATGATAGAAGACTCAAGATTTAACGAAGTAGAGATGGCTTTGAATGAAGCTCGTCGAGCCGTTGACAGACACGTCACAAAGCACGTAGTTTATGCACTATTCGGTGTAGGAGACACAACTTTGAAGACAGGTCTAAGCGGTGGGGCTAGCTCCATTCTTGTATCAACTACAGAGGCTGTTATTACAACCTTTGCCGACTGCCCTAACGGCGGATTTATCGGAACTGGTGGAACAGTTAACTCTGGACGTATCTACTCCTATGGTAACACGTCAGATGCAATTCTGACAACCCCACACTACACTGTAGACACGGGAGCCGCAGGAAACGTTATTTTGAGTTTGATAACTGACGCAATGGAATTGATTGGTGGTGGAGGCATGAACGCTAACGCCCTTTTAATTTCACCCGGTCATTACAAAACCATTCTTAACATGGCAGATTTTACATCTACTGTAGCACAACAGGACAGATATGTCTTGGATACTCCAATAGAGAAGACTTCCATTACTGGACTTATTGGTAGCATTTATGGATTGAAAGTTTATGTCAATGCATGGTGCCCACCTGATAGGTATCTAGTATGGGACGAAACAGTAAAACCTATAGCTTATGTTGAGAGACGACCATTGACTGTAGAAGAGGCAAATCCCGGATTCGGAATTGTCGGTTCTTACATGTCGATGAGATACGGCTTGAAGATTACACAACCTTCAGCTGGTGTCGTTATGTATAATACTGGTTAAATTTAACTCAGTTATTGTAGTATAACAAGGGCTTCGGAGGAGAGCCCTAATCTCCTCCACTATACATCTTACCTAGATTGAAAAAGGTTCCCTATGGCAAAAAATGAATTAGTTAATCAGAATCCCGCGCAGGGTACAACCAAAGCATGGGTTTTATCTCGAAGCGCTCAAGGTAGACAGGGAAATCAAGGAACAGATGGTTCCTCTGGGGCAGCAACTCAGGGTAATCAAGGTCGACAGGGAAGAACTGGTTCTCAAGGAATTAAAGGATTACAAGGAAACCAAGGTAAACAAGGAACCGATGGTTCTCAAGGAACCACAGGTACTACAGGAAATCAAGGAAACCAAGGTAAACAAGGAACAACTGGCCCCTTTGGACAGCAAGGTTCTCAAGGAACTACTGGTACTCAAGGTAATCAAGGTAGTCAAGGAACTCAGGGAATTTCAGGTGATACCGGTGGAGGAGGTGCACAAGGTTCACAGGGAAGACAGGGAACTACAGGTAGTCAAGGAACTACAGGTTCTCAAGGAACTACAGGTACTCAAGGCAATCAAGGTCGACAGGGAACTCAAGGACAACAAGGAACCACAGGTACACAAGGAACAACTGGTACACAAGGTTCTCAAGGTAGTCAAGGTATCCAAGGAGGACAAGGAACTCAAGGACAACAAGGACTTTTCGGAGGTAATAGTCTTGAATTTAATTATAATATTGCTGATGCTTCGAGTGGCGTGCCCGGACAAACTTATGCATCATTAGATTTACCTGTGCCCGGTGGGGGCGCTATTCAGAATTGGAGCGCAGCTACAGAACTGGCTCTATCAGACTATGATATAAATACCACGGATGTTACAGATTGGAACGCTGCTCTAGATGACAATAGCACTAATAACCCTCGTGGACATATAAGAATTTTTAACACTGATGACTCTACTAAATGGGTCCAGTATGATATTAATGGAGCTTCTACTACTTCTGGAAGTTCTACTACTGCATGTCATTATATCTCTATAACTCATGTTGCTGATGCTGATTTGGGCTTTGTTGATGATGCAAAAATAGTTGTAACATATGTAGAAGTAGGGGGTATTGGAGCTCAGGGAACTCAAGGAATTCGTGGATTCACAGGAAGCCAAGGAATTCAAGGTAGTCAAGGAATTCAAGGTGATGTAGGTCCTATAGGAGACCCCGGTTCACCCGGAGCTCAAGGTATTCAAGGTAATCAAGGAAGACAAGGAACTACAGGAGACCAAGGAACCACAGGCACTCAGGGAACTACAGGAACTACAGGTAATCAGGGAACCACAGGTACGACAGGTGACCAAGGAACTCAGGGCCGACAGGGAATTACAGGAGATACGGGAGCCCAAGGAACTACAGGAACTACAGGTGACCAAGGAACTCAAGGAAAACAAGGAACCACAGGTACGACAGGTGACCAAGGAACACAGGGTCGACAGGGAATTACAGGAGATACGGGAGCCCAAGGAACTACAGGAACTACAGGTGACCAAGGAACTCAAGGAAAACAAGGAACCACAGGTACGACAGGTGACCAAGGAACTCAGGGCCGACAGGGAATTACAGGAGATACGGGAGCCCAAGGCAGCCAAGGAACTCAGGGAAGCCAAGGAACGCAGGGAATTACAGGTGAACAGGGAACCCAAGGCAGTCAAGGGACTACAGGTGACCAAGGAACTCAGGGCCGACAGGGAACCACCGGAACTACAGGATATACAGGAGGAACACCTTATGAATTTGACACTGCCATTACAGACTCCGACCCCGGTGCCGGAGAATTTAAGTTTAATCACGCTACATTTGCTAGTGTAACACAATTATATATAGATGATGAAGATGCGGATGGTACTGACCAACAGGCGTGGTATGATACGTGGGATGATTCATCTAGTACTGTTAAAGGTACTATTACTATTAAATCAGCAGAAGGAAGTGATTCTTCCTATGCTTCAATGCAAGTAACTGCTGTTACTGCCGCGACAGGCTATTACAAAATTACCGTAACCCCAGTCGTGGGTTCAGCCAATCCTCCCTTTTCTGCCGCAGAAAGGTGTGTTTTAATTTTCAGTAGGACAGGTGACCAAGGAACTCAGGGCAAGCAAGGAACTCAGGGAAGCCAAGGAACTCAAGGACAACAAGGAACTCAGGGAATCAAAGGAGATACTGGCGACCAAGGAACACAGGGTCGACAGGGAATTACAGGAGATACGGGAGCCCAAGGAACTACAGGAACTACAGGTGACCAAGGAACTCAAGGAAAACAAGGAACCACAGGTACGACAGGAGACCAAGGAACACAGGGTCGACAGGGAATTACAGGAGATACGGGAGCCCAAGGAACTACCGGTACGACAGGAGACCAAGGAACACAAGGTCGTCAGGGAATCAAAGGAGATACTGGTGACCAAGGAACTACAGGAACTACAGGTGACCAAGGAACTCAGGGTTCTCAAGGAAGACAGGGAAGCCAAGGAACGCAGGGAATTACAGGAGATACGGGAGCCCAAGGAACCCAAGGCAGACAAGGAACTACTGGAGAACAAGGAACTCAAGGCAGACAAGGAACTCAAGGCAGTCAGGGAACTACGGGAGACCGTGGAGGAACCCCATATGAATTTAGTACAACCACTGCTGAAGCAGACCCCGGTTCTGGAGTATTTAGATTAAATCACGCTACTTTCAGTAGTGTTGATGAAATGTATATAGATGATAACGATGATGATGGTAATGACCAACAAGCATGGTATCGAACATGGGATGATAGTTCATCAACGGTATTAGGAACAATTATAATTCAATCAGCTGATGGTAGTGACACATCATATGCTTCTTTACAAGTGACAGCAGTGTCAGAAGAAACAGGCTATTTCAAATTAACTGTAGCGCCAGTTGTGGGTTCGGCTAATCCACCATTCAGTAATGGTGAAAAGACTACTTTAGAATTCAATAGAACTGGAGATAAGGGTGCACAAGGAACACAAGGTAGACAAGGAACTCAAGGTAATCAAGGTCGACAGGGAACTCAAGGTCGTCAGGGAATCAAAGGAGATACTGGTGACCAAGGAACACAGGGTCGACAGGGAATTACAGGAGATACGGGAGCCCAAGGAACTACAGGAACTACAGGTGACCAAGGAACTCAAGGAAAACAA
>Ga0209757_10000347_pt1 | contig 11262 bp, 11 predicted proteins | sample ETNvirome_6_1000_FD_185472 | JGI IMG/M metagenome (GOLD analysis project Ga0209757, IMG submission 185472) | Marine viral communities from the Pacific Ocean - ETNP_6_1000 (SPAdes) (version 2) | ecosystem: Environmental > Aquatic > Marine > Oceanic | place: Pacific Ocean | collected 2013-06-19 | reverse complement strand
ATGATGTCTGGAACGGATACGAAGTTTCAGGATTAATGGATAACGGGCTACCTGTTAACGCTGTCGCTAAAGTAGTGTATCCTTGTGATAGTAAATATATTGTCGAATCTAAATCTATGAAGTTATATTGGAATAGTTTCAATATGACAAAATTTGGCGAAACGATAGAAGATGTTGTAAGCGGTATTGAATTTCATGCTGCTGCTGATCTCAGTAAACTGTTACAAACAAGGGTAGAGGTTAAATTATTCTCTTGTGATACAAATTTGAGAGGAGTATCTAATCCATTCTTAGAATCATATGACGCTGTACCAAATTGCTTAACAATAATTCCAACTAAGAAATATGTACGGTTGGAACATTTTGTAAAATCGGAAATCAATATTACTAAGTATAAAGAAGATCCATCTATATTTGATACTAAATATACCTCTATGGCAGAGCCTAATAATCTAAATGTAATGTCTTCGTTACTTAAAAGTAACTGTCGTGTTACATCACAACCAGATTGGGGAGATGTATTTATTCATATAGAAGGACACTGGTTACCAGGTCTACGAGAACTACTTGAATATATTGTTTCGTTTAGAGACGAAAACCACTTCCATGAGGAAATATGTGAAACAATTTATAAACGCTTGTACGATAGGTTCTCCCCGCGAGAACTAATGGTTGCATGTTTATATGCAAGGAGAGGTGGATGGGACATTAATCCAGTTAGAGCTAATAAAATAGACCTAATCGATGATATGATGTGGGATGAAACTATCCCTTGGATTAAGACCATTAGACAATAAAAAAAGGACGCTCTTTCGAGCGTCCTTCGATAATAATCACTATTAGGATTACTGGAACGGTGTATAAGCAGCCGCACCGGTACCAACAGTTGTGCCTAAACCAAGTACGAAGACAACATGGTAGTAGTTAGAAGCACCAAAGAGGTGATCAACAACACCATAACGTGTCAACATACCGACCTTCGGATAAAAGCTATCCGGGTCAATCGATCGTTGCACCATAACCGGAATATAAGGACAGTAAATGATACCAGTATCATAATACTCAGGTCCTTTATAACCAAGTAGAGCATACTCAGTCTTCTGGTTCGGGGTAGACTGACCGAGGTTGTACTGAGCTTCAGTACGTGTATCGCGATAAACGTTAAAACGTCCACCAACGTTACCAACCTTAGCAACTCCGACCGGCTGTGTGTTAACATTGCCGTTCATTGTCATCCAAGAGAACTCAGGGAGCATCTCAAGAATAGCACAAACACTAGGTGTAGCAACAATAAAGTTAGCAGCACCACGACGGTTCTTAACAGCCATCCTGTTAGCCTCGACAATCAACTTCTGATAGAAGTCGCGATTTCTCTCACCTAACCAGCGAGCATCAGCACCAGAAACCCGATATTTAGACCAACCGGATCCTTCTGTTGCACTGATAGCAGCTTGAATCATGCGAATGATCATTTCACGATCAATCTCAGCTTGAATCTCATATGACATAGCATTTGTCAACTCAGCGTCAACATCAATACCATTCATATTCTTAAGATCCTGCTCAAGTTCAACTGACCAGCGAGCGTTCAACCTACGAGTACCAGCCTCAACAGCTGTCTTCTCGAAGCTTAACTCAACAGTCGGTGTATTATCACCAGCAGCATCAAGCTCGAAGCTAGATAAAGCAGCAGCAAAACCACCATCAGCATTGTCTTTACCACCAGATAACCAATGATTGTCACCAATAAGACCTTGAAAATCGGCCGTAGCAGTCGTATCATCGTGAGCACCAGCAAACGCACCAGAGTTACCACTCATACCAGTATAACCAGTACCAACATAGTTATGACCTAACTCAGCGGTTACCTGACCACCTTTAGCAGCATCACCAGGATAAGCTGACCCTTGGGTCGTCGCATCCTCGACGCGTTGATTAGGAAGGGCAACGCCCTTGAGGTTATTTGCAGCATACTTATAACGAAGAGCAAATGCCAGACCAACCGGTCCACTCATCGGCTGAACACCAACGATCTCGTTAGTAATCAACTCGGGGAATGTACGGCGAATCATCGGAATAAGAATCTTCGGTAAACGTGCATCATTCGGTGCATATGTATCACCGGATCCATAGGCTTGACTGCCACCTTGGGCAACTCCACCAACAGCAGTACCTAAGGAACTGCCTGTTCCACCAGCGTAGTTACCACCGGCTTCCCTCAAACACCACTCTTCTTGGTTCTCAAGGAGAATGGCGGTGTTCATCCGCGTATGCGGATTCTCAATAGGCGTAACTTTGTCAGAGGTATAGTCCAAAACAGGACTCCACTTCTCCAACAATTGCTCCGCTCTATTATTATCTATATAATTCGTATTAGGACGTGTTTTAGTTTCGTTCATAATGTAATTAATTTCCTTTTATTTATAATAATTTTTCCGTTGCATTGGAGAATCAGGTAGTATATACCTCAACATGTTGTGAAATTTTATAATCTCATATTAGCTAATTCTTGAGCATAATGACTAGCTGAAGTTTTAGGTTGTTCAACTTTCTCTTCAACAACCTTTGCCTCCTTAGTCTTATTCTCTGTCATAGCTTCTTCCTTCAGTAAATCAAGAGACTCTTGAGCTTTCTTGTCAAAAATAGTGACTGTATACTCAAAGTTCTCTTCAATAAACGCAAAATCTTTATCTGCGAAAGTCTTTCTTACAAAATTCGTTTTCTTCTCATCAAAACCGATAAGCTTTTTCTCTAAATAAAGGTCCTTCTTAAGACCTTCAAGCTCTTCAGACACTACATTATGAGATTCAGTAAGCTCATTAAGTTCATTCTTTTGAGCATCAATAGTTTCTTTTCCATCTTTAACTGCCTCTCTAATAGACTCACTAGCTAATACCATATCAACCGAAAGCATCTTACGTATGTCTTTAAGTAGATCATATGCCCTTCTATTTGTAGTAGCTTCTTCAATTGTTTTAGTAGGAATCGCCTCTTCTATATATGAGTCGAGATAATCGGAAACAGACCCAACAACAGTCTCTTTTAGTGAAGTCGCTTCCTCATTAATAGACTGACGATAACGACGAATAACATTTTTTAATTTACGAGCACGATCATGATCTACCGCTTCAACAACTTTATTCAGTTTTTTCGTGTGGTCTTTGTCAATGGCTTCTAAGAGCTCTTCTAACTTCTTAGAGTGCTCTTCATCTTGAGTTGTAAGAGCAGCCTCTGTCGCTATCTTTGAGCGCTCATCGACTTTCTTATCAACTGTTTCATTAAACATTGTTTCAATTTGCTTGAGACTATCCTCTGTGAGAACGTCTTTACCTACTTCGTTAAGTAAATCAGATATCTTGCTCATGATTAAAATAAATCCTTTTTGGTTGCTTTCGCTATTTTCTCTTTAATTTTGGCTTCAACTACTGCTTTTAACTCTGTAGTCGCGCCGGCATAATTTTTATCAATAATACTACCGATAAACGACTTGATCTGTTTATTCCGATCCATCATAATTATTTAAGTAAATTATACTACTTTTTTAAAAGTTTTGAATTAGTTCAATGAACTTATTTCTAAAATATTCATCAACATCTTTACGTGGTAAACTCTTCAAACTCTCTTCAAACCTATCAAAATACTCTTCAAATTCTCCGCTACGGTTTAAAATCCATTGCTTTGATTCTAATATGCCATTAACAAATGCATCTGAATAAGATGGATCAGCAACACAATCAATAGCAACTAACTTCATTTCAGTAACATGACCGATTTCACTATCAGATTCTTGATCAATTTTACCTAATGCCCGGGATGACATACCAACGCGCACCCCATCTAATACTAATTGCTTTACTATAGTACCGCAAGGGGTCTGTAACACTTTACTCTTACCATAAAAAATGTTACCGTCTTGTTTCATTTCGGTAACTATATGACATGCTCTTTCTAAATCAACTTCTGCTGTAGTAGGATGATTTAACTCTCCCATAGCTCGATCTGTTTTAATCATTTCGTCAGAGTACCGAGTAACCTCTTGAACCATATTATCTAAATCATAGACGCGTTTATTCTTATTAACATCTGAGGCCATCATATAAGGCCCTTTAATATATAATCTAGATTCAGACTTATTATTCTTTTCTTCTACTATATATTCGAACTCAGCTGGGTCCGTCTTCTCTACTAGCAATTTAAAAGCCATAGCGCTATAAAATATTTATTGTTTATCTTATCTTTTTCCGTTAAATAATTCCTTTTCAGTAAGAATTAAAAAATTATATCCATGATCATCAGCCCATTGTTTTGCAGCTTTCCACTTAGATTGATTAATATCATACGTAGCTTGTTCATGTAATAGCGTGCTTTGTTTCTTTCTTCCTCTCATAACAGGTCGTTGAGTTTGACTATAAGGTTTAATTTCTACCAAATATTTTACTTTTTTATCTCTCTCTTTTAATACTAAAGTATTATCAACATAATACTTATGCGTTCGAGAGTCTATAGGACTTATATAAGGAACAACAACACATTCACTTGTCCATTCAAGTACATTTGGATTATAATCACACCATTTAAAAAAATGTAATTCCCAAGAACTTTTATATTGAGGATATTGTTTACCGAGAAACTTTTGACTATGAGTAGGTCTATATATACCTTTCCTAAAATTTCCTTTTTTATGTAAAGCCATTAGCCTACAAAAAACATTGGAGGTGACGCATCACCAAACCCAGCTGATGCACCAGTAAAGAGCCTTTCTTCTAACTCTTTTTTCTCCAATATCCCTTCCTGTAAGATGCTAGTATCAAGACCTGTACCTCCAAACAACTGAGCATTCCCGAATTTACCTCTCACACGACCTAATGTAATTTTAGTTAAGGCAGATGCATATTGATATATCCACGGTTCTTTAATTAAATCTGTAATCTGCTTTTCAACATAACAACTCACTACTCCATAAAATTTTTCACCCGTCTTAGGTTCTGGTATCATAAGTAAGTGTTGAGTACGCTCATTAAATTTAAAGTAACGTTTTGTAGAGAGCATTTTCTCTCGAGTTTCAAGCCATTGTTTTAATATATACCAACTAATTAAATCAAAACCATAATTACCCATTGCGTAACTAAAATAAGTTTGTTGCGCTAAAGTTTGCTCAATTGTAAATAGAGTATTTAAACTACTACTAGTTGACTCATCATAACTAAATACCTCCATTACCTTCCTGTTTTGTCTTGTAAGGCTGTCCCATCGGCCTATTGTAGGACTAGTACTAGTAAGTTGGTTGACAGTTGTAGTATCATTTTGAGTATCGTTCCGGGTTGCGTTAACTGAACCTGCTTGTTCGGTTGTTGTAGCTAATACAATACCGACCTTAACATTATTAGTAAACGGCTCCTCAGTCTTATCACCTGGAATTGCACTCACTGAAAACATAGGAGTAGTTGTCGTGTGTACGTCACCATATTGGTTTAAGCTTATATCTACACTTTCAGTTAATGGGAGTGAGGCCGATACACATACAACGAGAGATTTCGCTACATGTGCCTGACCGTTAACTAATGTTACGGTGAAAGTATATTCCGAAGGATCAACAATAACATCACCAGCGTCAAATTCAAATAAAGATATAAAAGTATTAGCCGGTCTAGGATTCTCTGCAATAAAATCTTTTGATGTAACAGAAGGAATTGTAGTAGATTGACCGACTGTTACTTCTATATCGGTAGAATAACTAGCCGTCAATTCAGGAGTAATAGTAAACAATTCAGAAATATCTAGACCCTTACCTTGAGTATATTTGGTACTGTCAACAACTAAATGCTCATAAGTATATCCAGCATATTTAGAAAACAATTCTACAGCTAGAGTTATATTAGTAAAAATTTGATGCCCATGTAACTCTAAGTTAACAATTGGATACCCTAACGAATAGGTAATCCTGTCAGCCAAGCTTGCATATGTATCAACCGTATTTGCAAGATACGTAGAGTATAGATGACTCCCTGCAGTTAAAAAATTATCGTTCCACGTACTAGTCGCCACATAATTATTTATGTTGGCAACGCTGAAGTTTCTCCACCAGCTGTAGGTTCTGGAGTGGGTGCTGCAGCGTCAGGGCCGCCAGCCATCGGTGGTGCACCACCTGGGCCAAGCGGCGGTGGTACTTCTTCACCTGGAGGTGCACCAGCAGGAACACCAACATCACCGCCCATGGGCGGCACGGCTCCACCGCCGGAGGCCCAGTCAGGACCTCCTCCTCTAATTTGTTCTATCTCAAACTGTAAGGCTGCATCTTTTCTAAGCCACTCTCTATTAGCTTTAATTTGTTCATCCGTCCAGCCAAGATATTCTTTCTGGCCATACCCTTGTGATATGGATTCATTAGCAACAACATTAGTAAAATTATTAAGCTTAAGATCCATTATTTGTTGCCTGCGTAATTCAAAATAATTACGCGGTGGTGTAAAAGTTAAATCAAATACATTCTCTCTCAGATCAAAGTCTTTCCATAAATGTTTTAATTTAAGATGAGTAATAAATGCATCCTTTAATCCAACAGCAAATTGATGTTGGAGTCTAACAACAAAATTAGCGAATTTTAACTCTTCTCGTAAAACTGTCGCGTCAGCACTATATTGAGAACTCTCAGAATCAACTCTATTAGTAGGTACCTTAAGAGCTTTATATAACTTTTTAACAAAATAATTTAAATCATCTAATTCCCCTAAATTCGCTCCTCCGGGTAATGTCTTAACTTCTGTACCAGTACTACCATCTCTCTTAGGGAACCAATAAGCATCTAAAATTGATTGAGGATTAAATGAATCTACTCTTTTATTTTCATCTAAGCTAAACGTTTTCTTACTCCAATAATTTTGCATTAAACGACGAATATAACCTTCAGCTTTAGGAGTACTCATATTACCAACGTCGACGTTAAATACTAAACGCTCTGGAGCTCTGACCAGCCGGTATATGATAATTGAATCCTCAATTAAAGATAACTGTCTATAAGCTCTTCGTGCATTCTCAATAAAAGGAATTCTAAAAGTTTTATTTTCATTCCATGTTCCGGAATTTACATATGTAATCTGATTTTTTTCCATTGGAATAAAATCTTTATCTTGCATAGAGTTAAACTGCTCTTCCGCTTCCTTATGATGTTTCGCTTTTCTGAGTAAATAAGCTTTAATAAACATATTTTGAAAGTTATCATAAACAGGATCAATTGCTTGTGTTGGAACGCTTATAACACCTAAAATACCTTCCTTAATATGTTTCTCGTGAATAATATTTTCAAAATATAATTCACCGTCTACTAATAATGACCTCACATATTCCCACCCCTTTTCTTTTATATCAAACAAATTAATAAATTTACCAAACTCCTCGTTTAACTGTCGCTTGACTAAAGGATCAAAATCTATTACCTCTCTTAAATCTAAGCTAATTATATTACCATGCTCATCTTCGTTTAAAAATTCATCACAAATTTCATCCAATGCATCTGCTACCTCAGCAAACTGGGCCATTGTTCTATAATCTCGTAAACGTCTGTACTTATCTACATCAAGCGTAGCATACATTAGGTCGTTATACATCCTATCAGCTAAGAACGAACCTATAGGTGCCGAAGATTCGGGTGCCTTAGGAGCAAGAATAGAATGCTGTGCTAATAATTCTTTACGTAATGATCCTGCTTTATAGAAATCTTTAAACTTAGGATTCTCTTCCGTTACGTCATCTATAATTGCTGCAGGAGATCTATAGGGTAAATTATTTTGAATAAACTTTTGTAACCCTCTTCCGAATGTACCTTTTTGTCCGTCTGGCATCTTAATTTATTGTTATTGTTGTATTTATATCTGTTGATAATGTTGTAAACCCAGCTGCATTAATCGGTACTACATCTATAACACCGGTTGCAGTCAACTGCGGAAACGCAACAGACATACTATTATAGTTATTTAATGTATAAGTTCCAGCGCTTGTACCTGTAGTTAAGAAATACCCACTCAGAGCCGGAGTAATTGTAGCGCCGGCGCACAGATATGTGAGAGTTGTTACACCGGAAGTCCTATCTGTTAAAGTATGTCCGATCTTAAATATATCTATACTACCAACGGTGCTTAGCATCACCCCTTGTAAGGAATCAAAATTGTATCCCTCGAGTGTTCTAGAACCAGAAAAGCCACAAGCAAGAGTTGTATATGTATTACCACCAGTAAACTCTGGTCTACCAGATAACTCTCTATGATCAAAATTACCACTAAACGCAGTAACGTCAGTTAACGTAGAATCATATTTTATAAATTTACTCATAATTAAATGCATTCACTGGAATGTAGTCCTGATCGATAACAAAAATATTTTTAACATCTTCGGTATAAGGCTGTTTAAACAGCCAGCCTTTCATTGTGAAAGTTGTATTAGCGATAACTCTAGCAGGTTGTGTACCAGATACTTCAATAGGATAATCTAAACTTAACTGACCGTCCCATAGTACCTCAGTTCTAATTTCAAAATTATTAGCTAAATTTTGAGACGACGGTATTTTCCAGCTTATAATAACATATGGGTTATTATACGGTACAAAATTACTCAAAATTTGATCCATATCAGTCTGAAATTTTGTCATTATAGACATCGACAAGCCTATATTAACTGGAATAGGTGTTTTTAAATGATCTGATTCCATGGAACCAGCACTCACTGTAGGTGCTTTACTATAATAAAACCCTGGAATCTTATTAAATATTCTTTCTGGATCTCGAGAAATAGAAGTATAATGAACGGCAATCGTAGGAAGCTTTAAAGACTGAGCTTTATTAACTATGTCATGAAGCGCTCTTTCCTTTGGGCCATAATAAAAACCTACTTTAAGTTGATCGACAACCGCTTTATCCTTATTATATCTATTAATGATGATACTGTTAAAGGCGGTGATAAACTGCCTTATCATATCTTTTAGCTCAAAACCATAATATTGGTTTTTCATTATTATAAATATTTATTAAATAAACCTATCTGTAAAATACATCGGTAGTAAATTCCGGTACGTTGGAATCAACTTTCTTATACTAGCAGCATCAAGAACATACGTAACACTAGTGTCAGTTTCATCTCTAGTACACCGCCCACATTGCTGAATAAAGGTAGTAAACATCTTACTAGTGTACCATTTATTATTGTTCTTAGACATTTCTTTAATACGAACATCTCCTAAATCTGGCCACGGACACTTTAATATAATACAAAAACGAGCTGCGTCTCCTTTTAAATCTACTCCAAAGCTCATTGAAGGGCTCGCGAGAACAGTCGGCCTATCTGTCTCTAAATGCTCTGTTAATATATCTATATTATCTTTATTGCCTTTTATTCTATATAAAATTCTATCATTATCTATCTTGTCCTTTAGCATTTTAGTAATGACATTTGACTGAGTATGTATTAATCCCTTTTCATTCTTATGTTCTTCTAATATTTCCTCCACACACTTAACAATCTTTGGAAAGTTATATTCAAGATTTTTTTTGTTTAAGTGAAAGTTACCGAATAAGATTGGAGACTTTTTTGGATCAAAGCTAGTCGGAAGATCAATATACTTATATTCATTTTCTTGTATGCCTAAATTTCTCATGACTAATCTATAATCAACAAACGTTGCAGACATTAATATAATATTGTCTGCATATTTAAATATATGTTGCGCTAGTGTGTCAACCTTCTTAGGAATTAATTGTACACATTGCTTGCCGCGTATATACGCTTTATTAATAATATACTCTGACTGACTCCATGTATCAATAACTAATGAAAGGTCTCCTTTTAAATCAGATATAAATTTATACTCCTTTTTAATATTGTCTCCTACCGTGTCAGCGTGCTTGTCCAGCATCCGAAGTATCTCTACATACCTGTCCTCCAATTTTACTTGAAGTCTATATAAGCTATCAAAAAACCGCTTTCTATCTACAGAGTGTGGAAGCCTAAAGCCATACTTATTAAGACGATCAATTTCAATATTACAACTAAACCGACTTACAATAATATTTTCTAACTCAGATGCCTCGTCACATACTATTAATTGTCTGTGTTTTAAATGATCTGGTTTATAAAAAAAGCTAGAGTAATTCTCTACGCCAACCTTCGCACTAATAGAATTATTTCTCGCCTCATAATAATCACAACGATTACAATCCCAACATTCTTTTTTAAGCTTGTTACTAAAAATACAGGGCGCCTGATCAGCAGGACTTCTATCGTCAAGATTACAAATATATGATCCCTTCCCTTTGAGTGGTTTTATATCTTTAAAATCTCTAGTGTATTGATCTTGAAGAGCTTTAGTAGTAGTTAGGATTGATGTACCATATCTCTTACCTGCAAAGTCATCCGCATACTCATATACTAATTTACCATTTTCCCAACTAGTATCGAACGCAGTATAATTTTTAACTAGCTTAGTTAAACGAGATGGTGGTTTGTTTAAACCATTAGCAATAGTTTTAGCTATAAAACTCTTTCCACAACCAGTAGGGCCTTGAACAATTATAAATTTATATTTGTTCAAACTATCAACAATATTAGGTATGGCGTATTGTTGACCACTTGAAGGGTGATATCCCTTCGGGAAATTCTTAATGCCCATTTGTATATTATAATATCTCTATAGAGAGAAGCAAGTCGTAATACCTATTGCGTTTATTTTTAATAAGTCGGTTAAGGCGTGCTTTCCATATAATATCATTTTGATGAATATGCTGTAAGGTATAATCAAAATAAATCATTTTTCTTTTAGTAATAATATTAAAGGGATATAATAACTCTACCTTTTTATTATTACTAAATAATAATTTAATATTAAAATCTTTTATATCATATAGCATAATTTGGCCCAGACCGAGGACTCGTTTTTTAGACATTATCTTTACATTGGTAAGTAATATCTTTTTTAATGTATTATCAACTTGCTCGTGTGTCATGTATTCATAAAGGCCATTTTATCTCCTGGAGACATTGGTGCAATCTTCTCATTTAAATATACCCAAAACGTTTCATCTGCTTCTAAGGTACTAATTAAATCTACTGTATCGCAAGTTATGGTCCTATAAGCTTGCATTAAAATATCCCAAGTTATAATTAAATTCTCTTGATTGGGATTATAACTAGGCGCTTGACGTGGAGGTTCATAATTCAAAACAGTTCGACCTTCAATCGAATTTAAAAGCTGTACATTATTAGTACATGTACTAATAA
>Ga0209757_10000346_pt1 | contig 11267 bp, 8 predicted proteins | sample ETNvirome_6_1000_FD_185472 | JGI IMG/M metagenome (GOLD analysis project Ga0209757, IMG submission 185472) | Marine viral communities from the Pacific Ocean - ETNP_6_1000 (SPAdes) (version 2) | ecosystem: Environmental > Aquatic > Marine > Oceanic | place: Pacific Ocean | collected 2013-06-19 | reverse complement strand
CCCAGTATGAGGACATCGATGCCATTATCGCATCAGCGCTTTCTACTGCTGGAAAAAATCCGCGCGTTGCGCTGGAATCGACAGCAAATGGCCTGAACACAGCGTTTAATATCTGGAACGGCAACAATGGCTACAAGAAAGTCTTCATCTCCTGGCTCGATGCAGAGGATGCAAGAGAGACAAAGAAGCCAGAATGGATTCCGAAAGAACTTCAAGCGCTCCAGGTCACGTATAAGCTTGACAAGCCACAGCTTTACTGGGCGGTTGATACCTATCTGACGCGCTGTGCGGCGAATTGGAACACGTTTTTACAGGAATACCCTCCTGAGGCGCACCTGGCCTTTATCAGCTCAGGCAGAAAGTTCTTCAACATCACCTTTCCGCACTCCAAGGCGCAGGAAGGTTACATCCAGTACCAGGAACCCCAGAAGTATCGTGCCTATACGATCGGAGTTGACACTGCATCTGGGTCTGAATATGGCGATTACTCGTCTTTTGTGGTGCTTGACGCCACCGACAAGAAGAAACCGCACATTGTCTCCACCTACTATCAGCATTCTGCGCCTGCTGAGTTCACACAGCGCGTCTTCAAGGAGGCAAAGGCTTACAATGCGGTCGCATGCGTGGAATCGAACTCTTATGGACTCTCAGTCATAGAGGGGCTTGTGGCTGCGGAGTACGGGAACCTGTACCGGCGCACGAAATATGACCGTGTCACGAAGCGATGGACCGAAAACATTGGCTTTTCGACCAATAAGGCAACCAGGTCTATCCTCCTCTCAAAGCTGCAGGAGTATATTGCGAAAGGGATGCTGCCTGTGATTGATGAGACCCTGAAGAGCGAAATCAACTGCTTTGTCTTCAATAAGGCGGGTAAACCCACTGCAGAGACTGGGAAACATGACGATATGATCATGGCAACAGCCCTTGCACTCACCGCTATGGACCAGAGTGAGCCCGATCAAGAGCTTAAAAGAAAGACTGCGCCACGCAGCGTGCAGGAGATTCTGCAGTTTGAGCTCCAGACAGGCAAACTATACAGAAAAAGCCGGGATTCATTCCCGGATGAGGCACATCCGCTCGGTAGGGATGATGTGTCTTCACCAATGTCCGCAATTACGCGGTGATAATCCCGCCACCTCGGCGTAAAGGAGAGAACAGTGAGCCAATTTCTCAATAGTGAACAAATAGATGCAATAGGTAAAGCGCTGGATGGTGAAGAGGTATCCCCTCAAGAGCCAGAAAGCACCCCAGAACCAGTCGAGAGCGCTGCTGCATCAGAGGAAGAAGCTCAGGTTGAAGCACCGGAAACCAACCAAGAAACGTCCGAATCAGCCGACATGGACGCAAAAGAGGCTAGCTCAGAGGAGAGTGGAGAAGCACAGAGTACGGAAGAGGCACCCGAAGAAGAGGATAATAAGGGAAGCGGAAAACATCGCGTCCCCTATTCACGATTCCAAGAGGTGGTTCATGCCCGAAATAAGTACCAGTCGGAAGTGGACGACCTGCGAACACAGCAGGGCGCACTCCAGAAGGAACTTGAGCGGCTCCAATCGGTCTCGAATCGCAAAGCGAAGACACGAAGGACAGAGGAGTACGACGAGTATGATGACGACGAACTTGACCAGGAGTTCATTGAACATGGACTGCCAGACGAGGACGAGTCACAAGAAGGTAGCGCCGCTTGGCATAATCACTACAAGTCATTAGAAGAGCGCGTGCAACGGTTTGAATTGGAACAGGCGAAATCACACCCTCCAGAGGTTTTAGGAGAAGTGAATGAGAAGTACCCATCAGTTCCACGTCAGGCAATCCTTCAACACATCATCGATAAGCCACCGAAACCTGCTCAGGTACGGGAGAAGGTCTTTGAACTAGCAGAGCGGTACACATCCTATATCGCACAGGTAGAGGAGGCAGCCATCGCAAAGCACTTGGGGTCACTTCAGGAAGGGGGCGGTGATAAAAACTCCGCCCCACGTCCATCGAAGACTTCAAGTGGAAAGACGGCAACCCTCAGCTCAGGCGAAGAGAAGCCAAAAACATTGAAGGAAGCGAAAAGCTCCCTTCTCAAATTTATGAGAGATACAAATCCATTTGTATAAGGAAACATAAGGTACTGAAATGACAGCTACAATTACTACTTTTAATGCGATCCTGAAAAACTGGTACGTCGGACCTGTAATCGACGCGCTGAATTCAGAAATCGCAGTTCTGAAACATTTTGAAAAAGCCACGCTCGATTGGAACGGTCGCCAGGCAGTTATTCCGATTCATATCTCACGCAACACTGGTGTCCAGTATGCTGCTGAATATGCAGGTGTGGCCAACCTTCCCGTTGCTGGACGTCAAGGCTATGGTCGCCTCCTGGTAACCGCGAGATACCAATACGGTCGTTTCGAGATTACTGGTCCCGCGATTGCTTCCGCTAAGAATGGCGGGAAGGCAGCGTTTGTTGGATGGGTCGATGCAGAAATGAATCGCCTCAAAGACGACGTGAAGAACACTGCCAACAAAGCAATGGTCTCGGGTGGTCTCACCAAGGGATTCCTCAATGGGCGGCACCGCTATCAGTATTTTGGTGTAGGTGTGACTGCTGGTATATGGGGGATTGCCCCAACCGCAAACATCATCTCAGGGACCGTTCAGTACAGGGGCGACTATGCTCCATTTCTTCAGGCGGCATTGGCCACACCCGCTACGTGGGTTCCTGTGACGCTTACTCGTACTGATACGTTCAATCCAATCTGGCAAACGACTGCCGGTGGTGCCATTGACATTTTTGTTACTGCCGCTGACCAGTCTGCGGGTACGCTTCAGATTTCGTTTGGTTCGCGTGTTGGTGGTGGTGGTGCAATCTCCACGGTTGTGAAGCCCGGGTTCTGCACGTCGCTTGCCATTCGTCCTGTGCAGGTACTGGAGCCCGGTGGCGTTGTCCCCGTTGGCGTTAATGGTGCTACGCTTCAGGCCAATCTTGAGCCCAATGGTTTGTTTGAGAACATGGCGGCTGGTACGCAGTACACCCTGACTCGTAACTCTGTTTACAATGATGGGTTTAATACATTCGGTACTGGTACAGCACCTATCGTGCGTGGTCTCATTCTTGCGTCTTCAGTGGGATTGACTGCTGGTATTATTGCTGGTGGTGGTACTGATGACCAGGCATCGGTTGCATTCAATGCCGCACTCGGTCTTCCGCGCCTGCAGCAAGGGATTGATAGCACTAAGCTTGACGGTCAACTTGTGGCTCAGACTGATGGTGATGGATGGGCAGATCTTGGTGCCGGTGTCCCGGATGGCACCACTGGAAATACTGTTGATGGTGGTGGTGGTGATGTGAACATGATGTTCATGAACCCCATCATGCGTCAGAAGTATGTGTCCACCCTCCAGGCTGGTCTCACGATGAACCTCAATGTAGGTCAGAGCAGTGGGCCCACCAAGAATGGCGATGCTGGAATCCTCGAAGTCGGCTATGCTGGCATCCCCATCCATGTTTCGCGTGACGTGCCGAACGGTATGATTTGCCTCTTAAAGGCAGACACCTGGACGGTTGCGGAACTGGAGTCTGGCAAGTTTGCGGACCTCGACGGAGATGTTATTTCTCGCGTTGCAGGCTCGGATGCTTGGGAGGGTTTCTACAAGTGGTATTACAACCTCGTGTGCAAGAAGCCCAACGACAATGTAATCATTACAGGGTTTGACCTGTGATAACGCTCCTTCTCCTCCTCGGCGCACTTGCGCTTCTGCTCCTAAATGTGGTGTTGTTGCTATGCATCAAGACCATGCGTATGCGAATACATAGGGAGCTTGAGGAGGAGAAGGCAGCCCTCGCCTATGACATCCCACCCAGCCTGATAGGAGCCCACCATGGCAATCTTTAGAGAAGACGAACCCGGAGCGATGAAACGACCCGACACAAGCGAGTTTCAAGGTGGTGCATTTATGGACACAAGCACCGCAGCCGCTAAGGCAATTCGCGGTGCTGCCCAGCGTGCAATGGAGGCTGGAAGCGAGACTGATGACTGGGTTGGTCTTCTTGGGACAATTATTGGTGGTGCAGCCGCTGCCGCGATTCCTGGCATCGGCGTTCCTGCTGCCATTGGTATCGGCACTGCTGCGGGCACTGCTGCACAGGGTGCCACAAAAATGATCGAGGGAGTGGAGCCCGGTGGAGGCAGGCAGTTGCTCGCAGGCATTGGTGGCACAGCCAGAGGTGTAGGTGCCGCCACTCCGAAAGCCGCCACCCCGACACCCCTTCCTCCTGTTCCAGACGTTACGCTGACTCCACCGGCAGCAGCGGCAGGTGAGCTGCCAGATATCACCCCATCCTTTCGTAGGAAGAAGTAATGCAGCTTTGGCCCAAAGACATTCAAAGCCTGGTCGAGGACAAGGGGGAGCGTACCTCGCATAAGAGGGCGTGGGACTTAGCAGTCCTTTTTGTCTCGGGCAACCAGTGGCTTACGTATGACCAGAGCATGCAGCAATATGAGGTCGCACGCTCTGGTGGCCAGGCGACTGCGAAGGTTACGGTTAACCTGCTCCTTAACGTATACCGGAACATCCTGTCCAGGCTCTCGGTGAACTACCCCTCGATTGCCGTCATCCCTGCCTCTCCAGACGCAGAAGACTCTGCCAAAGCAAAATCCATGGAGTTGCTTCTGGAGTACCATTGGAACCAGTCGGAGATGAAAGACATCATCACCAATCTGATTAAGAACCTCTTGGTCATGGGAACGGCAGGGCTGCACACGTATTACGATCCTGATAAGGATGTCGTTAAAACAGAGACGGTGAGTGCTTACGACCTATACTTTGAAGAAGGCATCAGAAGCCCATGTGAGTCTCAGTTCATTGCCATCAGGTCATACCATACGAAGCATGACCTCAAAGAGGCATACCCGGACATGACTGAAGAGATTGAAGGGGCAGAGGAGGTCTCACCACAGGCGGGTCCAGCCACAACACAGCGCACAAAGAACCGGGTGGAACTCTATGAGTTCTACTGGAGAGATGGTCGGCACTGCATCGTGATGGGAAACACCTACCTTTTTAAGGAGGAGGGATACCCCGTAGACCCTTTCCCCATCCAGGTCATACGTTACACCGCTATACCAACCCGGCTGTGGGGCCTTGGTCTCATCCAGCCACTTGTTGACCTTCAGTGGTTCTACAATAAGGCGCGCAGCCAGTTGGCTCAGAATGTTGAGCTGATGAGTAATCCGAAATGGCTCATCCCCAAGACTGCTGGCATCGACAATGCATCGTTCACCAACAAGGCTGGCGAGAAGATCTACTACAACGCTGCAGGTGGAGAGCCACGCATGGTTCAACCTGTGCCCCTGCCTGGCTATGTGCTTGATAACCTTACAAGAATCCAGGCTGAGATGTCTGACGTCTCCGGTATCCACTCGGTGAGCTTGGGTAAAAGAGCAGTCAACGTGAGTTCTGGCGCAGCCATCCAGACCTTGGCAGACAAGGACATGAGCCAACTCATGTTCACACAGGATGCGATCGAGAAGGCTGTGAGGAACATGGCGAAGAGCATCTTCTTGTTGGTGCGTGCCCACTACACGAAGCCAAAGATGCTACGCATGATGGATGACCTGGGTGGTGTTATCTATGAAGAGATACGAAACACAGACATCTTGGAAGACCCAGAGGTCTTTTTACAGGCTGGGTCGCTCTTCAGGCGTCAGGCACACGATCGCGATGCCAAGGTCTTGGAACTCTTCCAGCTTGGACTGGTCGAGAAAGAAGAAGCCATGCGCGAACTTTCCTGGCGCACTGCCAACAGGAAGGTCTCCGAGAAGGTGGTGGCACTCCATCACGCTCAAGAGATTCTTGGCGCAACCATCAAAGGTCTGGCGATTGAAATCTACTCGACTGATGACCTGGATGCGTTCCAGCGAGTCTTCCATGAGTTCATGCAGACAGAGGAATACTATAGCCTGGAGAAGGAACGAGCAGATTACATCGCAGATGTCTACCTATCCATCATCACGCATGGTCAGGGAGAAGAGTCTTACGAAGAGGCAATGTACCGGCGCAAGGTATTCCCACGGCAGCAGATGCCAAATGTTAGCGACAGGCAGAAAGCCGCCGGGCTGGCGTTACAGGGTTCTGACATGGCGTTTAACCAACTTCTCAACGAGCAGATGGGTGCTGCACAACAGACGGGCACCGTGGAGGATGCAGTATCCCGTTCTGCCCAAAGGCAAGAGGCTTTAATCTCACCCGTTAAAGGAGGGATGTAGTGGCTACCATGCTCTATGTGGAGAACGTGACAGGTCTTTTTAGGGCTTACACGGATGAACCAGACCTGACCTTTGTGACCAATGCTGACGCGCAGAGTTACCTTGAGATGGGATACAACGAGTTCCGTCAGAAGGTCACGAGCATGGCACCTGCCACCTATGCTGTTGATGTGACCATTACACCAACCACCAGCAGCTACAACCTTGCCACTGACCCCGTGACCATTCTTGGCGCAACACCAACCAATACCAGGATGGTGCGCTTGCTATCGGTGAGGAGCGCAACGCCCGACATTGGGGCCTTTATCTGGACTGGCGTGTCCTCTAAGCGTGCCCTCCAGACCGCATATCGGGGGTACTACCTGGAGGGTCAGGTGCTGCACTTCAACTCAAGTGTGGACCGCTCCTTGAAGCTTCAGTACGTTCCTGAGAGCACAGTGGACTGGTCGATAAACACGGCAGGAAGCAACCAATACATTGACGACCTTGTTGAGTTCCATGACATCATCGTTCTCTTTGCATACAGGCAATACGCTATCCGAAATAGCAGCAGCAGTGAGCAGGTGGAGCGGCAGTTGGCATCTCGCTTGCGTGAGCTTGAGTCAACGATGACCAGGCGAAACTTTGACGGACCTCACTATGTGGCACAAACCAGCGCAACGTATGAGGACTATTAGGTGGCAACCAAAGCCCAGGAAGTCGAGCTATTAAACGAGGGTGTGCAATCCACCACTGCCAGCAAAGGGAGCTTTGCGCTCAATCTGCATTACTTCCAGAACGCATGGCACGTCAGGAAAGGCTTTGGTCAGAAGCTCCAGCGGAGCACTGAGTTCTCCACACCCTTCGTTGGTGCTCTGGAGGCGTCAACGATATGGGGGTTTGTGGGGCATCTGGGCAGCAAGCTCATCAGAACGAGCTTTGGTCACGATCAGCTTGTGTCCGTGTTTGCTGCCAGGGTTAGGACTGGTGCTGCAGTTGGCTTCTACATGCACAACCTTACGTCTTTAATTTACACCGTAACGATCGACGACCTCACCACAGGGGGGCACTGGGAAGAAGCGCTCTACCCGCACACATCTGCACAAGCTGCTGCAGAGGCAAACACAAAGGCAGCTACAGACCAAATGGGGCTATCGCTTCCAAGGTGGCATGGGTGCTACGAGGTGTCGTCGAAGCCTGCGCTTACAGCACCCGTCTCTACGGGTCGTGGGAAAAGCTATGACGCATGGCTATCCCCTGCGGGAGACACCCTGGACATCAACGAGACACAGCGTCCTTTCTTTTTCATTGAGCACCGAGACAATCTAATTTTCGGTAACCCTGGTGCCGGGCTGTGGTGCTACTTCCCCGCTACGTTCAGAAAGAGTAGACGCAAAAGTGTAAACCAACTATACGAATCGGAGTGGATGGAGCCCTATTCGGAGTCTTCGTGCGTCAAGCAGATATCTTTATGTGATGGTCCATACTCTGAAGGATATCGGTACTTTAGACAGAGTACGTTTGAGGCTCCTCGTGCTGCAGCGGTGCTTGGCAATCGGGTGGTTTACGCAGGTGAGCGAACGCTTTACTTCTCGGATGAGGGATTTCCTGCGTCCATCTTGGCTGTTAACTTTCTATCCATTGATTCAGACCATGAGATAACCGCAATCCAGGAGCAGATGGGAAACCTGCTCATCTTCACCAGGAGCGAGACGTATTTGTATAGGCCCCCTCGTGGGCTTGTTATCTCGGGCGGGAAGCTAGACAAGATTTCAGAGTTTATCGGGTGTGAGAATGCGATGTCGGTGGTCCAGGCAGACGGCAACGTCTTCTGGGCAGACTCCAGGGGAGTGCATCGCACGACGGGCAACCTGTCTATTTCGACTATTACGGAGGGCATTGACGATCTCTTCACGAGTTTCATCACAAACCCGCTTACCTCCTACTATGCGGAGGTGGGGAGCACTACGACCACCAGGACGCAGCCAAAGACGGTCACCTCGTACAAGCCCAAGCTGCTACACCTGACGTGGTCAAACGAACTTAAGGCACTGCTTCTGACGATGCCCGAAGAAAGCGCAGCACTGTGCTGGAGTAGTGGCAAGTGGTCCCTTTGGACAACGGAGTCCAATGTGTTCGTATCTGGCGGGGGTGCGCCTGCAGATGTGGTGGGCGCAAAGCAGAACATGACCAACCCGTGGATTGTGGCAAACGAATCTGGCATTTACATGGTCACGTCAACCTATCCAGAACTTGTGCAAGATGCTGCGCGATATGATGGGAACGCTGGAACCCCCGTGGGCGACCTGGTGTTAACCCAGTCATATTGCGTACTTGAGTATGGCAGGGGTGGGGCTATCGATCGCAGCGTCGATGACGAGGACCAGCGCAAGCCTTCTGGGTATTGGGAGGTGGAGACCGTTGGGTACAGCACCACCGGGTATGTCTACTTTGACCCACCCTTCCAACTTGGCATTGGATATCAGGTTCCAGTCGCTGGCGTCTCTCCCGTGGCGAGCAATCAGATATACATGGTCCAGCCCATTTCGGTTGTGTGCCCAGCCAGTCGTGCGGCAGGCATTGATGAGTTTAAGATCATTTTTGATTACGACACCTTTAACTGGGATATTCAGAAGACGGCAGGATCCGCAACGAACTGCCTTGTCCTTGTTCCGTCTGAAAGGATAGCCGGTGTAGGTGATTGGACAGCAACCGAAGCAGGAACAACCGTGACGGTTGCATATGCTCAAACTGGCGCAAATCCTGACATGAACCTAAGCGTTGGAAAGAAGACGGTGCTCTTCTACCTTCTTTTTAAGAAAGCCAACGTCACAACCAGCGTTAGCTCACCTGCCATACAAATCAATGTCACTGGTGCGAGCGCTCCGTATGTAGACAACAACAACGCAGGCGACCAGTACTTGCAGCCTGCTATTTGGAAGCAGTATTTCTTTGGCACTGACGACGCTTCGTACCAGGACAATGTGGCGCAGCCTGTGGACTGGGCCTATAAGAGTGACCAAGTGGGGATGGATGAGGACTCGTTGCTAAAGGCGCGTGGTCTCTATGCTCGAATCATGAGCCATGGACCCGGCAGCACAGCAGACCACTTGGAGCCCACATGGTCAGTGGGTCTCTTTAATACGATCGTAGGCTCAGACCGAAAGGGATGGATGAGCCAGGTGATAGACTACACGGGTGGTGTTGCCAATGCAGAAGCGTTGGAGCGCATCATTAATCATGAGAGCATCCGTACCAGGATATTCAGTTCTGCGAACACGATACTCAATAAGACATTTGGGACTGCGCTCGTGCAATGGGGAGCGAGTGGCGCAACGTCTGGGAGTTATCTCATCGATGATGAAGAGACGTCTATGGTTGCGACCAGCGATTCGGTGAAGGGTCAGTGCTTTTCTTACATGCTCTTTGGTCACGTTCAAAACAGGGCTCAGGCACTTGAGCTCGAATCGGTAAAGGCTGCGTTGCGTATCGTTGGCGGCAGGCGAAGGACGGGTCACTGATGCAAATACAGCATGAGCTTGTATACAGAAGAGCGCAGAAAGAGAAGACCGCTGAAGACGACGTGGTCGATGTTAATAACCAGCAGTCTCGCAATGTGCTCACTGACGCCTTTAATGGGCTGAACATTCTGCAAGAGAATGAGGTAATGGTTGAGAGCGCACAGCGCAGGAACAACTTCAATCTTGCTCCGGGCGAATTTGCTGGGCAGATCTTAAAGAAGATGGACTCTACAATATGGTCCGTCGCTGCCGGTAGCACCATTAATACGAAGTTAGTGCTCAACAGTCGTCACGTTGTGGATGGGGTAAGGTTCACCAACAGTGTCGATAACAGAGGAACCCTGGTCCAAATGTCGGCCACATCAGTCGTTGTCTTCAGGTCGTGCGTCTTCCACAGGACGGTTTCCGCTCCAGTTCCGAACTGGGTCGCGGTTGCAGATGGAGGGAAGGCAGTGTTTTTGGGCTGCATGTTTTTGGGTGATGGAACCGGCGGCGCAATCATACTCAGCCCAGGAGCAGCAGCAAATGTTCAGGTTGTCGGTTGCTACAATGGGACTGGAATTGCATTCGCAGGGGTCACAAGCGCAGCACTGGGGAACATCTGATGGCCTATAAGAAGCACCCAAGGGAAATCACAGACCAGCAGTTCTCTACTGGCACGACCATTGATGGCAGTCGCATTGACGATGCTATGTCAGATGCTGTTGACCGATTCAACGATGTGCCAAAGTCCGACATTGCCACCCGGTGGACACAGACACAGTACGTGATGGGCTTCTCTAAGCCTAACACAGTAAACACCATTGGAACCCAGCCATTTCTTCCTATTAAAAATGATGATGCCTTTACCATCAATGAGCCGCCAGAAACTATTCAAAACCCGTGGAGAATCAAAGCGTGTGACATGGTTGACGTGCAGCCAAGTGCTGCAGCCGCAAACTGCCAATACGCATGGACTGTTCCTCTCTATTTTGCACGTCCTGCCATCGTGGATTCAATCCACGTCTTTCTAACCAAAGACAACGCGACTGACACCACTGCCCCCACTGCCGCTTTGATTGAGTATAACGGTCCATTCTTGTATGGCGCGACCCCTCCCCCCGGAAGTTCCACTGGCGATAACTCAGAAGACCTAAGCATCGTCATGCATGTAGACAGTCCGTTTGCGCCAGAGGAAAGAAGTCAGAACGACATTGAGGTTGTCAGGACCAGGTTCCAAATCAATCGTGAGAATTTCACGCAGATCCCATGGCACGCCTATGCCACATCCACCAACGCTGGGGGCACCGCGTGGACAGATATGCTGCCCGCTCAATACCCTGGTGGTGGTCCCGCAGGATCTGCAATCATTCTTGATGACCTCAATGTCCCCTTACATGCCAATGCACGTGTGCGATTAGCAATGGTGATACCACCCCTTGCGCTGACGTTCGGAACGCGAATAACCAATACGTGGTCATCTACTGTAGCCACATGGGGTGCAGCCTACTACACAATGGTCCTGACCGTC
>Ga0209757_10000345_pt1 | contig 11329 bp, 8 predicted proteins | sample ETNvirome_6_1000_FD_185472 | JGI IMG/M metagenome (GOLD analysis project Ga0209757, IMG submission 185472) | Marine viral communities from the Pacific Ocean - ETNP_6_1000 (SPAdes) (version 2) | ecosystem: Environmental > Aquatic > Marine > Oceanic | place: Pacific Ocean | collected 2013-06-19 | reverse complement strand
CAGGATTAGGGCAAACTGTTTATTTTCAACAAGAAACGGGGACCGATCAGATTAATCCTGATGGTTCGACAACTACTTTAACATCTCATATTCAGTCTTATAATTTTTCATTACAGAAAGATCAAACTGAAGTCTTTTTAGCAATGAGAAGATTTATTCCTAATTTTAAACTTTTAACGACTAAAAATACTGTAACCATTAAACTCAAAGATTATCCTTCTGATACATTAGCGAATAGTGATTTAAGTCCTTTTACTGTTTATCCAACAACTCAAAAGATAGATACGAGGGCTAGAGGGAGATACGCAAGTTTAAGAATTGAAAATGATGGAGCTGCTGAAAACTGGAGATTTGGAACTTTCCAAGTAGATCTACAACCGGATGGGAGAAGGTAATGGCAGGTCTATTAGATTACTACAACCAAAATCCAGAACTTTGGGAAGAAAATAAACACTTAGTAGCAAAAGATCCAGCTTACGATTTAGGGTTGATGGATTTAGGAGCAATGAGTTTTAAAGAAAGGTTTGGCGGTGAATATCCAAAAAGTGATTTTATAAGTAAAGGGTTACGAAGTTTGGGTTGGATGGATCCTGCTGAGTATAGACCTAAGAGTCGTGTTTTAGGATCTTATTTACATCCAGAGGCAGACCCTATCAAAAGATATAAAGACGCAGGTATAGAACCAGGAGATATCTCACTTTTTACTGGACCTTTCACTGAAGGAGACACACCTACTTATTGGACGGATCCTAATCTTGTTCCACCTTCTGAAAGATGGAATGAACCTTTATCTAATGTAGATAAGGCAAGAGTAATTGCTCATGAAAATAGACATAGGTTAACTGAAGAAAATCCAGAACTATATGACTTGCAACCAACATGGTCTGGAATAGAAGAAGGGTTTAGTAGGGAACCTGGAGGTTTTAAAAAAATGGGAAATCCATATTGGAGAAATGAAGCTTTTAATAGATTTATGGATTATAGAAATTTCCCCGATGTTCAATTTCGTGGAAAAACACGTGGATGGTATCCAAGAGGAATGAGTTCTCCAAATTTAAAACCAACTGATATGTATTTTGATAAAATTTGGAAAGATAAATGGGAAACACATGCTAAAGCATATGATGAAAAATTAAAAGAAATCTCTAAAAGACAAAGAAAAAATGTACCTGGGACACCTATTGTTCCAACTGGTGGTAATGGTGGTTACCAAGGTGGAGGCGGTAAACCAGGAAGCATGCCAACGGGAACAGCAGGTAGAAATCCCTTCAACTATAGAGCTGATGGTGGCCTTATAGATTTATATAGATACGGAGGATTTATTTAATGACAAAAATAGTAGTAAGATTACCTGAACCTAAAAAGGAATATTCAGAGGATAATCAAAGACAGATTAACAGAACGTTAAGTTCTATGATACAACAATTGAACTCGACTTATTTACAACCCGATAAAGACGACACAGAAAGATTTAATTTCTTTTTATCATAATGGCAAACGTATATAAAAATATTCAGGCAACAATTACATCTTCAGCATCTTATGATGATATGTATACTTCGCCTAATGCTACCACTTCCATTATTAAATCTATTAAGTTATATAATACTCACGGAAGTAATTTAGTAGTTGATGTTAAAGTGTATGATTTATCTAGCACTACCGATTTTGAATACGATACAGTTACAGTTGATGCCAGTAACAGTGTTGATTTATTAACTTTTAATAATCTTTTAATATTAGAAGCAGGAGATATATTAAAAATGCAAACACCTACAGGTAATAAAATTGAAATGACTGCTTCAGTATTACAAATAACTAGACCTTCTGAGGTCACAACAACATAGGAGAAAAATGCCTTTTATAGAGCAAGAAGCAAAGAGCGAATACAAGATAATAGATGGTAAAAGAACCCATGTTATTACCCCTGAATGTGAGGTTACTTTAACAAATATGGAATCGGGTAAGGAATATATGTCGGATGCAGAAGCCGATCATGATGTTGATAACCCTAATTCAAACACGAAAAGAGAGCATATAAGAAGAGATGTTCATATTAAAGTAGCCGCGATTAACTTAGGCGCGGACAGCGGAAAGGTATAATACATTGACGATGAGCACAAAACCTAGTAAATTGATATATCATAGCGTAATTTCAAGCTTCGCGCACTTGCATTTTCAAAACATTTAAAGAGACATTATGGGATTATTAAAAAAATTAACCAAACCATTATCTAAATTTTTAGACAAGATCGTACCGAACGAACTTAAACCGGCATTACCTTATCTATCTGCGTTTGCACCGTTTATGATGGGACCTACAGGAATTATGGGATCATCAATGTTACGAAGAGGTTTAATGTCTGGTGCTTTAAATATTGGATCCCAATTAGCACAAGAAGGAAGTGAAGGAGATGTTGATTGGTTATCAGCAGCTTTAGCTGGAGGTATTGGTGCAATGAGTGCACCAGGATCAGAAAAAGTTATGGGAGTTGATAAATTTGGTAATGAGATGATTCGACCAGGAAGTCCAAGTGCAGCAAAATTTTTCGAAACAAGAGCTGGTGGAATGGATCCGGGATGGATGAAGAGTGGTACAGAAATGTTAGGCACAGGTGCAGAATATTTAACAGGCGCAGGAGAAACTTTAAGAGCTGATCCATTTAGTATACCGGGCATGAAAGCAGCACTCGTTCCGGCAACAGCAGGTACAGCAGATTTAGCTAGAATTTCAGCTGAACAAGAATTAAAAAGACTTGAAGATGAAGAAGATGAAACAGGTATAGGAATTAATGATGATATGACACGAAAATCTCTTAGAAGAGCTATGGAAATGGCGGGACATCTTGAAGAAGATATTCTAAGTGCATTAGATGCATTAGGATTAAGAGAAGGTGGAATTGTAGGATTGAAACACGGAGGACAATTAGTTAAACGCGGACTGGGGAGACCTGGCTACGGTGGACCTCATGAAACAGAAGCAGCTGGTAAAAGTTACGAAAAAGCTACCTCATCAGGAGGTGGTGGAGGAGACGCTTGGCAAAGACAAGCTTTAAAAGATTTCTCAAAACTTTCTTCAACTAAAAGCGGCGGCACTGGAACTACAACAGGCCCAAGCGCAGACGATATTAAGATGATTCAGGAAAGTATAAAAGAAGTTCCAACAAAAGTTATTGGGAATGAAATAAGAAATCTACTACAACTAGGTAAAGTTCCTCAATATGGTATAGGCACTTTAGAAGATGATACTACTTTAATGGCTGAGTTAACTGATTCACAAAAAGACTGGATTAACAAAGAAAAAAGTAATTTAAAAAGAGGATTTAAAGAGCCTCAACATGTTTTTGAAACAATAAATAATCCTGCCTTAGGAAAATTTGAAAAAAATACTTTAAATCCTTTTAAAGGTCCCCAAGACCCTACAACTCCACAGGAATTTAATGATTATTTAAAGGAAATTTTACCTGATACAACACTTTCACAAGTTACAATGACGAGTAAAGACGGTGGAAGAGTAGGTGCACTGGGGGGTGGCATAATGCACGCGAAGCGTGGATTAGTAGATGCACCAGGAGGATATGCTGGAGATAAAGAAGAAATAGATTTTGGTGGTATAACAGAAGCAGTTACAGCTGTTGAGAAAACACCTAAGAAATTTTTAGTTGATAAACTAGAAGTTACAGTAATGCCTGGACAGTCAGAAAAGATGGCTATTGTTAATGCAATGATAAACGACACGGATGGCATTATGCCTGACGATCGTAAACAAGAATTTTATAGATTATTTTTACCACAACTAAGAGCAAGTGGTGAAATATCTGAAACAGAGTATAACGGTTTAATGGGAGAATTATTTAAAGCTAATGGTGGAAGAATTAATAAAAATATAGGTGGCATGATGAGTGTGCTGCCTAAAGGTAGAGAAATGGATTACAGAGGCGGCGGAGTGATCCCAATAGGATCTAGAGAAAGAGCTGATGACGTCCCAGCTAGATTAAGTAAAAATGAATTCGTAATGACGGCGGATGCCGTTAAAGCAGCGGGTGGAGGAAGTGTTAACAAAGGAGCAAAAAAGATGTATAATCTTATGCATAATTTAGAGGCAAGAGTATAATGGCAATAGAACAGACACAAAATATACCAGCACCAGTACTATCATCATCACTATCTTCTTTTGTAGATTATTTAACTAAACTACAAAAAGGTGCGGTCCCAACTGACTTTGCAGGAATAGATACTTCTACTTATGCACCGCAAGTTGCAGGACAACATGATTTACAAACCGGAGCTGTAACAGCTGCAGAAGGTTTGGGTTCTTTAGTAGGAACTGGAGCTGGCGGACCAGGAGTTGCTGGATCAATTGAATCATATATGTCACCATATCAAGATCAGGTGATGGAAGCACAAATGGCTGAATTTGATAGACAGGCAGGGATTCAAAGACAGGGAATTGGAGACGCAGCTTTAGGTGTAGGAGCTTTTGGCGGCGGTAGACACGGCGTTCAAATGGCAGAGTATGCAAAAGGAAGTGATATGAATAGAGCATTACTTCAAGGACAATTATTACAACAAGGATTTCAACAAGGCCAAGGTGCAAGAGCGCAAGATTTAGCGGCACAACAAGGTTTAGGTCAATACCAACAAGCGATGGGTCAAGCACAACAAGGTTACGAACAAGCTGGATTAGATGCAGCACAAATCGCGGCAAGAGAAAAAGAATTCGCACCATTTACACAATTAGGTCTAGTGGGTCAACAACTCGCACAGATTCAACCGGGAGCATTCCCGACTACAACAGTCGGATATGCACCACCAGCTCAACCAGCAAGTCCTATGGCCAGCTTCCTAGGAGGTGCTTCGGGTGCCGCTGGGATTATGGGTAAATTAGGATTGTTTGGATAATGAGCAGAATATTAAGACGACCAATGTTTAGAGGCGGACGCGTTTCGAGTTATGGAACGGGGATCGCTAGTGGTTTAGCTGATGGTGGAATGCCACCTAAAAGAGGATTAGTAACTGGACCAGGTGGATATGCTGGTTGGGAAGACATGGTTAAAGGTTATAGAGTTGGAGCTGATTTACTTCCTCAAAAACCAACTTTTTCTAAGGCAGAGATGATGAATTTTATTAAACAAAATCCTGGAGCTTTAAATTCTGGAATTTTTAATACAACTGGATTGGAAGAAGAAGAAATATTAGATTCAGAAGGTAATGTAATTAACACAATATATAAAGACCAAGAAAATCAATACTACTCACCAGGGGAGTATAGACCACGATCAAAAGATGAACTAGGTAGCTGGCAAAGTAGATTTGGAATGGGAGCAGATACTTTAGAAAGTCCAGAAGGAATAAAGTATGCACAAACTGAGTTTGAAAAACTTTATAGAGATATGTTAACTTCTCCAGCAGATTTTGATTTTACTGGAACCGCAGGTGAAGCAGAAGAAATTAAAGAAGATATAGCTTCCAAAACTATCGAGGAAATTAAAAAGGATAAAAGCATGATGGAAGAAGACATACCAACTGAAACTACATCTCAAGGCAGAGTATGGGATGTTCAAGATCCATTAGCTTATGCTGAAAGCACAGGTGTTCCTACTGGTGTAAAAATTAATCAAGGCGAAGTAGTTCTTCCTGGAGAAGATTCAGGTATAGAAGAAATGGCTGATAAATATTTTGCATTAATGGGTGGTGATAAAGCATGGAAAAAAGATGCATCGGATATGGCTATGCTTGCTTCAGCTAAATTATTAAAACCAGGTGCCACTGTTAAAAGTGGATTGGGTGAATTCATGGAAGCAGAATCTGCAAAAGGTCCAGGTAGAGCTGAAACAATAAGAAAAGATGCAACTAAATTTGCAATAACCCAAGATCTGCAAACTAAACTTTTAGATAAAAAAATAGATGCACAAAAAGAAATTGCTGATAAAAATTTAATAGCTACCATTGCTAAACTAGATAAAGATGGTCAATATAAGAAAAAAGTTGATGATATTATTGATGATCGATTTGGAGGAGATGAAACTAAAAGAGCGGAAGCTTCTAGAATTGCATTAGGTGATCATTCTACTATTGAAGCAGCCATATATGATGCTACTAAAGGAGGAATGCCTATGACTCCTGCAACTTTTGATTTATTAGCGGCTTCCTACACTGATGGTCCAATGCCTACTGGAGATTTATCTGGTATGTCTGGCACTTTTTTTGTACCAGGTAAAATGATAATTGTAGAAGTTGTTGATGGAGTAGTAGATCAAAATAGCACAAAAGATTTTTCCGGAAAAACTAAAAAAGTATAGGAGGATAAATGGCAACTTATTTGGACCAAATAGGAGTAGCCGATATTGAATCTACTCCTCAAGAAGACAATGAAACTAGTACACTAGTATCTATATTAGCAGGTATTGGTTCCGGTCTTTTTAAAATCCCAGAAGGTTTATTCTCATTAGGTGCATCTTTAGTCGACTTAGGCGCGGATACAAATAAGGCGGCTGATGTAGAAAAATTCTTTGCAAAAATAAATCCTTTCGATGAAATGGCAGAAGCAACGACTGCCGGTAAAATTACAGAACTCATTATTAATATTGGTATACCCGGAGGTGTCGCATTTAAAGTAGGTAATCAACTAGCCAAGACTGCATTACTCGCTAAAAAAGGTCAACGCTATTTAGGATTAGAAGGACAGGCTGCCAAAAATATTAATGAAGGTATTAAAAATAAATTAGGTTTTAATACAGCATCGAAAGCTAAATTAACTAAAATTCAAAAATTAAAAGCATTTGATCGTTTGGCTCCTAAGCTCGATCAGGTAAAAGCGTTTGCTGCAGGGGCCGGAGCAGGTGGAGTTGCAGAAGGACTATTTGTAGGTGATACAGAAGATGCTGGAACTTTTGGAGATCTATTCGGCGGACCTACTGAAATGGAAAGAAGAATCGAAGGGGATGACTATGACCCCATGATGGATTTAACCAATAGATTAAAGTTTGGAATAGAAGGTACTATCTTTACTGGATTATTTGGCGCTGCCGGTCAAGGTATTAAAAAATTAAGAGATGCAAAAAATGCCGATAAAGTTGCCGATAATGAAATTTTAGAATTTGTATCCAAAAATTTAAGATCAAGAGGTTCTCAAACCAAAGCCGCTTTTCGTACATCTAAGGAAATTGAATCGTTAATGAGAGGAGATGAAACTGCTTCAATGAATGTCGTTCAAAACATAAGTGGTAATACCGCTGCTTTATTTCCTCTAATGAAACGATTAGTTTTAGATAAAACTACAGAGGCAACTCAAAAAAAAATTAACGCTAAATTAAATAAAGTTTTATTTTCAAGTGATATTGAAAGAAGAGTCGATCCAAAAACAGGTAAATTTACAGAAAGTATATCTGAATTCGCACAAAGACAAAAAGACTATATGAATGCAGTTGATTCTAAAGGAGTCAAAATCAACAAACATTTAAAGTTAAACCCCAACATTGTAACTAGACCCAATACTACTCTACAAACCATTACTGAAGCTTTGCCTGTTCAAACTGGAAAAAGAATTATAATAGATTCAAAAGGTAACACTGGCGTTGTATTTGGTTTTAATAAAAAAAATATCAAAATGGGTAACACCACTGACAATTATATTATTAAAGGAGAAGGAACACGAAAAAATTGGATGTTAGATAAAGAAACAGTAGATGCACTCAATCCTGGTCTTCCATATAAAAAAGTCACAAAAGTTGTTCCTGTAAAAGGCAGTGAGGAAATTATTGAATCTGTAAGTATGGGACCGATGAATAGAAGATTACAAAAAGAATTTATCGAGGAGATTAAAGCATTAAATAAATCTAAAAAATCCGGAATGAAAGAACTGGATAATAAAAGAATAACAGACTTAATGAATGATAGTATGGATCAACTAAGCGCAATAAGAATGGGGTGGGGCCAACTTTATGGTATTATGGGTAAAAGATTAGATAAAAATTCTCTCGATACCTTTACTGAATTATTTAGTAAAAAAGTTACAGGCTCTTTAGATCGAAGTTACGAAATTTTAAAAAATGCCAATAGAGCAAATGAAGCAACGATGATAGCTTATCCTGTTTCTAAACAATACATGCAGGAAGCTAAACAATTAGTTACTCAGGTTTATAAAAAAGCAACGGGTGGAAAAGTAACAATTGATAAGGCAGGCAATGAAATTGTAACAGGGGGAAAACAAATAAGCGAAGCAAATTTACAAACAACAATAAATAAACTTATTAATAAAAATAATATTCGTGATCTTCCCGAAGATGGTTTTAATATAGGAAGATCGGATGTGCCTGAATTTGGTTTGCCTGGTTTCTTTGTAGGTAAATCTGCCGCCGACGACATTTTTAAATTTAATAATTCTAAAAAATTATCACAGATGACGGGCATCGAACTCCAAGCCATGAAAAAATTATTAGGAAAAAATGAGAATGCTTTAGAAAGTATCATTTTAGGTACACAAAATTTATCAACCTTTGTTCGGGGAAATCAATTACTCGATGATATGTTAAAAAAAGATTTATTTGAAAAAAGTCAAGGCAAAACAGGAATTTTTAGACCTACACGAGAAAAAGCTATAACCGATTTTGCTCCTTCAAGTGGAAGAGAAATCTTAGGTCCAGAAATTAAAAGAGTTTCAACCGCAATAAGAACCGATCATGGTTTACAAAAAGATGCCTTAAGAGAGTTAAAAGGACCGCGAATTAGTAGTACCCATCCTTTCACTTTAAGACCCATTGCTCTCTCAGAAACAATGGGTGATCCAGCACTTTTAAAAAGTGCAGCTGATAAAGAAGAATTTTTTAGACTTAAAGCATTCGATGAAAGACAACCTACTGTAATTTCTGCTCTTAAAAAAACCAAAGGCCAAAGGGTTGACATGCCCATCATTCATCCCATTGGTGATAAGTGGGCACTCGCTGGAAACGTCGATGGTATATTTAGAACCTTAGATGATGTAGCTAAAAATCCTAAACTCGCTACTAAAATATATCAAAATTTTATTTTATATCCGAAAGCCACATCTCAAATGGCAAAGACTATTCTATCTCCTTTTACCCATGGCCGTAACTTTATTAGTGCTGGCGCCTTTGCTATGGCAAACGGTATGATTCCGTTTGCGGATCGTGAAGCGGTAAGAAGAGCCTATAATGCATTACAAGTTCCTTTATGGAATGCTAGAAAAACTATTAAAGCAGGCACTAATTTAAAAAGAAAAACAGGAGAAAATCTTAAAGATTTTAAAATTAGACAAAAAAATTACTTAGAAGGCAATGAATTCTATCAAAAATTATTAAGATTGGGAGTCGTTAACTCTCAAGTTCAATTAGGAGATCTACGAAACCTATTAAAAGATGTTAAATTTGGTGGCATTACTGGAAATGTTGCTCAGAATTTAGATTCTTATGGTTTAAATCGATTATTAAAAACTTTAAAAACTGTTAAAAAATTTTCAGAAGATGCTTACACAGCTGAAGATGATTTCTGGAAAATATTTTCATTTATTGGTGAAACGAAAAGACTTAAAAAATATTATGATGATGCAGGTATTAGTGGAGCTCAAAAATTTCATACGTTAGCTCAATCTAAAAGAGTTAGAAGTTTAATAGACGATGGTTTTTCTAGAAAGGAAGCAGAAAAAATGGTTCCTCAATCAAGACTAACCGACGACTTAATCGATGAAGAGGCTGCTTCAATTGTGAGAAATAATATTCCTAACTATGCTTATGTGGGAGATTTTATTAAAGGACTACGAAAATGGCCAATTGGAAACTTTGTTTCTTTCCCAGCAGAAATTTTAAGAACAAGTAATAATATTATTGAAAGAGGATTAGATGAAATCTTTTACACAACAACTATCAACAAAGAACTCGTTAGACCTTTAAGAAACATTGGATTAAAAAGATTAAGTGGAATGGCTTTTACTACAGCCGTTGTTCCAGCTGGAGCTGTTGCCGGAGCGTCCGCACTCTATGATGTAACTGCAGAAGAAAGAGATGCTTTAAAAAATTGGGTGGCAGCATGGTCTAAAAATTCTACTTTAGTTCCCATCAGAGATAGTGAAACCGGTAAATTAGGTTACATCGATTTTAGTCATGCTAACGCTTATGATACCATCCTTAGACCTATTCAAACTATTTTAAATAAAGTAGCCGCTGGTGAGCAAGACCAAGATGGAATGATTGATGATTTTATGTTGGGAGTCTTTGAAGCTACTAAGGAATTAGGATTACCTTTTATTAGTGAGTCTATCTGGACAGAAGCTTTAGCAGATCTATGGATGAGAACGGGACGAACACGTGAAGGATTTAAAGTATGGAATAAAGACGATAATTTAGGAAATAAAATACAAAAAGGAATTGCCCATTTAGTAATGGCACAAGCCCCTTTTAATTGGAAACAAATGGAAAGAATAGGTTTATCGATGTATCCGGTAGATAGTGTAGGAAGATTTGATAATAGAGGCAGAGAATACGAATTGGGAAATGAAGCTGCAGGAATTGTCGGCTTTAGAGTTATAAAAGTAAAACCCGAAGAAGCAATGACTTTTAAAATTGCTCAATACACTAAATCTAGAAGTAATGCTAAAAGTTTATTTAATGCTGTCGCTTTAAGAGGGGGAGTTGTTACTCCTAAAGATTTAGTAGATGCTTATATTAATGCGAACAGAGCTTTATTTAATGCACAAAAAGTAATGAACAATGACATTACGACTGCTAAAATATTAGATGCAGATCCAAGAAAAATTGTTCCTGAGCTAATAGGAAGATTAGGTAAAAAAGAATTTGCAACTCTTCAAAGGGGTATTTTTATGCCTTATATTCCATCTAAAAGTATTTACATAAAGTCTCAACAGATTGCTAATAAATTAGGAATAGAAGATCCAATAAGAAAAATTATTGGCGAAATAGCAAACATTAGAGCACAATTATTTAGAATTAATTTAGATACAGACGAATTTCCATTCATAGAAAATCCATTTGATACATCTATTATTCCTGATTTAGTAGGTGCAGTAACTAATCAATTAGCACCTCTTAATACTACAGGTACTGCCGGAACGGCTGGATTTGTAGGAGAGAAAAATATAATTCCTCTAGACGACAGATATCGTACAGCTTTCCCTACAGATTTCTCAGGTCAAGCAGCTAGTACTGAACAAGCAAACAAACAAAAAAGAGCTAACCAAAACTTAACAAGGCCCGCTTAATGACAAACATGAATCCAAAGACAACCCGAGAACATATTGTATCCCTTTATGGCCACATGACTGGCCTAAAAAAAGATATTGCTAGTATCAAAAAGA
>Ga0209757_10000344_pt1 | contig 11342 bp, 3 predicted proteins | sample ETNvirome_6_1000_FD_185472 | JGI IMG/M metagenome (GOLD analysis project Ga0209757, IMG submission 185472) | Marine viral communities from the Pacific Ocean - ETNP_6_1000 (SPAdes) (version 2) | ecosystem: Environmental > Aquatic > Marine > Oceanic | place: Pacific Ocean | collected 2013-06-19 | reverse complement strand
CAGTGAGTGTCACTAATAACTTAGGTGACTTTGTAGATGCCATGATCCCCTTCTCTGAACAAGTGTTAGGCGTTCAGTTACAGGAGGCTATTTCCTCTGGTGAAGTAAGTACTATGGCACAGGTAATTCACTGGGTGTTGCCGGGTGAGGGCAAGCTATTCAACCAAGAGCAGTATGCTAAAGCTAGTATAGCGGACAGGCAACGACTACTGAAAACCGTCTTGCCTGCCTTTAGAGAAGCTAAGACGATTGCGTGGATGAATGACAATGACCTACTTATTTTAGACAACTTCTTGACAGTAGTAGATCATGAGCACTATGGAAACTTAGAGAGGTTCGCAGATGACCTTGTAGGTCTGTTTGATATCTGGGGTTTTGGGACACTAGTAAAACCTCTCATTAACCCTCTAGCGAAAGCTGCAAGGCTTACTAGATTAGCAGAGTATACTAAGGAAGGGGCTAGACGTTTAGCCAGTAGGAAGCAACCAGCTTCACCTGCCTCTGTAGCTGAGAAAGTTAGCCCAGAGAGTGCTAGAGAGATTAATAAGTTAATAGACGATGACATCACAGGAGAGGCTGCTGAGGTGCTTGCAGGGACTTCTAGATCAGATGCACTAGCAGAGGTAGCCTCACCCCAAGTAAACGTTGCAGATGGCTCTGTAGTAGCTAAGCCAGTGGCTTTAGATAGACACATAGCTGAGGCAGCATATGAGGAGTCTAGTAAGTTCTACAGGACAGCTGCTGAGATAGAGGCTACTAGAGTAGCATTACTTACTCCGCTTAAGGCAGCAGGTAATGTTGTTACACGTAAAGAACTTACTCCTGCGCCTAAGGAGCTGTCCCCTGATCCAAAGAGTTTGGACAATGGGAACTACCAGATCAAGCACACATATTCTGATGCAGCTGGGGGTTGGGCTGATCCAAGCCTAGCGCTTAAGGAGACTTTAGAAAACCTAGAGTACTTTGGTGTTAAGGAGAGTGACCTAACTCTTATGAGGTTACATGGTAATGAGTATAAGCCTGTCACTCTGAAGGACGCTATTGGTAAGAAGGCTATAAGGGAGGAGCTGGTCAAGAAGAAGAAGACTCTACCAGACGAGTTTAAGAAAATTAACATGATGGATGACTATGTTGTTCAGGCTAACTTCACTTACTCACCAAGAGCCTTAGACATAGTTAGACATGATAGAACTGTCAACCTAAACTGGATGGATAGGTTTAGTAATACAGCTCCTGTTCCGGGTAAGTCAACAGCTTCTAAGTCTCTGCTTAGCGGTGCTTATATGTTAGACACTAACACTATACAAGCTAGTGTAATGGCAGTGGATAAGGGCAATAGACTAAATAAACTTATCATGGATGATGTACGAGTTAAGTTGTTTGAGCCCCTTGCGTCGGTAGGGCCTGTAAGACAAGAAGTACTAAACCAGATAATGATTAAGCAGAACTTAGCTAGGAGGAGATATACTCCTACAGAGTTAGGTTCTATGGGTATTGTAGATCCAACAGAGATCAAGATATTAGACAACTGGCAACATATAAATGACCAGCTGTGGCACTTAACTAACAGAGACCAAGCACAGACCCTAAGGAACCAAGGCTACTCTTTCTACGTAGATGAGAAGCTTGGGGATAAGATAGTTGGTAAAGTGGTTAACGCTAAAATTCCAATAGCTAACAGACCAGCCTCTGTGTACGACCCAGCTACTAGGACTCGTAAGAGTTTAAGCAATGCTGAGTGGGAGCACCTACACAATACTAAAGGGCAGGTGATAGAGCTTAAGAGACCTGAAGTTATTGATGATGTAGAAGTGACACACATAATGGTTCAGGGTGGGGATACTACAAGATATACTAAGTCTATACAACTTGATGATCAACTAGTCAACTACTTTGAAGGTCAGTCACACATACGTTATAAGGACGCTTGGTTCCTTGAGAGACAGCTTATGGATGAAGCTGGTATGCCAATAGGTAAGTCTGAGGCAATACTAACCTCACCTAATGTAAAGTCAGCTGATAAAGCTATAGCTATGTTTGAGAGGAATGCATCTAAGGCACAGAAGGGTAAGAATTGGAGATATACTAAGCGTCCTGATATAGGGCTAGACCCAATAGCAATTACTGAGAAGAACTTTGAAGTGGGAACTAATGCTGGGTTGTCTTCACAACGTAAGCGAGGAAAGACTCTAGGGAGCTTTGACTCCACTAAGTCAACAGACCTTAGCCCCAATCTCGTAGATCCACTAGATAGTATGACTCAATCAATATCAGAGTTAGCTAATAGAATACCTATGAGAGAATACTTAGATGACTATGCTGCTCGTATCATTGATCAGTTTGGTGACTTACTACCTAAGCATGAACTCACTAAGAAGCCTCGTATGCCGGCTGGGAATGAGAAGCTTGACGTAAGTGGTATATTGACAGGTGACGCTGGTAAGAGGTTGGCTGATTTACGTACCAACCTAGAACACTACAACATGATGAAGTTTGGTTACCATAACTCACTAGACACAGGGTGGAGAAATGGACTTAACAACCTTGGTCAGATAGCTGGTGTTGCTTCTAGTCGAATGGAGAAGTTTATACGTGCAACAGCAGAAGAGATACCTAGCCCTACAGGGTTCTTACGTGGACAAGCGTTTAACGCTCACATAGCACTCTCCTCTCCTCCTTCCCAGTGGTTTGTACAAGGCATACCAGCTGGACTCAATGGCCTCCTTCACCCCAAGTATGCATTTGGTGGTGGGTTAGCCTCTGACTGGAGAGACTTAATAGTAGGTATTACCCATGAAGGGAAGCACAACAAGGTACTTAAGGAGTTGTACAAGAACCAGCCCGGAAAGGCTGAACGTATTATACAGCTTAAGAAGGAGTGGGATAGGACAGGGTTTGCTGCTGGTATTGATAAGCACTTACTAGTAGAAGGTGGTATTGAACAGATATTAGAGACTACTAGGTTTGCTAAAGGTAAGGCATTACACGAAGCAGTGTTTGGTACAGCTCGTAAGATAGGCTTTGATAAGGGTGAGATGTTCAACCTAGGTACTTTCTGGTTAGCTGCAAGGAACGATGCTATACAGAATGGTAAGTCAATGACTAATGCTAGACACTTTGATGAAGTAAGTGCTAGAACACGTACACTAACTTTGAACATGAACAAGGCTGGGGAGATGCCTTGGAACAAGAACGCTGTAAGTCTGTTCACCCAGTTTATGATAAGCCCTTATAAGTCTATGACCATGTACTTTGACAGAGGGTTGGTAAAGGGGGATAGGAGTAAGATAGCTGCATGGCAAGGACTTATGATGCCAATGCCATCAGCCCTTACCTACCACGTAAGAGCTTCTGTTGATATAGACGGAGCAGAGGGAGATGCAATAGCTGAGGTTATATCTAATGGCCTACTTGGTGGAGTATTTAATGCTGCACTAGGAGCTATGTTTGAGAATGCAGGGAGTGCTAGTTGGCAGCGTGCTGTTCAATGGGACACCTCTATGGCTCCTTCTGTAGCACTTATAGACGCGCTAATGAATGATACCAATGGCATCTCTGTTATCAAGGCAATAGCTCAGTCATCTCCGTCTCTTAGTATGTACGCTGGGTATAACCCAATAGCTAAGAACTTACTTAAGTCTGTGGGTAAACTACTTGTCTCTCCTTTCACAGCTGATAACCCTGAGGAGGCACTAGTAGCATTGAATGCCTTTGCAGGCCCTAACGGAGCCCTGTGGCAGTATAGTGCAGCTGGACGTAGTTTTAGTACTGGTTATAAGGAACTTCTTGTACAGAAGTATCAGAAGCGCTACAGTGCTCTATCTGGCAAGGTATCAGACCCAAGTATAACAACACCTGAGACTTTTGCTAAGGCCTTGTTTGGACTAGAGACTACCTACCAGACTAATGCTAGACGTGCTAACACAGACGTATATGAAGAGACAGCAGCTGCTAGGAACGACATGGACATACTTATTGGAGAGTGGCAGAGAGCTGCTATGGATCAGGGGTTTAATGTAGATGACCCTAGACGATCTGAGTATCTAATGAGTGTTGCACTTGAGGCGTTCCCTGATGGCATACCACCTAAGCTAGCCTCTTACATGATGGGTAAGTTACACAGTAACAAAACCCTCCTGAGTAGATTGATAGGTGCAGCAGGTATGGGAACTACAGCGCATGAGAAAGCAGCACAGGCACTACGTCATGCCGATCCAGACATACAGGCGTTACATGAATTATATCAGAGTGAACAACCTCGGAAAGACTTAGGAGAAGAAGAGTAATGGCTAAGACAGATCAGTTTGGAATGGGAGGAGCGCAGCGTAGTGATGTAACTAGTGTACAAGCTCCTGTACAAGAGCAAGTAGTGCAGAGCCCAGTAGCAGACATAGTTAACTTTGCTGGGTCTGCTCTCAGTGCTTTCTCTAGCATAACTGCTAGGGGGAGGCAGGGGGAGAAGGAAGAGGCAGATGCTGCTGTTGCACTAGCACATAAGAACGCATCTGACCAGTTCCTTACGGGACTACAGAGTGCTGCTTCTAGTGTTAACCAAGTGGGGGGTAGTTCAAGTAGAGCTAGTAACATGGTTAACAAACTAACTAACGAAACTGTAGCTCAGAACATCCTCTCCTATGAGGAGATTCTTGACCTACGAGCAAAGGCACTTAAGCTTCCTTCCTTTAAGCCCCTTGCAGAAGGGTCAGCAGAGGAAGTAGCTAAGGCTAAACGTCAGGTAGAATTTGAGGCCAGTCCCCACTTTGTAGAGGAAGCGTCTGACAGTGAGCAGTTGACTAACAGGAATAAGTGGGATGCAGCTAGAGTTGCTACAGAGCAACACAGAGTCAAGATGGAAGGTCATGCCTTAAAGATGGCTAAGCTAAAAGAGGGGTCAGCTGACTACAAGGAAGAGCAGCGTAAGAAGGACTTGAGTGTGAGCGAGAGAGCCACTAACCTAGTGATAGAGCAACCTAAGTTATTAGCTAACTCCGTAGCTGGACTTGAGACTAAGCGTAAGGCTGCCATAGCTGATGGGGTTCCAATAGCACAGGCAGATACAGCGTATAAGCTGGGCCTTGAGCAGACTAAGAACTCTATGTTAGCACAAGTTAGATCTATTAAGTCACAAGTTTCCACAGGACTGTCTGTACAAGGGGACTTAGCTGAAGCTAACATTAACTCCTACTTTGATACAGCTATTAAGTACGCTGGTTCAACCGAGGCTAATACAGAACTAGAAGCACGTATGGATAACATTAACCTTAGCAATGCTATCAGATTGCAAGACACTAGTGAAGACGCACAAGTAATAGGAGCGTTAGAGAAGTTGGCACAAGGTGCTGGCCCACTTGTCCTCAATGAGATGACTGGTCTAGTGAAGGGCGCTAGAGACGCAATTAAGGTGAGTGAGAAGAGAGAAGATGGAGGCCCACCACCTAACTTAGATAGTAAGAATAAGGGGACTACAGACTTATACAAGGGACTTCAGGCTAACCTTAGTAACCTAGGTAAGACTAATAGTGATGGTACGGCTACGGTTGACTTAGAGACTGTCAGTAAGCAGGCTAGTGGTGTCTTAGCATACGTTGCTGACATACAAGGTAATGTTGATTTAGCTGAAGTAGATAAGGTTGTAGAGCAGATAGCAACTCCCGGTTTTGGAGAACTCCTTAGAATGAAAGGGGGTCTTAACCCACAAGATCTAACTAACGCTCAGTTGGCTGTAGGTAATTATACAGCAGACGTAGCAGTGTCTTTCCAAAACTACATGAGACAGGTGGTTGATGCTAAGGCAGAGTCTAAAGGCCTTGGTATGCAGAGTGGGGCACATGAGAAGGTTACTCGTCATACTAAGCCTACTATGAGTGGGCTAGACATCAAGTGGGTGAATGGTCAGGTGATAGCACAGGCTAATGTCCAAGGATCTAGAGCACTGGCAGATGAGTTGACAAAGACTATGAATGGGCCTTTGACAAGAGCTGTCAATGCAAGTGCTAACTTAAACAACAGTAGTCCAGAGGCAGAGTTTAGCAACTGGCTACCACAGCTATGGCCTGCTAAGTATGGGGAACAAGAAGAAGAACCAAGTCAAAAAGTAGTAGAAGAGCTTAGTCCTGAAGAGGCACAAGATACGGCTAGGCTCTCTAAGGGACAGGTGATAGTAGATGAAGAGGATAACTGGTTTAGCGCTAATGGTGATGGCACTTTCACTCAAATCAGGAGTACTCCTAATGCAGCCAGTCGGTAGATGGAAAGTAGTGGAGCCAACTAAAGAAGATTCGCCTACAGAGGTTAAGCCTGTGGGTAAGTGGTCTATTAAGGAGCCCATAGAAATAGACACTAGAGATACAGACACCTTCGCAGCCTTAGAAGATCCTAACGAGGTGTATGAGGAGGTTGATCAAGAGGAGGCTAACTTCTGGGCAGGCAAGTATAATGCTGATGCCTCTATACCAATGGAGGAGAGAGTAGCAGCCTTCAACGACAAGCAGTCTGTAGAGGTGCTACCAAAGACTTCTAAAGCAATTAAGTCTGCTGTAGGGTCTGGGGCATTTAAGGCTGAGATGAACTCTAGGGGGCTTACAGAGGACATGGTGGTAGCTGCCCTAGAGAACATCTCTAAGGTGGAGACTAATGGTGGTAAGAACAATACTATTAGCTCAGGAATGGCAGGTGGTATATTACAGGTAATACCTTCTACGTTTAAAGACTTACTTAACAGGGATATAGTAGGCCCTAAGGCTCTTAAGTCTCTGGGTAAGACTAAGGAAGAGTTGATGGCACTGCCTGACAAGAAGACAGCTGAGTACCTGAGGGATAATGATAAGGCTGCTGCTATGTTTGGCTTAGCCGCCTTCATAAATAAGACTGATCTAGTGGAAGGTCATGAGTATAAGAACTTACCAGACGCTTGGTACAAAGACCCTGAGACTGGGGAGAGGTTTCAAGTAGCAGATGGAGAGAGGTTATGATAAAGAAGTTTGAACGAATAGCTGGCTCTGAAGATGCTATGCTACTTAGAGACCTTATCAGTAAGATAGGGAGTGGGGATATGTCAGAGGCCTTAGGAGCTAAGGTGGATACGCTGATAGGTATGTTAAGAGAAGTGTTAGCTCAGCCAGCCCCACAGCCACAACAAGTGATACAGGCCCCTACAGAGCCTGCTATAGACATCCCTGAGCTTATAGCTAAGGTATATGAATCAACTAATGTAAAACCTACATACCAGTTTAAGATAGAGAGAAATAGTAGTGGTGTGTTAACAGGTATTACAGCAACTCCAGAGGTAGTGTAGATGGCTAGAATAGGAGCTAAAAAAGTTAGCAGGAATACAGGAGGTAGTGCATCGTTAGTCGTTAATTTGCCACCACACGAGAACGGCGACCTCTTACTTATTTTTGCAGGGAATGATTATAATAATAATAACTATGGGGCAGCGCCATCAGGGTGGGCAACAGTTGAGAATAAAACAGGCTCTAATCCGTCTGTCTGTTATTCACTACACGCGACTAGTAGTTCTACGTCAGATCCTACAATAACTAGTTCAGTGACAAGTAGAAGGCATACAGCGACAGCGTTTACAGTGCCAGACGCTCCATCATCTTCAGCTATAAGCATTTCATCTAATGGAACAGCGTCTGAGTTCAGAGGTGACACTTTGTCAGTTACACCTACTGATGCAAATACTTTGGTATTTGAGTTTGTTCTGGGTAACTCTAGCAGTAAGCCTCTCTATTTTGAATCCTCTGTCAATCAAGTATCCGGGGAAACAGAAAGTAGTTACAGTTATATTATAGGGTGGCATCACCATGAGCCATCAAGCACAGCAACAACTACCCACAAGTTTGCAAACAATTATAGTTCAACATCTCTAACTAAGATTACCGTAGCTGTAAAAGACGACGGTAATGCAAACTACACAGGGCAAGTTAGCCCATATGACACGCCATGTGAATTGTTAACGCCTTTTCTCGGTAATACCTTATCTTACTATGATGACGGAACAAAGAATGTAGACCCAACCTCTTTAATTACAACTATTAAAGGTTCAGCTCCTACTTACAAGGCCAGTACAGGCTATAATACAATTAACCCTTATTTTGGCACTATAGGCACTCGGGGTTATAATATCACTTCCTCAAGTGATACAGCTAAACATTTGGTGGCACAGGTGGGGTTGGGTAATACTTGGGATTTATCTTCAAGTAAACTTTGCTTTACTGCTAGGGCTTCAGAAATTGGCGTACCGTCGGATGTAGGTTCAAGGTATATAGGTGTAGGTAGTGGTGATTCTGCTAACGTAGCAACAGCCGCAAAACTTTTTCAGTTTGAGTCAGGTAATTCTAAGGTGAAGTGTTCAGACCTTAACGGGGTTCAGACGTATGTTGTTGATGTAACGCAGACAGGCGATGAAGAGTACAGCACGTTAACTGATACAGCTATAACTAAACTTTTTGTAGCTAGTTATCTAGACAACACAGAGCAGGATTATGGTTTTGGTTTTATATATAAACAGAAGCCATTAATAGGACTTACAGGGAGTGCTGCTAATCCGTGTAATTATGACAATTTCGCGTCATTTGCGCAGTCTAATGTACTTAATACCGTGCAGAATCAAGGCGGCTCAGCCGCTAGTCAGTATTTTGCAGCTCATGATTTACAGGTAGGTGATGGGGTTTATGCGGTATATTGGGATAGTTCCTTTCAGTCAATAGAGTTTCCTAGTGCGTACAGTTCAACAGAGGTATCTATAGCTTACAACACACCCCCAGCTTCATTCAGCCACACAATTAAAGCTAAGGCTGGTGATACTGTTAACATGGTTAGTTGTACATGTTCGATGGGAGATTTTCATAACTGGACTATTGATGCAGGAACAAGCAATACAGATATTTATGATTTTACCGGACTTAATGTTCTTAATGCTACAGTGACACTACAAGATAAAAGTCTTATAGATTACGCTGGTATTACTTTTTCAGGTTGTAAAGAACTTACATTAAATGGTGCTGATTTATCAGGTGGTAATACAATATCAAACTGTGTAGATGCTCAAGCTGTTACAATAACAAGTCAGCCAGAGCTACATGACCTTGACAACTGTACGTTTAGTAGTAACTCAGGGAATGCCATATTAATAACAGGCAATCAGTCAGGTACTTGGACAGACCCTAACATTACTATGTCTGGTCATACTAAGGATATTAAGTATACAGGGACTACTAACTTTACTATACAGTCAGACCTAGCCATCACTGTAGATAATGCTAGCAGTGGTGTACTAACAATAGCAACACCAACCTTCGATCTAACAGTAGACTCTAGTGAGTCAGCTAGTCAGATACATGTGTACACAGAGAATTCCCAAACTATACTAGACTCTGAGGCTTCAGCAGCTCAACTAGTCTATACACACTCATCAGAGACTGTGGACATTACTGTGCTTAAGGATGGCTTCATACCATTTAGACAGACAGGTGTTGTGTTGTCAGGTAATGTTACTATAGAGGCTAATCTAGTAGCGTCTAGAGAGTATGATAGCTCTCATGGACTTACGTATACAACAGATGCTAGTTGGTCACGTACTAACAATGAGCTAACAGTGCCTACGTTTGGTGTAACTGGACAAGGTGTGTTCAGTCTTATCATGGAAGCATTTAAGTCTGAAACAGCCTTGTATAATACAGCCTTCAACTTACAGATGGATGGTGCAGGGTCTCTCTACTTAGTAGACGATGCTGAAGGGGCTAGCGACGCTTCTATCACCAACTTAATAGAGTGTGGTTGTGAATACTTAGACACATCAGGACTTAAGACAGCCTCATGGGTAGGGGTTAAGAGTGTTGGTACAGCTACAGGTTTCCAAGGAGAGTTTCAACAGGAGGATGGTTTAAATACTACGGATGCTAGAGCCCCAGGCATATTCAATGAGTTGATTAAGATGTATGGAGACGCTAGTCATGGCAACTTCGACTACACTGATCACCTAGTATTGAAGTATCAGCCTAACACGTACAGAGAAGCTCGCTCAGACGTTCTTAGTGACTATGGTATATCAGCCCTAGCTCCTACGCTCTACATCGTTGCTATGCAACCACAGGCTATAGGAATTACAGCTGGTGATCCTGCTATTAGTATCACTATAACAGATCATACAGGTGCTCCTAAGGTAGTTGGTGGTAAGAGCTTTGACTATGAGATAGTGGACAATGGTGCCAATGATGGTGAAGCTATACTAAGAGAGATAAACTACAACCTCTCCTTAGACGCTACATACAACAGCAAAGACCCCTTCAACTGGCATGAGCTTGTCCTACTATCAGGTAGTAGCTATGAGACAGTGAACGGGCCTATAGAGGGCATAGCAGGGACACATGGTGTATACGTAAGCAGAGGTGGATTAGATCACCCAGACTTCACAAGACATCAGTCTAATGATGACACATATTATGTTAAGCCTATAACTGCTAACGCTTCTATCTCCAATATAGTAGCAGGGAGTAGAGTTAGAATATATAACGAGACTAAGACTACTGAGACCTACAATGGCATACCGGGAACCAGTTTCTCAGACAGCTATACAGAAGGTACTACGTATGAGGCTGGTAATGTTATCTCAATCTACATTACACAGATAAGTACTACTACAGCTCAGGCTGAGTATAGGACAACAGCTATTGCTTCTAGCTCTGGTTGGTCTGTTATAGCAGCTCAAGTAAGTGATGATGTCTATGATACTAATGGTATTGATGGCTCTACATTAGCAGGAAGGTTCACAGCTGACTATGTTAATGACGAGATAGACTTTGCTACAGGCACTAACTTTACTGGGCCAGAGATATACGCTTTCTACATGTATACTCTGACGACAGCCAGTGGTATAGAGAACTTCTTTGGTGGGTTTACAGCACTAGATGCAGGTAACTACAGGAATAACTCTTCAGTGGTTGGGATGAAGTTAGACAACACTACGGCTACAGAGGTATGGCAGACTGATACTTCACGTATATTCAGACTAGATGAGACTAGACCTATACGTAACCCAACATCAGGTGGTGGTGGTATAGATGTTAACTGGCAGAATGTTGTATACGTTGTAACAGCAGGTAGTGGATTGAGTGCAGGTCAAGCAGCTGAGTTAACAGCAGCAGCAGCTACCTCTACATTCGATCCTACAGTAGATATTGTTGAAGGTAGTGAGACGTATCAAGAGTCCATGAGGTTGATGAGAGCTGAAGCAGCAGGTAAGTTAGCTGTGGTAGGTGATACAGTGACGTTCAGAGATGCAGCAGATACTAAGGACAGGATAACTGCTACAGTAGATGCTAACGGACAACGGACAG
>Ga0209757_10000343_pt1 | contig 11392 bp, 5 predicted proteins | sample ETNvirome_6_1000_FD_185472 | JGI IMG/M metagenome (GOLD analysis project Ga0209757, IMG submission 185472) | Marine viral communities from the Pacific Ocean - ETNP_6_1000 (SPAdes) (version 2) | ecosystem: Environmental > Aquatic > Marine > Oceanic | place: Pacific Ocean | collected 2013-06-19 | reverse complement strand
TTTTTAATTACAAAAGGACCAGGAAAAGGGGCTGCATTAGTTAAAGAAGATAAAGAGGTTTACGAGACATAAAATGACACTTAGATTAAAAATAGGAACTGTAAAGAGTAAGGCTGATGTTACCAGAACGGGTGTCTTCCAAGTTGCATTTAAATTAGATCAAACGGAAGATGTGAGATATGTCACCCCTTATGGCAATAGTCAGCAAGGATTTATAGCAATACCTCCAGCGGGTAGCCAAGTTTTATGCTTGTATGAGGATTCAGTAAATCTTGAGGGAGATGAGCTTAGAGGAAATTTTTATATAGGTTCTGTAATGGGGGCTATTACAGGTCTTAATAAGGATGTACCTTTAGATATTTCTGAGTTACCTCAGGCTGCGGAAGATTTTATATCTTATGTAGAAAAAGATAAGCCTGGATTAGCAGGACCAAATATTCCAGAGGGGATGTTCCCTGAAATGACAGAAGATCAGAAGGGTGCGTGGCCTCGGAGGTTCCAAGATATGTATGATGGAAAGGGAATTACACCAGAAGCTATTGGTATTACGAACAATGGAGGAGATGCTTTTAAAATTTCAGAAAGATATAACTCTACTGAAAGATCCAAGCACCCCTTTCAAGATTTTAGAGTTGGGATCATGAGTGGAAACGGGAAACGGATTGAGGCTGTTGACAGTCCCATTGTAGATGGGATTGTTATGACAAACGAACACAGGGGTAAGGACTTCTTTATTTGGAGTAGTGGTATGAGTGCCCAAAGCCCCTTTGCTCAAGGAGAGTACCATATGAGAACGCATGGTCCTGTGAATATGTATACTCTTATGAATAGATTCCATATTTGGGTAGAAGACGGTCTCAATGTAGAGATTGAAAACAAATCCACTTCATCTAAATCTTATGGTGGAGGGGTCAACTGTGATGGAAGAACGGATGGGGCTGGAAACCCCTCTACTGGGTTAGGGAATCCAGGTACTGGAGGTTATAAGGCTAGTAGACAGGGGGTTTTTGGAAACCAAAGTACGGGATGCATTCAATTACTGTCTCACCATAACAATATATCTGTAATGGCTTTAGAGCAGGATTCAGTTGTCTATGTAAATACTCCAGGCCCTCATAGTAAGGTTATTGTAGAATCAGGAGGAACAGTAGATATAGTAGCAAATAAAAAGATTACACTTCAAAGTGATCTAGAAGTAGAAATTAACGCCCCTTTGGTACAAATTAATGGATCGACCGAAGTAGAAATTAATGGACAGGAAGTAGATATTAATGGTGGGACCGTACATATAGATGGTGGCCCTAATATCTTTTTAAATGATCTTGCAGATGGCGCAGGAAGCGGAGGGTATACACCCTAGGAACTAATATGGCAACATTCGATTTTTCAAAAGCAGCAAGTATTATTACAAGCTCACCAACCCCTATTTTAGATGCTATGGGAACCCAGTTTGGAGTTCCCCAGTGCATGCTAGATTTTGCTAAGAGTGTTTTAAATGCTTTCCCGTCCCCAGTACTAAACTCTATCAACGCAGGGATTCAAGATGGCAAAATTTTAGCTGATTCTGTATTCAAAGATATAATGAGAAAGGTCTTTTTAGATACTGGTATTATTGAATACGATACTACTTTAGGTAGATTTGTGTTTGTTTCTAGTTCTTCAAATCAGGGGGTAGAGCAGGATCTTTTACAAGGTCTTGATAACTTATACGGTTTGGGCACTATTTTAGGATTTGGAGCGGAAGCTTGGGTTATAGGAGATAATGTTGCTAACCAACTTGCTGTGATGAAATCGTGTGTGGACAAGATGAAATCCTTTAGTGCCCTTCAAAAGGGACCTTCGGCTATTGCCGATAAGCTGGCTGGATTCGATATGATGGATGCAAATGGGAATGTTATTGATTCTTTCCCTGCTCCCCCTCCAGCACTCACAGCGGCTAGTTTAATATATGATGAGAATAAAGAAACTTTAGAGGAGGCTGCTGGGTTTGTGGCTCTAGCAGATGCTCAACAACAAAATATTAAAGACATTCAACACGCTCGTTTATCAGACCCAGAGAATAATCCAGAACCTGTTTTCTGGAATAATATGGAGAATACTGATCCCAATAGTCCTTGGTTTGGACAGACTCTGGGGCAAGCCCTGTCAGGAGCAACCACCTTTAATTTAGTAGATGCTGAAGCAGGGGCTGATGGATTCCCTATTGTTCCTCCTGATTTATCTGGCACTGCCTTTAATCCCTTTACAGATGTCCTTAGCTCTAGTGGCTTGGGTCCTCCTGTATCTAAAGAAGGGCAGTTTTTATACTCTAAAACTGGGGTTTACTACGATTCTTATGGAGGAGGTTTAGATTACTCTGGATGTATTACTAATATTGTTAATGCAATTTATTATGATTCTTCAGGAAATCCCATTCCTGGAACTGGAGTACCTGCTAATGTTGTAAAGTGGTTGCATGATTACAATCCTAACCTAGGAGGAAAGGGAGATCCTGTAAAATGGGCTACATTTAATCGGTGGGCTAATACCGCTTTTGATATGGACCAGATTAATGAAAGTCCCTTGTTACAAGACTTCTATGTAGAGGACCATTTCTTACAGGTCATCATTGATCAACGCAATAGAGAAGTATACGATCTCTCCTCATATATTACTCAGCTTCAACAAGATGGCTATAGTGAAGATAGTGCGGTTTTAACTAACCAACGCCAAATTCTCTATTCTAAAGTCGCCTCTCATGATAAGAAAATTAATAAACGAAAAAAACAAATAGAGGTACATGTATTACTTTCTCCCACGGATACTCCAGCGATTCCGGGACAGATCCCTATTAATGATTTCTTAGGTTTAGATGCTTCTTTACTTGCAATAGAAAAACAAAAGCAAGAACATCTAATCTTCAACCCTGGTGAGGTGTCTGGAATAGTTCTTCCTCTTTGTCCTACTTTTATTAAGAGCGACATACCTCAAGATGCTTTTACTGTGGAAGAATTGATGGTTCCCCCTGTGGGGGTGGGTCAAATAATTACTTCTGATTTTCCTGTTAGTGGAACAAGTGGAACTTTACTATCTCTAACTGATGAAATTACTACAGACGGTCTTGTTAGTATTTACAACTTTTTAGATGCAGACATAGTTAAACCAGACTCCTCTAAGTACTTGTCTATAAATTGTACCACAAGTTCTTCTAGTGAGGGGGCAGCCCAACTAGTTGCATCTTCCATTGATAGTTTATTCCCTTCGGGTATTGGACTGCCTTATTTTAGAGGGGTATGTAACTTCTTTTCTGGGGTAGATGGTGATGGTAATGTTAAAGTAGATAAGTACAATACGAATAATGAATATTTATATTCGGCATATAGACCGTATGGATATGGTAGACTTAAGAGTGGTTATTCTGATATTGATAGTTTGTTATATAAGAATACAGGAGCTACCTTTGATTTTTGGACCCATTTACCAGACCTTGATGAGGCTAACGGACTAGGGTGGAATGGAGACCAATCTCTATCTGCCTTACACAGGGTCGTTATTTCTTGTGAAAATAGAGGAGGAACTTTTAGTACTTCCAATGAGAGTTGGAGTGTGGGTCCTAACATGGGTAGCGATACCGTTAGGGGATTGCTAATGGGCTTTACACGGGATAGACGCATTACTAAGGGTATAAGCCCAAGTAATAATCCCGTAGATAACAATATAACTGAAGGTCTTGTATTCCATATGAGTCCTACTCAATCTATTAATAGTAGTGGAGTTACTTTCTTAGCTGCTTCTGCGGATACTAAATATTGTCCTTCTGATCAGGTAGCCCCTAGTGGATTTTATGGGATTTCCGTAGACACTTCTACTGCTACTTCTACTGGAGATAGGTTTAATGATTGTTCTAGCGGATTTGTTCATACTACAGTAACGATAGATTATGGACAAGATTTAGTAAGTATTTTTCTAAATGGAAACCTCCTAATAGCGTCTAGTGTAGGAAGTACCTTTGGAGGTGATGGACCCCCTCAGCTTCCTTCTAGGGCAGATGTGTCCTCTTTCTTTTATGATGTTCAGTATCAGGCTGATCTTCCCCCCAATGCTCCCCTATTCCCCCCACAGAGCCTTGGGTATAGGGACTTTTGGTATTGGGATGGACCCCAACCACAGGGGGTAGCAGGACTTTTCTTCACTCCTTGGGTCATAGGAGGTGGATATACAGACGGTATGCATACCCGAGATCTTTTAACCTATTATTCTGGGTCTAATGAGGGGATGAACTTCATGGGAGGAAAATGGGGAGGTAAAAAAAGTGGTTTGTATGGGTTCTTAGGAAGTCTTAAACTATATAATAGAGCGATTACTGCTGCGGAAGCATTAAAGAACTATAAAGCTCAGAAAGGGTTTTTCACCAATATTAGAACTTACGATTATTAGAAATGGCAACAACTACTACCCATGATAACTACGGAGCAACAACTAGCATTGAGGTTAAAAGAACTATTACTTCAAAAGTTAAAAGTAGATTTGGTTTTGTGTATCCCCTTGCTGGTTCCTTTAAAACAGCTATAGGGACTCCTCCAGAACTTAGAACCAATCTAAATGAGGGGGGCTACTTTAGTAAAGCTCAAGGTATTTCTCTTATTAAAAATAATCTAAGACAGCTTCTTTTGTGTGAGCGCGGGGAGAGGATAATGCTTCCAAATTATGGAATCTCCCTTCAGAAGTACTTATTTGAACCTTTAGATGAAACTACTTTTTATCTTATTAAGACAGAAATTTTAAAAACTTTACAAACTTATTTTAGTATAGCAAATGTGATTACTTTAACGGTTTTATCTAATGAATTAGAAGCGGTACGCAGTCAGATCGTGGTAAAACTAACCCTTCAACTTATGGATGGGTCTCTAGATATTTTTGACGCAGAGGTTAAGGTAGCATAATGGTATTTTCAGGAACAACAAGCACAGATTTTATGAAACTAGGAGAGATTCCTGACCGTAAAAAAAATCAATATATTGATTATGCGGGAACGGATTTTTATACCCTTAGAGAAAACTTATTAGGATATATTAAATCAGTATACCCTTTAGATTATCAAAACTTTTCAGAATCAGACCTAGGTTTAATGCTAGTGGAAGTGGTAGCCTACATGGGTACGGTCTTCTCCTTAAAGGGAGACATGCTGGCTAACGAAAACTATCTGAGAACTGTTAAAAACAGAAATAATTTAAAGAAGCTTTTAGAGTTAGTAGGGGTGGATATGCGTGGACCTTTAGGAGCAGCAGCCTCTGCACGGCTTACACATAAAACCTCTTTAGCTGGAGACTACCCAATTACTATTAATCCTGCTAGAAGGGTTTTTGCTATAACTTCTAAAGAAGACGGGGCACCTGTTAACTATACTTTATATAAAGTTGCTAATAATACAATTCAAGATATTCAAAATCCTAATGCTACTATACAATTATTAGAAGCAGAAGCTGAGGGGAATCAGGTCTTTAATAATTTAGCTTTATTAGAGGGTGCTTTAACTGTTCAAAAAGGTACTTTTGATACTCTAGAAGGGAATAAAAGAATTGCACTAACAGATGCGCCCATTATAGATGGTAGCGTTCAAGTATATGTTACTACTGCTGAAGAGGACCCTGCTAAAGGAGCCTACACCCAAGTTACTAGGCTATATTCAGCATCGGGTGCTGCTGATAGAATTTTTCAAGTAATTAGTAATGATGATTATGCAGCCACCGTGTTATTTGGAGATAATACTTTAGGGATATCTCCCCCAGCAGGATCAACCTTTACGGTTATATACAGAGTGGGGGGAGGAACTAGGGGCAATATAGGGGCTGGTGTTATTAATGTAGAAACAACCGCAGAAATAACTCCTACAGGCACAACTACCTTTACTACTGAAAATATTACAGCAGCTACAGGGGGATCATCAGCAGAGACTGCGGCCCATGCTAAAAAATATGCTCCTTATACCTTTAGGAGACAAGATAGGGTGGTTACTTTAGAAGACTTCATTACTATTGGAAATACCTTTAGAAGTAAACAAGGTACTATAGGGAAGACTACAGCAGCAGTACGAGATGCTTTTTCTTCTGGAAATATTATTGATGTTTATACTTTAGAACGAGCTAATGATGTCACCCTACAAAAGGCTTCTACTACTTTTAAAAAGGAGCTTTTAGAAGAGATAGAGCCTAAAAAAATGTTAACAGATGAGGTGGTGGTTGTAGATGGTTTAATCAGAACTTTAGATATCGTTGTTACCATTAGAATTGATAGAGAATTAAAATCTATTGAGTCTCAAGTTGAGCAAGAAGTAAAGGATGTTATTCTTAAATATTTTAATGTTGATAATTCTGAGTTTGGGGCACCCTTTGTTGCTGGTGAACTGACTAGAGAAATTTTCAGACTTCCTAATGTGCGATACGCTACGGTTGATAACCTTCCCGAAGTTACTACTGTAGATTTTAATGAGATTATCCAACTAAATAACTTTACCATTAATACTGTTCTCCTCTAATGTCAAGAAGATATGTAAAAAAATCTAAGATTAATGACCTTAATCAGGTCGTTCCTGAGATTGTAGCTGTAGTCTCCGCTAAAGATAACATTGAGAGTATTGCAACTTCTCAAAAGTATTTTAAGCAAAATTACTTAGATGCTATTAGGAAAATTATTCCTAATTTTTATTTTTCTGATGAACAGGTTATTAGTGGAACCCAGGTTTCTTTTCCTAATCAGCTTATTAACTCTCATATCTTAGCTAATAAAAATCAGTCTACTATTCTGCCTGTTTCTGGTGGCACAGATTTCGATCCTCATTTGGCTGATATTAATACTCCTATTGGGTTCGCTAAGTATTTTCATAAGCAACAACCCCCAGCCCAAATTAATTCTGATGATTTTATGCGGGACATTCTTCTTCCTTTAGGAACTTCATACGGGGACTATACTTCTAGTGCAGACTTTTTAAATTATATAAGCGGAACCTTTTTGCCCTCTATTCCTATGGTGTGTGCGGGTCATCATGAGACAGCGGATTTATATGAACTTACAAATGGTGTTTTTGCTAGTGATTCCTCTGGAACTTATAAGTTTTTAGCCGATAATTTGGGATGGTTGTATTTTCTAAACAGATTAGGACCCACCGATGGTTACGATGCTTCTTCTGGTTTAGCTGAATTAATAACTACTACACTTTGGTATGGACGCTCTGTAGTATTAGAAGATACTATTAATCTATATCAAGAGTATCTTTGGAGAAATGAAGCTGTGTGGGGGTTATCGGATAGAGTTATTCCCTTAGACTATGTTTCGGGTACTAATACCCCTTCTGGAGTTTATACCAGTGGAACTCAATTATTAGATAGGCTAAAAACTTTAAATACTATTGTCTATTCCCCACACTATTTAAATAGCCCTGATAGAAAAGTACAAACTGCGTTTGATACTTATTTAAATACTTCTACGGCTACTGTAGACGGAACACTCATTACAGACACAGAAGAAGCTGGCCCATTAGTTAGATTTTTAGAGGCTATGTCTTTTGGATTTGCTGATACTCTTTCTGAACAAAATGAGCTTAGTCTCCTTTATGATATTGGAAAGTGTCCAGAAGAGTTCTTGGAGTTATTAGGAGAGCTTATTGGTTGGAAATTTATTGGGGCTGATTATGATAAGTGGAGAGTTCAGCTAAGGAATGCAACTCATATTTATAAAATGAAAGGTACTAAGAGGTCTATCCAGTATTTGCTGGATACGATTTTCTCTACTGGTATTTTTAATGTTACAACTAGCAGTACCTTCTCTGAGCTATGGGAATCCTATATTCCCGATATAATGTACTATTCATTAGCTACGAGTTCAGATACTTTTAAGGATTTTAATTCGTATACTCCAGAACTAGCCCTTCAATTTGGTGTCCCTCATTACTCTCCTTTGAGTATGGATACTAATATTAAATATGTGGTAGATAAAATCATTTTTGATTTAGTACGAGAGTTTCCCAATGATTTTTATTTGGGAGGAAAGCCCTTCCCTGCTCCTGAATTATTATTAGATGGCGAACCTTATATTGGTCCTTATAACATTGTACCTAATCCTGACCAAACGATCTTCTATCCTCTTTTCTACACTGGTGATGTTAAAACGGAGGAATCCGTTCTCTTAACTTTAGTGTATGATCCTAATTTCTTATTTCAATATAGGGGTAGAATAGCTTTAGTTCCTCCCTATGAGAAGAGACAATACTATACAGCTACTCAAGTATCTCAGAATATGGTGGAGCGTATTGGGTATTACCTTAAATGTTATGGAGTAGAGAAGAATTTTGTTACACAAATAGTTGATTACATTAAAGATAATTTAGGAAGAAGTTTAGATACAGAGAAAGTTTTAAATAATTTTATTCTGTTTACCAAAGAAAAAACTTATCCTCCTAATTATGCTAGAGTTATTAAAGAAGTAACAAATGAAAGAACTCCAGATCCTTTAAGCCTGTTAAGCATGTGGAACGGTAAGTCCTCACACTTCCTTATGAACTTTAATTCTAGTGATTTTAACTGGTATACTGATCAAAGGGTGGCTGCTTCTAGATATGGTATAACAAAGGTTATGAGGGTCTTAGATCAAGTTATTCCTGCTCATGCTATTCCTCAAGTTCTGTTATCTGTTTCAGATGTAGCAGACGGATTAGATGCTATAGGAGATAACGACTGTAGAGAATGGAGACCTAACTTTACTAATCTCTATGAGGGCTCTAGTACTGTTACAACAAACTTTGAAACCTGTGCTGTAAATATGGAATATGTGGCAACGGAAGAAGGATTATCTCCCCACAGATTCAAGAGGATAGAAGTAGATAGTCCTAATGATCCACTGTTGTCTGGAACAGGAGAAACTTATTTTGCAGCTAACGACTATACGGCTGTACAGAGAAACTCCTTACGGAGAAGAAACTACCATAACCTCCTCCCAGAGAACAAGATGTTTACAAGAGGAGGTAGAAATAATCCAGGAAGCTTAGAGCTTTCTACTAGTTATTATTCTTCTGGGATAGGGTATCTTCCTTTAGGTTTTATACCCTCTTCATTAAAATTTCAGGGGGTTGCTGTCAAACAAAACCCTTGGTATTATAAAATTGGAACTTTATTAGACACGGAAGCTTTAAATGGAGTATGGAATGTTTGTGAAAATCTAAGCTCTTCTAATGCGTTCTTCGGTTATGATATTAGTAATACCTTTGCTTCTAGAGCTAAACAGAATGTTGCATCTTCTGATTGTCATACTTATGGTAGAAGAGGGATGCTTCCTGAAATTTTATATGTAATGAATAAGGTTCATGATACTGAAAAGTATCTTCAGGCCAGTTCTATGGTATCTGGATACATAGGAGAGACTGGAGAGATTAATTCTGAGTGGGCCGTAAGTAATTCTCTATTGCAACCTGCTAACTTTAGTGCGTGGTATGCTCAAGATCATTACCAAGGAGGTTTAGATGTTCCTAAGTCTATGGGAAACTATCTTATCAATCAAGAAGCGGCTGATAACTCCCTTAATTACTATGAACACTTTACTTTTGGAACAAAGGTTCAAAGTTTATATAACACTTATTTAAGTACTTTTTCGGGACATGCTTCTAATAATAATTATGATCTAATTGGGGGTCCAAATATCTTTACCCATACTTACGGACCTTTAATTTATAATTCTAATTTAGATATAGACGGCTCCGCACTAGCAGCTAGTGGATACTTAGCAGCCAGTACAACTACGGAAGAGGTTGATCTTTCTTACTACGGGGGAAGTGGAGTCTTAAGCGTATCAGGGATGAACCGAAAGGGTAATCATGACCTAGGGACTTCGGCAGCCTCAGATGCGGGAGATGTGCCATTGTCTTACCCAGAGTTTAGAAACAGACATTTAGTAAGCTCTATAGAATTAGTTGATACCTCTACTCCTTATCTCTTTAGAGAACACCCTGTATTTTCTATCTTTGATTTAACTAGAGATGATCAGAGTAAATATTCCTATGCTAAGTATTTAATTAATAATCAAATTATTAAGTATCATAGGCCAACAGGAAAAGATACCTTACCCAGGCTTAGAGTAAGAATTGATAATTCTGATCCTATTGATTTTGCTAGAAACTTTCTAGAACCAAATCATGATTATGAGGTTATTGTTCGGGCACATAATTTAGATATTAGTAGCACCGATATAGGTGGATTAAGTTTAGGGTTCTGGATTCATACGGATCCTGAACTTGATCAGGTGTGGTCATATGTGGTGGGGGATAATGAAATCCCCACCTCCCCTGAGAAGTGGGGAGGTCCTTGGTGTAGTCCTGGGGATAGGTTTGATCGTTGGGAAACCTTATCTGTTTCTGCTCTTTCTGGGGCTCCAGGGATAAATATAGCAAGTAATAGGGCTCAGGTCAGAGCGTTTGCTTTAGGGAATTTAGACAATGTAATGGGGAGCGGTGAGTGGGGAGACTTCAATAGCCCTAGAACCGAGATCTCATATGACTATAGGTGTGTTAATCCTATTCAATTTCATACTTTTATTCCTGGATCCAATCCACAAGCCATTGCTAATGTTAGTAAAAAAACCCGTGAGACACTGAGGTTTAAATTTTCTACAAGGAATAAAACTCTTGAACCTAGTCCCCAATACAAGGGGCAGTTTGGAAAGGTACATAGGTTAGATCAGAAGTACACTCTTGAATTTTTCATAATGAAGGGGAGTGATACTAAGTTTGTGGTCTTAGAAGATATCAAGGTGATGGATATTACTAACTATAATAAAGCAGTAATTAAGACTAAATATGGAGAAGCTCAATTAAATATTTCAGATTTGAAAACAGTATTCAGATTCTTTAAAGATCTTAGTATTAACTTGGCTAGTAGAAACTCTACCTTTACTTCTGGTATTATGGAAGTAAGTGGTGGTGGTAGATTAAATTACAGATCAAATATTCAAATGTATCCCAATACTATAGATTCAAATAGCAACTTCCTAACAATGGTGGAAATAAATGAGAGGTAAGGTAGAGGTTTTTAGTATAGAGGATGATGGGTCCTGTAAGTTACTACACACAGAAAGTAATTTGGTCGTAGACGGGGCTGGGGAAACTATTGTAGACATGCTCACCACCCCCTCTAGCGTTTTAGGTGTGAGCCCTTCTATAATGGATACCTCTAATTGGAGAGTGAATGCTATATCTTTCGGACCAGCAGGAGGAAACTTTGGTAATGATGCTGTCTCTTCAGCGGGTACTTGTAAAAAGCTTACTGGTGCCACTGCGTCCTATGTTACTTTGGCTGCTATAGAGGACCCTACTTCCTGGGTTAACCCAGATAGGAGTGTTACCTACAATAGAATAGTAAGGGCTTTATGG
>Ga0209757_10000342_pt1 | contig 11444 bp, 4 predicted proteins | sample ETNvirome_6_1000_FD_185472 | JGI IMG/M metagenome (GOLD analysis project Ga0209757, IMG submission 185472) | Marine viral communities from the Pacific Ocean - ETNP_6_1000 (SPAdes) (version 2) | ecosystem: Environmental > Aquatic > Marine > Oceanic | place: Pacific Ocean | collected 2013-06-19 | reverse complement strand
GCACCAAATATTAATTCTTCTTTAACTGCTACAGGTTGTGAACCATAATGTTTTTTATCATTAACCCATGCACTAACAATTTCTATTACTTGAGCCGCAAATTTACTATCCCATCTTCTATCTCCGGGTTTAAAATTTTCTTCAAAACCTAAATTATCTATAATTGATTTAGCTCTTTTAGATTCTCCAGATATTTCACCAGACTTTTTCGCTGCTTTTGGTTTTGTTGTCGCAGCTCCTATATCTTTTAATTCTATACCTCTAGCACGCTCTCTTATACTAGTTTCACCTTTCTCAAAAGCTAATGCATTAGATATAGCAAAATCTAAAGCTTTATCATTAGTATTAACCAACATTTTACCAAACACTTTACCAAGGATTGCTTCTTCTATAAATATTTTTCCTCTACCAAAAATCCCTGGAGTTTTTACTAAATCTTTTACATATTCTATATTAGCAAATATACTTTCTTCTATTCTTTTAGCTAATTCATCTTTAGCTATATCACTTATTTGATTCCAAACTTTTTTACCTTGTTCAGTTAAAGTACCATCTTCATTCCATGAATCTCCTTCGTTGTTTACCTCTCTATTTAAAAACAGTATTGTTATCAAACTAGCATCTAGTTTACTAACATTTTTTGTGCTTAGAAAGTTTTTTACACCTTGCATTCCTGCCTTACTAATGGAAGAATAGCGATCGTTTCTATTATGATTCCAGATACTTCCAAATAGTCTTTCTGAATAATCATTTATCTTACTAGGATCTCCGTCAAAATATAAAATATCTACAGCATGTCTATATTCATGATAACGAACTGTACCAGCTGGTACTATATCATTATCTACAGCCGCCATAGCATTTTTTTTATTTTTAACTATAAATGTTTGACTACCATCCTTTAAAGTTATTAAAGCCCCGTATCCGTTTTCTTTATTATAGTCCTCTATTATTTGTTTCTTTTCTTTAGGGCTTAGAAAGCTCCATTTTTTATTATTTAATTCTATCTCTATGCCCTTAGTTGCTTCTATATAGTTTAATGAGGTTTTATTTAAAATCTTATTAGCAGCTATATTAGTTCTAATTGAAGCTGTTAAAGCTTTTCCTTGATAAAGATATTGATTTAATCCTTCAAAAGCCCATAATTGATCTTCTAATTCTTGAAGTCTTTTTTTACTAACCCTACCCCATACTCCATCAGCTTTTTTCTGCTCTGCTAACTCATTGATTAGATTAGTCATCGCCTTTTTTTGCTTATCTGTAGCGTTTGCTTGAGCTTTTTCAATATTATGATCTATTTGATCTTGTCTTTGTTTTTGTAAAATATAAGCTATACGCTCTTGGTCGTTTTTTAATCCCTTATAAACATTATCCTTATCATTTAAGTTTGTATTATAAGAAGTCCATGTAGCGCCTAAATTAGATTTAGCAGCTTCCCAATTTATATTCTTCTTCGCCTCTGCTATAGATCCCTCTATATTGCTCATTTGTTTATCAAATAGTTCTAAGTCACTTTTATTTAAACCTTTCCTATACTTGTTTATTTGATCATTAACTTGTTTTTGATTCATACCTGGGGTAACTCCAGCAGCAAGCCATAAACCTACTTTCATTTCGTTTAACTGCATTAACTCATAAATTTTATCTTTTCCTAAAGCTAAAGTTTGTGCAGTCATTTTAAAATTTTCAAACCCTAAAATTTTAAATTGTTCATTTATAAGCATAAAAATTTCAGATCTCTTCTTCTTATTATTGCCATGTAAATTCTCTAATTCTCCCAACCATCCATCAATTTTATTATTTGCAGCATTTATTACTTCGGTATTTTTTATAGTCGTACCAACTGTATTGGCCGCATTAATGATTACACCGCTGGTATTCATAGGAGCAGAAGAAATAAGTGCAGAAAAAGCAACATCATCCATTCTACTAAAATCTATAGGATTAGCTAATATTAAACCTTGAGTAACCACTTGTTGGTTAAACTCAATAGCTTCTTCTTCTAATATTTCTCTTCCTTGTCTTTTAACCCATTCTTTTCCATATAAACCAACTATTTTTGCTTGTACAATTAAAGGGAGTTGACCAAAGGTTTTAAAATCAGTAGCCCCATGTTGTTCTAATATTTGACGGATTTTAGTAGAGTTTAAACTTGATCTTAATTTTTTGAACGATGCTATATCATCGTAAAAAGCCGCGGTGTTTCTACCAGTACCAATAGCATATGTAAAGCCTATTTCGAAAGCAGCATTACTCGCGGAGGCTGCGTGAATTTGTAAAGGAGTTAATTCGTTTTGGGCAATTAGTAAATTATTTTGAGCAGTTTGTCTGCTATAACTAAACGAACTATCTATATCGCCATCATTCCATGCCTTATCTAAATTTATTTGATTAGACTTGGCTATTTCTACCATATCTTGCTGTATATTTAAATTTCTCCATGTATCTCCATAACTACTAATTCCAAAAGGCACAGCAATAGATGCTCTCGTAGCTATATCAACACCTTGCATTCCAAATTTAAGTGAACTACCTCTAGCCCATGCTCTACCAATCCCACCCATGCTTAATGCTAGCAAAGTGTTGGCAGATTGTTGAGCGCCAAATCTAAAAGTATTTAACCAAGGTTCTCTGTAAACTTCTCCATCTTCTAATTCTACTCCTTCAAAAAATCCTCCCCCTTGCATACCTCTTGATATACTATAATCTGCCTGGGGTTGAAATACATATTGAGTTAAAAGGTTTTCTTTTCTTTGCTCTCTTTTAGCATACTCTGGGTTAAATATTCCGGCTGCAGTTAACCATAAACTATTAAAACCACTAGCAAAATCTTGTCCTACTAAATCTCCTGTTCCATATTCTAAACTACTTACTCGTCCCAATTGTTCGGTATATCCAGTTTCTTTTAAATATTTACCCTGTTTTTCGTTTACTATTCCATAGGCCTCCATTATTTTATTCTGGGATACCTGCATATCATTAACTAACATTGTAAGATCATTAGCAACTTGAGTAGCTTGATTATATCTTTTTTGATCTTCTTTACTTAATGGTTTATCCAACATTCCTGTTGATACTTGCACAAAATAGTCATCCCCAGAAATAATAGATTGATAAGATGTTGGCGCATCTATACCATCAAGAAGTTCTTCTAATTTATTTATTCCTCCTTCATATATTTCATTACCTCTTTTGCTTAATGCTGGTAACATATTTCGGATAATCTCCATATTTCTTTCGTTCATTTGTACATCTTTTCTAATCATTGCTGTACCTAATTCTAATAAAGCTCTCTTTTCCTCTGATTTAAATAATAATCCCACTGGTCCTGAAGATTTTTGGTCTAATAATCTCGCCCCTTCTTGATTATATAATACTTTTACAAAATTATTTGGTGCCATCATAGGCCCAAAAAAGCCTGATTTTTCTACACCACTATCATAATTAACATCTTCAAAAAAACTAGGTAGATCGCCTCCCTGTAACATTGGTGTCATTAAAAGCGTTTTTAAATTTACAGCCTTGAGCTCTCCTTTATCATTTACAAATTCAAATACGTTTCCTGGTTCGTTTTCTAATCCACCTAATGATTTAAATCTATTCATTAATTCACTACGGTTTTTAGGATCCATTTCAGAAACTCTTTCAAGACCATAGTATTCCGGGTCTTGATTATAAGTATTAGGAACGCCTTTTCCGCCTTCAGCACCTCTTTGAAAAATATTATGCATTTTGCTTCCAAAATTCATACTATCATCAAAGTTTTTGTCCATCCAAGAGTAAAAAGCTTCTACTTGAGTATCAGATATTAGTTCTTGTTTTCGCAGTGTATTTACTTGTTCTTTTAAAGTTTCCCAATAAACACCTAAATTTTTATTATCCCAATCTAATGTATAATTGCCATCCTCCATTTTACTTTGAGGTAATGCAAAAATTTCTTTTTCTACTTCAGTGGGTGAAATATTAGGTTTAATTTTTTTTAATCTAATCTGTTCAGCTTTATTATTATTTACTACAGCTAAATCAAAAGCGTATTGAAGTAATTTATCTCGTCCCTTAGTATCAATATTGTTTTCTAAAAAGGTTGATATTTGTTTATAACCTGTTTGGGTAGGACTAACTAGTAAGTTTTCATCAGTATATGTTAATGGTTCCCCAGTAATTCTACCTCGTTCAACATTGCTTAAGTCTGGAGTAAAAACAACCTCCCATTTACCTTCTGAGTTTTTCTTTTCTAAAACAGGTGTGTTTATGTATTTGTTGTAACCCCTGCCGGTTCCACCTGTTATTCTATAACCTGCATATTCTAATCCCTTATTTACTTCTGATAAACTATAACCTTCATTTCTTTTTCCAAGATCCATAAGGTTTCTAACAAATCCACCAGCCCATGAATTTTTTAATGCATCACCTGTTAAGATACTTTCTGCTTCTTGAATTGTAGAGATTACCTGTAAATTTTTTTTCCAAGCATCAAAAGTATTGCTATTTAAATCTAGCATATAAGGTTCTTCTTTGCCATTAACAAATATAGCTAATTGATCCCCAAGCTTATCAGTTTGCACGACTTCAATACTTCCAAAAATAGTTTCTAACGCAGTCTCTGCTCCTTCTTCTTCTTGAGATAAAATAGATAGTGGATTTTTGAGATCTACAGTTTCTAAATTAAGAATTTTAGATAAATATTTAGCGGCACTTTTTTCTTTATAATTTCCTTTTCTTTCCATCATACCTACAATATCATGCATATTATAAGTTTTTGGAATAAATGCTCTAGTAGCACCTCCCTCCCCAAGATCTATATTGTTTCTTGTTGCAAAGTCCTGAATAGTTTTCTCAAAAACACTTGGTAAAGTAGCGTCAGTAATATTTACTTCTGGTACAGGGTCAACTGAAACTGGTGTGTGAGTTGTATAATCAACTTCGGCATATGGATCTACTGGGGGTTTTATATTTAAAGCAGCTTCAAATTCATCATAAGTTGAGTCTTGTTCCGCTGCCTCGTCAACTAAATTATCAGTTAAGCCTTCAACTTGAGAACTAACAGTATCACCTTCTGTAAAAGCTTTATATCCGTTGTTTCGGATATACTGCTCTACTAATACTTGGTCTTCGGTTCCCGCCATAGAAACCATTTGATCCCAAGTATAATGTGTATCTAGATCATCTTGATGATAATACTTCATATTAGATTAATTTTATTACTTTAATTGTAAAAAGTTTTGATAACGCCATTGATCGCTGCCAGGCACTATATAACCTTGTTCTTTTGGACCTAATTTTTGCCATGTCCATTCTTCTCTTCTAGCTGAACTTAATTCAGGTACATCAGGATCATCTTTTATACTTACGCCTGTGTACACCCATTTATATTGTACCCACTTAGGATTAGCTTTTGTTCCTTCGTTTACAATACTACGTTTTTTATTCTTTGATATTATTTGAAATTGAGTGTCTCCACCAGTTTTTAAAGCATCCCTCTGGGTTTGTAAATGAGTAGCTGTATCAGTAGTAGCACGAGACGGTGAAGGTTGTTTAGTGGTTCTTTGAAAATATCCAGAATGACCTGCTATAACTTTTTCATCTTCCTCTTTGCCCTCATTAATCACAGCAGCATCTTTCGGTGTTATTTCTCTATATATCAAATTCACACCTTTAAGTAGTTTATTACCTGGATCACGAACGGGCGGCTTATCACCTTCTCCCTTTAACATTGATACACCAAAATCTCTTTTATAATATGTGGTTATCCATTCCATATATTGTTCCGCCTTTATATCTGTATCCAACAAGAAAAAGTCATCTGGCATATCATCGCTAACTCGTAAAACATCAGTAATATAAGCTTTCTGGTCAGCAATGTCCATACTTGCCAGTATTTCTATTTCATCTTTTAAGGGTTCATGCATGGATAATGCAAGATCTATTTTAGGAACGTTTACATATGTGTCTGTATGTACTTCTCCGAGATCACCATCTACTCTCATTGGTTTTGACAATAAATCAGAACTTATCTCTTTGTCAACTTGCACCCTTACTTCTTTTGCAAACTTAGGTATATCAATAGTAGGTAGAGGTTTTAACATTATTCCATCCCATATATTAATATCTTTTTCAAATTTTAAAGTAATATATCCATCTTTATCTCTTGGGTATTTTTCTGTATCGTTAAAATAATCTCCAAGAATCCCATCGTCCTCATGTACTCTATGTGTAACTAGTAATTTATTCTCTCCTGTCTTTCTATTACTTTTTAGCCATTTATGAGCTTCTATAGCGGTACCATCGCTGCTCTCTATACCTTTATTATCCAGAAAATTACCACTAAGCATAGTTATAATTTTTCCATCAGGGCCATCTCCTTCCCAATAATAACCATTCTTTTTGAATATATTCATAGGTCCGATAAGTTCTAGTTGAGGCGTTACATTACTACCAAACTGTATCAAATTATTTTGGAACTTAGTAGAGTTAGCTATAATATTATTTCTATATTCTTTTTCTCGTGCTGTTAAATTACTATTTGTAGTTAACTCGGTTTCTGCTTGGATTGATCCCATTATCCATTCTTCAACTCCAGTTTCAGGGTCTGTAAACATACCTCCATTTAAATATAATTCTCCTTCTTTCTGGTATTGTTCTACGAATGTTGGATCAACCTTTTTATGTTTTGTTTTAAAATCTAAAATGTTAGCCGCTAATGCTTTATGATTAGTAATCGAAAGTCGATTAAAGGTAAGATCAAATACTTCTCTTTTCTTCTTAGCTTTTTCATACCCTGCCACGCGAACAGCGGTAATATTTTCCATACCCTTTACTAGAGTGCTACTTATCTTCTCAGCGGCTTTCGCCCAGGCCATTGATCCGTAAAGATCTTCTATTATTCTTGGATTATCGTATGAACTCATATTTTTAATTTTAATTTATTAAAAGGGTTTCATTGTTTCAGGGTTTATTTTTTCCCCTATCAAAGCAACATTTTCAGCTGATTTCCCAGTCTGCCAAGCACTACCTACCCCAGCAACACCACTTATAGTGCTACCCCAGGCACTTGCCATAGCGGCATTAGCTGAAGCTTCATTCTGCATTGCTTGTTGCATTTGACCAGCAGCCCATCCAAGATCCGCATTAGATCTTGATTCATGCATTTGCATCATAAACTGTCTACCAGCACCTTCTTGTGTTTGTAGTCTAACACCTTCTCGTGTTAATGCCATTTGATATCTTTGATTTTCACTTAATCTTAATTGTTCTGCTCTCTGTTCCCCTTGCGCTCTTAGCCTAGAATTTTCTGCTTCTTGTTTTTCTATACTAGCAGCCACTCCTTTTTTACTGGCCAGTGCGGACTGGGCTAAAGCAGTTGCTCCGCCAGCACTTGCTCCACTTGCCGCTAGATTATCTAAGGCATTGGCTAAAGCAATATCTGCTTCTTGTGTTTGCATTTCCGCAGCCATTGTTGCAACTCCTAAATTAGCAAAGGGATTAGTTATATTCCCACTCAAATTTTTTATTTGACCAGCTAAACTAAAATTATTTGCAAAAGGATTTACTATAGGTACACGCGCTGCCTTGATTCTACTCATTCTTTCCTCTGCTGTTTGTTGCTTATCACGCGCGTCGTCTCTTGCTTTTTTAGCTTGAGCTATTGATATAGCCCCACCCACGACTGTGGCGACTACTGCTGTTATTGCTGCCATATTAAATGTTTTTTACTATTTCATAAGATGGTTTGCTATCAACATGCCATCCTAATTTTTTATGTATTTCGATTAAATGTTTATTTCTTCCTATTGTAAACATGTGCGTTTTCCCTTTATCTTTACAAAAACGTTCACATGCATTAATTAATAATTCTATTGCATCTTTTCTATCATTTTCTCTATACTCTGGGTTAGATACTATCCATTCTAATAAAACAGCATCAGAGTTTGTAAAATATAAAAAGCCCGCTACAATAGGTTGATTGGATTTTTCTATTATAATTCCTCCAATTCCATTATTGGGTAGAAAAGATTTTGGTGGATTGACCCATTCAGGCCATGCTTCCCACCAGCTAACTAAAGTATCCCAATCAGATTCTTTAAGCTGTCTAATATTAAATTTCATTTTATTTTATTTTAATACGAGGATTCTGTAAATTCTGTAGAAACCGCGAATAATTCATTTGCACCTGATGTTGCAGTATTTGTTGCAGCAAATGTAGCTGTAGCAAAGAACCCTTTAACACCAGACATGTTATCACCCCATATTACTTCACCACCTGCAACAGGAGATGTATTTATAAGGTTAGCGAAGTATTTATCTTCTTTAGGTTTAAAAGTATTTTTTAAATAATTATCTTCAAAATCTGCTAAACTAGCTGGTAGCGTATATACAGCTATTGCATTAACTGTATCTTGATCAGAAGTAGTTAAAGATTGTAATCTCCAATTACTTCCTCCTTCATAATTTATAGTTTGAAAAGATTTAACTAGCGAAGGTTTTGTATTAAAAATAGTAATTACCCTAGAGTCATTATCGGTACCGTAAAAATTAGCTCTATTAACTTGATCAGAATGATGTTGGTATATACCTCCTGCTAAAGATGTATCAGTTATACTATAAAAATTACTACCTAAACTAAAAAGGTGATCAGGCATATAACTAAAGAAACTAGTCCATCCTAATGTAGTTTCATCAAACCCAAGTGTTCTATAATCAGCTTCTAAATTAACAGTTGGCTGTAAAGAAATTGTATATACTTTATTATGAATATCCCATCCCCCAACTATTTTACCACCAAACAATGTAGCTAAATTATCTCTAAACCAATCATACATTCCATAATTAGATATCTCTGTTAAACCATCTTGAGATAATCTCATAACAGATCCTTTATTAGCATCAGTAAAATATTTTCTATATCCATATACAGCAAAAGATTCAGGATTTGTTGCAATTCCAAATTCTCCAGCATAAGGAGTTATTTGCCCTATAACTAAATTAGTACTAGTAGTTACTGGTTGGCCTTCAGCTGTATAAATAGCATCTTTATCAATTAAGGCTCTATTTACTTTTCTTTCTTGAAATATAATTAAGTTAGTATCTTCAGCATAAAGTTTTTGTATAGTTCCCTTTGCTGGATCTACTGTTCTTGTTATATCATTAGCTATTGAAAATTGATTAGTTTCATTAATCCCAGTTCTTGAATTAAATATACCAGAATAAATAATAGAATTCCTTAATATTTGTTGACCAGGAGTATCTGTTAATAAATAAGCTCTTGGACTAATACCAGCAAATGGTTTATTATAATCACCTTTAATACGAGCTTCTTCCACAAACCAGTTATTAACATTACCAGCTCCGGCATTACTATCTTTTCTCAGAATATAGGTGTTATAATATTTTATATTTAATTCAGCAGCCATGATTTATAATTACTTGTTTTTTAGATTAATTACTACGCAGGCCAAGGGCCTTCAAAAGGAAACGTATTCGCTATTAATGGTGGTTGTGTTAGAGATATAGAATTTACATTAGTATATGTAGAGCAACCAGAACTAGCATTACAATATACCACAAATACACCTGATCCTTCTCCACACACATTAAGATCAGTATATGCTTTAAAATTAACCAATACACAATCTTTAAAATCATATGCAACTTCATCAGAATCTGTTCCGGCCTCTCCGGGTTTTACTCCGTCATTTTTTTGAGTAGGCGATGGATCAAATGCTTGTAATCCACAGATTATACTAAATTGGCTAATAGGATTAATTAAATCAAAAGCTGCAGTTGTTGGCCATGTAGCGCTGTAAGTATTAACAGTACCGTCCCCGCCTGCAGGCCCTGTAGCTACTGATGGGTCACTATTATTCCCAGTAGCATATGTTCTAATAACTGAAGTACCGATAGTAGACGTTGTTTGTGTATATAAATATAAATATACCTCATAAGGTTGCCAATTTTGAATTTCACCTACAAACCAAGGTCTTTGAAGTGTTCCGCTACCACAGCTAGGATACAAAGCAGTTAAATTATCAGTTTGGTAATAATCCGATTGAGTTGCAAAAGCAACCCCATCCTTATCAGTCATTACAGCGGGTGCGACAAGGGGTTTATAACTAGAATAAACTACTTGGTCATCATATCTTACATCTTGTGGGGTAAAAGCTACAGTTATACTATCAAAGTCTCCTGTTCCATTGGTATCATATACTCTTAAATTTAAACTATGTAATACAGGGCTCCATCCATAATATGTATCAACTTGCCTTTCTAATTTACATGCCCAATAATTATCTGGTGGAGTATTGCCGCAATCTCCATAAATTTGTTGCCCTCTAATTGCAAAATAATAATCAATATCTTCAGTGCCGGCATCTACACCGGTATCCGTACCAGTAATTGCCACCCCACCATTTACATCTGCAATAGTTACTGACTCAATAACCCAATCTAAATCACTAGTAGAAAAACAATCATTACAACTACCATTATCTCCTTTAACATAACCAGCATTGGTTCCTTCGAAATTATGGGAGCTAGTATAATCTAATATTATAGTATCAATTACATCAATATTAGGAAGTAATCCAACTGAAGCATTAGGTTGTACATTTTGTAATCTTCCATCAAAGCCTTGCGTACTTTGTACACCCTGATTATCCCCTCCTTGGGTAAATGTTATTCTAAAATAATAGTGTTCTATATATTCATAATTAGTTAAAGCAGCTTGAGGTATTTGTACTTCAATAGTATATCCACCTGATCCATCTGGTACAAGAGTAAAGTCCCCTGATCTATCTGGTCCATCCCAATCGACTGTAGTCTCATCTATATATTGGAAAACTTCCATATCACCGTCTAAAGCTGTCGTAGTGAGATCAATACCACTTGGTATTGTAGGATAAAATGGTTGAGTAACAGCCACCCCTGCACACGCAGACTCATACATAAGAAAACCAGGATCAGTTAATCCATTAATAGAATCTCCACTAGTATTAATTGAAACATTTAAATCTGATATTAAATCTGAGTTAGAAGTTTCATAAAATAATTCCAAAAATGTAAAAGTAGGTTTTGTTTCATATACAGCTAACCCCATAGCGGTAGGATATGGGTCAGCAGTGGTCCAATCAACTACTGGAATTCCAATAGTTTTTTGTGTAGCAATTTTTGCCATTACCGGCCTTTGTGAAGCATCTAATATACAGTATCTATTTATTTCATCGGTTTCCGCACTATAAGGGGTTGGGACATCTGTAGCGGGTTGGGCTTGGCCACTAATAGCCCCTTCTTCGGTCCGAAATAAGTTAGTAACAGTACTCAACAAGGTAACACTATCTGGATTAGTAGTAGGTACAGTTTGTTGGTTTTTATAAGTAGCATGAGCATTATTAGTAACCCTACCAAACCATAATACATTAGAATTAAATTGTGTATCTTGTGCCGCTACA
>Ga0209757_10000340_pt1 | contig 11465 bp, 9 predicted proteins | sample ETNvirome_6_1000_FD_185472 | JGI IMG/M metagenome (GOLD analysis project Ga0209757, IMG submission 185472) | Marine viral communities from the Pacific Ocean - ETNP_6_1000 (SPAdes) (version 2) | ecosystem: Environmental > Aquatic > Marine > Oceanic | place: Pacific Ocean | collected 2013-06-19 | reverse complement strand
AAGACTACTCCAAGTAGGCATTTGTTTCCAGTGTCTGCCTTGCTAGATACAAAGATCTCTCAAGGTGGGGTGTTAGCTGTAGACCAAGGCAACCGTCTCCAGAAAGTAATAATGGACAAGTATAAGCAGAGTGTTGCAGATCCAATAGACCAACTACCAAGAGCTAGTGGAGAGAGACTCCTTAAGGTTATTGATGACCAAGTTATTTCTCGTAAGTGGTATAGTCAAGAAGAGTTGTTAGACATTGGTGTGGTTAAGCAAGATGAAATAACTATTCTAGACAACTGGAGATACTTACAAGACCAAAGATGGCACTTGTCTAATCGTGATCTAAACACCACTTTGAGGAACAAGGGCTACAGTAAGTACTTAGACATTGATAGTGGAGATGAGTTGATTGGGAAGGTTATGCCTTCTAACGCACCTCGCCCTAAGACTGTCTACGACCCTTCAACTGGGAAGACAAGACTAACCCCTGAAGTGTGGGCTAAGATGGAAGAGGAAGGTGGCAAGGTTTTTGAACTTAGGTCTCCTCAACTTATGAAAGCACCTAACATGGATGAGGCTGTTGAAGTTAAGCATATTATAGTGAGAGGTGGAGAACAAAACCGCTACATTAAAGCTATACAAGAGACAGACCCAACCTTAAATTATGTTCAAGGTGGTGGCCACATAATCTACAAAGACCCCTTCTTCGTTGAGAGGCAGTTGGTAGATGCTCATGGTGTGGAGACTGGGCCTAGCCAAGCCATCCTCACTTCTCCTGATTCTACTTCAGGGGCCATAGCTCTTAGTAGGTTCCAAGAGAATGCAAGTAATGCACTAAAGGGACGAACTTGGAAGTACACCCTTCGTAACTCTAATGACATAGATCCTATAGACATTACAATGAAGAACTTTGAAGTGGCTGAGACAGCAGGCCTCTCCTCTCAAAGAAGACGTGGACAAACTCTGAAGAGCTTTGACTCCACTAGCCCAGAGAGAATGAGCCCTAACGTAGCAGATCCACTTGAGTCCTTCAAGCATCAAGCTGCTGAACTTTCTAAGCGTGTTGTTATGAGAGACTTCTTAGACGACTTAGAACAACGTATCATTGACCAAGTAGGGACAGTGCTTCCTAAGAATGACTTTGGTAAGCCAAGACTTCCAAAGCCAGATGAGAAGTTGTCTGGAGGTGATGTGTATGGATCAGCTGGGGCTAAGCTTGTAGCAGATGCTCGTACTATGATTGAGTATTATAACTACATGAAGTTTGGCTATCTTAACAATATTGACAAGGGCTGGAAACGCTCAATCAATAAGATAAGTCAGATAGTTGGGAAGGCTAGCATAACAGCTGAGAAGGCTGTCTTAGCAGTTGGTGAGGAAGTGCCATCAATAACAGGGGCTCTTAAGGGGATGTCTTTTAACGCCCATATAGCCCTGTCAGCGCCCCCTTCTCAGTGGCTAGTACAAGGCTTGCCAGCTCTAAAGAACTCTCTTCTCCACCCCAAGTATGTAGGCTCTGGGCAGATAGTTAAAGACCTCTCCTTACTTAAGACAGCTATTGTCTCAGGAGATAATCCAAAGGCACTGATAAAGGCAGTTGGTAAAACTAAGGCTAATGAGATATTACAGCTAAGGAAGGAGTGGGACAGAACAGGGCTAGGTGTTGGTGTTGATAAGCACCTTATAGTAGAGACTGGACTAGAAGGCATGATGGAAACAGGGAAGCTTAAGAAGACTAAGGCTGTCCATGATGCAATAGTTGATACTGGGAGGAAGGCTGGCTTTGATGTAGGTGAGACTTTTCAGCTCATGGCTTTCTGGTTAGCAGCTCGTAATGATGCTATTAAGGCTGGTAAGTCTATGGACAATGCTAGACACTTTGATGAGGTGAGAGCCAAGACTAGAGTGTTAACCATGAACATGAACAAAGCTGGTGAGATGCCTTGGAATAAGAATAGCCTAAGTCTTTGGACTCAGTTTATGATTAGTCCATATAAGTCTTTGACAATGCTTCTTGATAGAGGGCTTACAGCAGAGGAGAGGATTAAGATAGGGGTGTGGCAAACTTTAGTAATGCCAATGCCTGTCTACCTAACTGCTCAAGTAAGGGCTCAGCTGGGAGTGGAAGGGTCTGAAGGAGACCTTGCGACAGAGGTTGTGACTAATGGCCTTATGGGAGGATTGTTTAACACTGCTGTTAACGCTGTGTACGAAGATGCAGGGAGTGCCAGTTGGCAACGTAACGTCCAACTAGACCCAACATTTGCTGGGCCTCTTTCCTTTGTACAAGACTTAGCGAAAGACCCGCAGGGATCTAACGTCATCCAGCAGGCAATTCAAGCATCTCCTGCATTGGCTATGGCAAATCCTTGGGGATATAACCCAATAGCTCTTAATGTCATTAAGTCTGTTGGTGGCCTAATAGCTTCCCCTATTGTGGATGAGAAAGAAAGGCTCTACGCTATGAAGGAGTTTAGTGATGCAATGTCTCAATACTCAGCCCTTGGCCGAGGACTAAGTGCAGCATACAAGGACATCTTCTCTGACACAGCTGGGAAACGTTTCAGTGCTCTTAGCGGCAAGCTTCAAGATAGTGAAGTGTCCTTGCTAGAATCTATTGCGAGGGGTGGCTTTGGTTTAGAGACTACGAGACAGACAGTGGACAGAGAGGCCAATGTGCTTCTTTGGGATGCAAGTAAGGAGGCTAAGTCTGACGTAGACCTCATCTTCAAGGAGCTAAGTAGGGAGGCTACAATACAGGGGTTTAATATGGGGGACCCTAAGAGGGCTGAACACCTTATGAATCACTTCTCATTAGCCTTTCCAGACGGACGCATCCCACCTAAAGCAGCTTCCTACTTCTTAAGTAAGTTGAAGCCAAACATGCCACTTACACAAGTGCTGTTTAGTAACATGGGTTGGGGGTCTGGGGAATCAGAGAAGGTGTTAGAGATATTGGGGGATAGCCACCCTGAGTTAAGAGACAGTTATGAATATATTCAAAGCGAGAAGGCTGTAGAAGCATTGCGAGAGGAGAAATAGAATGTCATTTAATGCGAGTAACTATGGGGTGGCTGAAGGTCAGTACAACCCTGTTGTTGGAGTACAAGCCCCAGTCCAAGATAACTCTGATGCAATGGCTATAAGTAGTATTGCTAGTGGAGTTGACCAACTAGGGGAGAGTGCCTTTGCTATCAAGGGTGCTCATGATAGGCAGAGAGTTAGTGAGCTAGAGGCAGAGACTACAAGGATGTCATCTGCCTTCTCTGATAGGACTAATAAGATAGCATACGCAGTTTCAAGTGGGGAGAAAACTCAGGAGTGGGCTGATGTCCAAATGGGGCTAGCTAGAGATGAGGCACGTAAACAAGGGTTGAGTGCAGCGGATCTAGAGAAAGCAGAGATAAGGTCTCTCAAAACCTTACATGGACGTGCCCTCTTAGAGAAGAGCAAACAAGAGCAGCTTGAAGATGTTGAGTGGACTCAGTATGTCAACAGTGAGTGGGCACTCCCCTCTGATGCTAGCTTAAAGGAACACAAGTCTCGTATAGCAGAGCAGATGGAGAGTGAGGGGAAGGATCTACAATTGGCTGCCAGAAAGAGGGCAGTGGAGCTTAAGAGGGCAGACAAGGACTTAAGTACTTTTGAGAAGGAACAGGCAGATAGTGAAGCAGAGGAGTTGGCAGTGGAGGAGATAAACCACGAACTAACTACCTTCACCAGTACAGCTCCAAAGATGTTCATAGAGATAGGGAAAGCTTATCAGCAAGAGCGTCTTACAATAGGAGAGCCTGCTGCTAGAGCTAACGCAGAACGAGCAGTGGAAGCCTATGAGCTGCAAGTGCTAGTACGTGCCAACCAATCAGCCTCTAAGAGTAAGACAGGAGCCCCGATACAACTAGAACGTCTGACAGACACTGTGACAAGATATAAGTCCCAACTCTTAGATAACCTAGGAGATGCTAGGCTTGCCAAGAAGGTGACTGAGATTCAAGCAGAGCAGAAAGCCCTTACATCTTTTGCCATTCTTAATAGTAGTGAGGATGCCAAGGTATACTCTGTTGCTAAAGACATCTTTGGCCCAGAGGCAGCCCTAACCTTTACAGGGCTAAGGGAAAGAGCTGCAACTGGTGTTAATAAGTTTGTGATTGAGTCTGCCAAGAGGGAAATAGGAGGCCCAACTCTTAGCTTAGAGGTGGGCAGTGAAGAAGAGGCAGCCTTATTCAAACTGATGGAAGGAAACTTAAAGGCCTTCTCAGAGGGCACTTACGAGGGCTCTCTAGAGTCTCTTGACAAGGGGGTGTCAGGGCAGCTAGCACACCTTGCACACAACATACCGAACATGCAGACTGGACAAGTTAATCAGATGTTGAAGGGGTTTGAGAGCCCTGCTTTTGGTGAGTATGTCAAAGCTAGGAAGTTGACTAACGAAGACTTAGACAATGCTAAGAGAGCCATCTTCAACCACAAGGAGAAGGTGGCTGATAATACAGTTACTTTCATTAAAGAACAGGTGGACAAGCTGGCTAATCGTAACCGATCTCGCACTAAGAGAGGCGCTATTATGGCTGAGAAGGCTGCTGAGCTTAGTGACCTTGAGTTAGTGTTTGATGGTGGGGTTGTGTCGTTACGAGCCTTAACACCAAATGCTAAGAATGAGGCCAAAGAGATTTCAGAGATGATCAGCAAGCCCCTCACCCGTATCGTTAGGGTGGATGCCAACCTAAGTGGGAAGTCTCAAGAGCAGATGTTTAATGCTTGGAAGGAAGAGATTTGGCCTGATGAAGAGGCAACTCAAGGAGTGGATACGCAAGTAGACTACTCGAAGTCTGAGGGAGAGGAGATGGTTGATGAGGAGGACAACATCTGGATTATTACTAATGGCATTCCTACTCCGACTGGGAGGAAGTTTGATGGAACTTAAGACTCCAATTGGCAAGCTTGTGCCACTGACAGCGAGGGGGGAGGACTTAAAGCCTCTTGCCCCTGTGGGCACTCTATCCCCTTTAAGAAAGGCAGCTCCTGTAGGGGCTCTTGCCCCTACTGTTGCAGAAGAGCAGATAGTGGGGCAAGAGGTTATAGACCACCTCAAACTTAGAGAGGGAGTAGAGAGTAAGTCTTATAACGACACCCTTGGTAAGTTGACGGGTGGTGTAGGACATTTACTATCCAAAGAAGAACAGGCTCTCTACCCAGAAGGCACTCCCATCCCACAAGAGGTTGTTGATGGTTGGCTTAAGGCTGACTCTACTAAGGCCTATAAAGCCGCTCAGAAGCAAGCACAGGAGCTAGGGGAGAGCAGGGAAGAACTAATAACGGCCCTCACCTCTGCCAACTTCCAACTAGGAACCAACTGGAACAAGATTCACAAGAACACTTGGAAGCTTATGAAGGAAGGGAAGTATGAGGAGGCAGCACAAGAAGCTGCTGATAGTAAGTGGAATGAGCAAACTCCAGTGAGAGTGGAAGACTTCCAACAAGCACTCCAGAGCCAAGCAGAGGTCAATAGATATAAGTCAATGGATGATGGTGTGTATGAAGACCCCTCAACAGGGGAACGTTTTAAAGTGAAGGGTGGTAGGAGGAGATAGCATGGCTACACAATATAAGAAGCTGGCAGACTCAAGTGATGCCCTTCTAATCAAGGAAGCTATTGACAGCCTCTCTAACGTCAACTTGACCACTGACATAGAGGCTACTATAGGGGAGCTTGTAAGAGAGCTTAGAGAGGCTCGTATACAGCGAGAGGGGGAGATAGAGAAGGTGGTGCAGGGATTGTCTCACACACCTCCTCCCCCCTTAGATGTAGAAGGCCTTGTAGAGAAAATATTTAAACTAACTAACAAAGTGGAGGTGAAGCCCACATACACCTTTAAGATAGAGAGAAATGGAAGTGGAACCCTAACAGGCATCATAGCAACACCAACAACTTAACACCCATATACATACAATAGGAAGACATAACATGGCAGCAGGCGACATCACTTGGTTCAACGAAGCACGAGCATTAGATTACTTTGCAGGTTGGGCTACAACAGATGATATTAAAGTGGCAGTGTTAGATAACACGACAGCCCCAACAGCAGCAACAGCCACCCCAGCTCTTGGTGATTTTACAGAAGTGGGGGCAGCTGGTACATACACAGCAGGGGGAACATCACTAGGTAATTGGACAACAGTCTGGAGTGAGAATGCTGGTACAGGGACTATGGACTCAGCAACCAATCCAACATGGGCTCAAGATGCAAGCAACGATACAGATGCTCATTGGGGACTCATATACAACGCTACTCAAGCAGGTTCTCCAGCTATCGCTTTTGTAGAGCTAGGAGGCCCTATAGATATGTCTGCTGGTTCATTGACTATCACATGGAATGCTACAGGTATTACTACACTGACTGCTCCATAACCTAATTTAAAGTAATTATTTAAACCCAATTTAATACCATACATAAAGGAAACCCCACATGGCTGACTTAATTTTTAATGTAGCGAAAGGTCAAGACAAAACCTTCTTTTCAAATGTAAACGCTAACACTCCTGCAAACTCTGCAATTACTCTCGTAATCCTTCAAGCGTCAGAATTAGACGGAACACTCCGAGACTATGCAAACCTATCATTGTTACTAGCAGAGGCAGGAAACACTGAAGCTACTTTCACAAACTACGCACGTAAGGAACTTACGGACTCTGATGGGATGACCGTTACGGTTGATAATGGTGCTGATACATTAGTGATAGATATACCAGACCAAATATGGACAGCAGCAGGTGGGGCATCTAATAACTCTCTTACTAAGTTGCTGGTTTGTTATGATGACGATACAACTGGTGGGGATGATACCAATATTATTCCCATTTATGCGTATGACTTCGTAGCCACCACAAACGGTGAAAACCTCGAGGCGCGTCCAGCAGCTGGCGGCCTGTCTTCACAGTAAGGGGAATGTTATGGCTCAATATGTTTTTGATGCAAGAAAGTACCCAGTAGGGACGCGAATGAGTGATCTCGGTTGGTGGTCTGATTCCAATGGCAGTGACTACGAAGTTGTACAAAATGGAAGTAATCCCCCTTATTGGAGGTCACTGACTGTAATGATGGGTACACTTATGTCGAGTAACGCCACATACTCAGACTGCGAAATACTTATCGGTAAAACGTCAGCAGCTAACAACTACAAGGCTTCTTCAGGGGCCACTATCGCGGCTCACGGGCACAAGATTTTTCTTGCGCAAACTTCAACAGATATAGGCAATTCACTTCAAACTAACTTCAAAAGTATACTAGCTGAGGGGACTACTACTAGCAACTATGAAATGGTCACAAATGGCGTGACTACCACTAAAAACGTAACCCCTAGTCCGATTTTTAGTTCTTTAGGTGTGGGTTTTCGTTTACAGTTAAATGCAACTGATGCTTCTTATAAATTACGTGTTTGGTATAGCAATACCCTAGAAGCGTCAGAGAGTAGTGATTGGAATGTAGAAGGTAGCACTCAGGTAACACCCGGAACACCGTACTCTATTACTGGGCCTGCTTCTTTTGGGAACGCAGCCACCGATGCTTCCGCTTTTAATTTTATAGCAATAGGGACAGATGGTGATCCTGCGCCTTGGCCTGACGAAGCTTTAGTACTTTCAACACCTACTGTACAAGCAACGGATTTAACTGGAACTACGGCAACTATAAGCTGGAGCTAAACTATGGCAATCACTTATAATTACAGTTACAATATCGTAGGTGATGCACATGGGGCAGTAACAAATACTGCCTCGACTAGTGCCGCACTTACAGGTTTAACACTTGATGCAAACTACGAGGTAAGGGTTCAAAGTGTAGATGATCAGAGTGGTGTCATTTATTACTCCTCTTATGACGAGGGAACGTTTACATCTTCGGCTCAACCTGTAAGTATAAACCTAGCTGCGATCACTCATAGTTCCTCGCTGAACCCTGTTGAGTTGAGCAATACACCTACAATATTCTTAGGTACTGTAACACCTACTCTTACTTTGGAAGCTACTACCCCCGTTGTGATTTTTACTGGGCCTACCTATACCCTGAGAGTTAATCACATTGAAGGTACAATTTCATATATAGATGGTATTGTAACTAATAGCTATAACCTTACAGGTCTTATCCAAAACGACAATTATGAAGTAAGTGTACGACCCACAGATAGATCGGGTACAGTTGAATACCCACAAGTGTATTCCGCAGTCCTTGCATTTGCATCTGACGCACTACCTTGGGTTGATTTAGGCAGTATCACACCTAACGTCATTTTGAATGAATTGGCTGTATCGCTGGTCGAGCCTGTCCAAATTAACTTAGGTAGTTTAAACCTCACACCTACATACAATGCAGTAGTTGCTTATACACCTACAACAGTTACTGTGGATTTAGGTTTAATACCCCTTGCACCTGTCCCCGGATCGATACAAGCGTTCCTCGCAAGTTTATCCGCGTATAACCTCAAGGTAGTCCACGAGGGTGGAGATACAACTTTCTACAATAATATAACTAGCGGTACGTACAATTTAACAGGACTTATACCAAATGAAACTTACACAGTTGGTGTAGAACCAGTTAATAAGGAGCTTGATCATAATGGCGTAACTTACTTTGTAATTTACAATCATTCTCTAACTTTCGTTTCTGAGTTAAGAAATGAAGTCAATATAGAGTTAGGTACAGCCTTAAGTACGACTACTTTAACCCCGCTCACAGTATGGGACAGAATCCTCCAGATAGTTAACTTTGCATATGATAATAATGGGGAGGATTTCACGGTTACAGGTGAAGGTTTACCTAACATCCAAGAGATGACTATTACAGTTGATGGGTTACCTATGGTAGTTGCCTTAGACGGCACACTCTTCACAGGTACATTAGAACAAATACCACTGTTAATAAATAGTATGGAAGAATTAGATGGAAACCAGACCTTGTACGCTGGTACAACACTCATAGAGGTAAAATAGAATGTCAACTTTTAGTCAAATACAAACAGATAACTCAGGAGCTATACCAGCAGATACAGATCTGATCGTAGTAGAGAAGGCAGATGGGAACCCGGCAGCGTATACTTTACTGGAACTAGCAGCCCACGTTAATGGAATAACTTTTCCCCAATGGCAAACTGATGCAGCACATGGCGCACTTCTGAGGATTAACATTGCTTCTCAGCCTCATGATGGAGGGGTAGTTCCTTTTGATAAAATAGTTAGGGACAATGGGTTCTATACAGCACCTGGGATATTAACAATACCTTCGAACGTTACAAAAGTGCAAGTAGTGGCTCAGATAACCTCAACAGTTGCTGGCCCCACACTAATGGTGGTTAAAAACTCAGACACAGCTTCCCCAGAAGCTAAGGTTGATTGTGTCGGTACTCACTCTCAGATTATCTCTCCTGAATTTGATGTAGTAGCAGGAGACATAATACAAATACATTGTTCAGATATCGGCAGTATCCTAAACGGAACAAGTCATCTCAGCATAAGAACACTGGAGAAGACAGTATGAGTAACACTCATGCAACCAGAGACCTACTAGGTATAGTCCTAAGAAAAGGCTCCGACTATGATGCTTTTGCTGCCTTACTAGACCTGCATGAGTTTGTATACGTTATACGCTTCAAACGTATATTTTATGTAGATGGTACTTTGGCTACTTTTACTCTAGAGGATTATGCAGATATCGAGAGCCTTGAAGTAGCGACACCCCTTAAGATGGAGCCACAAGGTGCGGTTGATGTAATAGATGCGACAGTTATTGGTAACGACCCTACCGTAAATGGTTTTATTGAAAACTCTGAAACAGATCCATTTAGTAGTTGGGCACCGCATCGTATTGTGAGACGGAAGAACCCCTTTAGGCAAGAAGGTGTAGCTGTGACACATCGCCGAACATTGCCTTACCGTTCGCAGCGAACAGGTGAGGGAGTTGATGTATATGTGCTGGACGCGGGTTTTGATTCTGATCATGTAGAATGGAAAACAGGGGAGGTTGAGTGGTGTGGCGGCACAAATGATGCATCGAATGTAAACGTAGGCGATACCACTTTCACACATAGATTTTCAAACATTAAACATGGGCAATTGGTAACCTCGTGTGCAGTAGGTCAGCACAATGGTATAGCTAGAGATAGCCATTTATTCTTTTCGGGGATTGAGGGCGATGTAACACATTCAGAAGAGGCATGGCTCGGACTGTTTGAGGTAGCATACGATCATTACATGTCGCGCTCTGCCACTAATCGCCCCGCTGTTTTGAATTGCTCTTATGGTACGATAAGAAATGATCTTACACCTTCAGCAGCAGCAGCCGCAGGTTATGAAGCAATGATGGATGATGGGTTAATCATTGTCATACCTGCTGCAAATAGTAAATGGGATTTAGATACAGATTTTGTACTCCCTTGCGAATCCCACCCCGATATTATAGTGGTTGGCGCAACATCATGTTTCGACACCCCTATGTTCTTAAGTACCTCCTTGATGTTCATGTCAGGGTATGGCTCCAATGTGGATATATGGGCACCCGGTCAGAAGGTTATTTGCGCCTCTCCCTTTTCAACCCCACGTCAGTATGGAGTGGGTAGCGGTACTAGCTTTGCTGGCCCACATACCGCTGGTGTGATTGCTTGTATGCTACAAGGCTACCAACGATTAACAAACATTGAACAGGTTCGCTCAGTTACTCAGAAGCTAATAGATAACAGCACCAAAGGAGAGTTACGTTTTGGTGACGCATATTATGGCGATGGGGTTGCTCATGACAGATTGTTATACCTTGACCCTCATGCAGATTTTGAAGAAATTGATGGATTGGTGCCTTTATGAAACTACTTACAGGCTCGCATGAAGTAGTAATTAATTTTACTGCCGCAGACGGGAGGACGTTAGAATATAGTCAGACTATAGAGGTATTAAGTAGTGATGGCTTAGAAGGACAAGCAGAGGTAGAATTACTTACATTAACCCCTCATCAAGCTACAATTGATGGGACGGAACTGCTCGAGGTCTCTGCCAAAACTGAAACACTGCACATGGTCACCTGGCCAGCAGCAGTGACAGTGCCAGGCAACGTGGTCACTCAAGCTACTACTGAAGAACTGGTATTAACTACATACCCAGCCAGTATTTCAGCAGGTGCCCTAGTAGAGGCGGCAACAGAGTCTCTGACCATTACAACCAATCAAGCGTCTATAGGTAGAGATGTTGACGTAGAAGCTGCCGAAGAGTCTCTTACAATAACTACTAATGCTGCTACGATAGAAAGCTCTGGAGCCACTACCCTCACAGCACAAGATATAACTAATATAGTAGATGCCTTGTTTGCTAAAGTGATAGAAAATGGGGAAACCTTTGAACAGCAACTTAAGCTAATTAGGGCAGAGGCTGCTGGTAAGGTGGCTGTCAGTGGTAACACTGTTACCTTCAGAGACGCAGCAGACACTACGGACAGGATA